>JACCDH010856943.1_pt1 | contig 12144 bp, 13 predicted proteins | sample 7442481 | NCBI WGS metagenome assembly JACCDH01 (sample SAMN15323433, study PRJNA562643) | freshwater metagenome | isolation source: river surface water | place: USA:Blue River Watershed | collected 2017-08-15
CCGTAGCGCTGCTTCATCATGGGGCGCATCACGGCCCTGCTCATGCGAAAAACAGCCTTGAGGTTGGTGTCCAGCACCGCGTCCCAATCCTCGTCCTTCAGCCGCATGGCCAGCATGTCGCGGGTGATGCCGGCGTTGTTGACCAGCACGTGCAAGGCGCCGTGGGTTTGGGTGATGCGCTCCACCAACGCCTCGCCGGCGCCGGGCTCGGTGACGTCCAGCCGGGCACCGCCGCAGCCTTCAAAGCGCTGCAAAGCCGCTGTGATGTGGGCGGCACCATCGTCGGTGGCCGCGGTACCGGTGACGCGGTAGCCCTGTCGGGCCAGCTCCAGCGCGATCGCCGCGCCAATGCCGCGTGAGGCCCCGGTGACCAAGGCCACCTGTGGGGGGGAGTTGGGTGCAGGGGATTGGAGAGTGTCGGTCATGCCAGGGTCTCGAGGGTTTGTGCCAGGGTTTGTGGGTCGGCAATCGCGCTCGCGTTCAGGTCGGGATCGATGCGCTTGACCAATCCCGCCAACACCTTGCCCGGACCGCATTCGACCACATGGGCAACGCCCTGGGTGCGCAGCAGGCGGATGGTTTCCACCCAGCGCACGGGCGCATCGACCTGACGGAACAACGCGTCGCGGATGGCGTCGGCGTCGGATTCCACCCGGACGTCCACGTTGTTGACCACCGGCACTTGGGGCGGCGCCAGTGGTGTGACCGCCAGGCGCTCGCGCAACCGCAGGGCGGCGGGCTTCATCAAGCTGGAGTGGAACGGCGCCGACACGGGCAAGGGCAATGCGCGCTTGGCGCCCTTGGATTTGAGCCATTCGCAGGCCTCGGCCACTGCCGCCTGGGTGCCGGCGATGACGGTTTGGGAGGGATCGTTGAAGTTGACGGCTTCGACCACCTCGCCAGAAGTGGGGGCGTGGCGGGCCTGCACCTCGCGGCAGCCTTCCACCACCTCAGCAGACGGCATGCCCAAAATTGCCGCCATGGCGCCCGCGCCAACAGGAACGGCTTCCTGCATGCACTGTGCGCGAAAACGCACCAGCGGGGCCGCGTCGGACAAGCTGAGTGCTCCGGATGCGACCCATGCCGTGTACTCGCCCAAAGAGTGACCAGCCATGACTTGGGGGGCGGCACCGCCCTCCGCCCGCCATGCGCGGTAGGCGGCGACGCCCGCCACCAGCATCACGGGCTGGGTGTTGGTGGTCAGCGCCAATTCTTCCTTGGAGCCGCTGCGGATCAGTTGGCCCACATCCTGGCCCAGGGCGTCGGAAGCCTCTTGAAGAGTGGCCGCCACTGCGGGGTGATCGCCCCAACCGTCGAGCATGCCCACGGACTGCGATCCCTGACCGGGAAAAACAAATGCAAAATTCTTCATAAAAATGATACCTACCGCACAACTGTATTCATTAGTCCGCTCTACATTCTGATAGCGGCAGCACCCCAGGTGAAACCGCCACCAACGCCCTCAATCAACACGAGCTGGCCGGACTGGATCCGGCCGCTGCGCACCGCATGGTCCAAGGCCAGCGGAATGGAGGCCGCCGAGGTGTTGCCGTGTTGGTCCACGGTGACCACCACTTTGTCCATGGGCAATCGCAGCTTGCGGGCCGTGCTTTGCATGATGCGAATGTTGGCTTGGTGCGGAATGAGCCAATGCACGTCCTGGTCGGTCAGTCCCGCCTTGGTCAACACGGCACGGGCGGCATCCTCCAGCACGCCAACCGCCAGTTTGAAGACCGCTTGGCCGTCCATGACCAACAAGGGCGAACCACTGACTTGTCCGCCACTGACGGAGCCGGGCACGCACAAGATGTTGGAAAACTGTCCATCGGCATGCAAATCCACCGCCAACACACCGGGGCCTTGGCCATCGTGCTCAACGGCCTCCAACACCACCGCACCCGCACCGTCGCCAAACAACACGCAGGTGGTGCGGTCGTCGAAATTCAGCAAACGCGAAAAAATTTCTGCACCCACCACCAATGCCCGCTGGCAGGTGCCCGCGCGAATCATGGCGTCGGCCACCGAAACGGCATAGACGAAACCGCTGCAGACAGCCTGCAAGTCGAAAGCGGCACCGCCCGCGCCCCCGGGCTGGCCCTGTTGAAGGGCTGCCAGCGTGAGCTTGTGCTGCAAGATGGCCGCCGTAGAGGGAAACACCATGTCTGGCGTGGACGTGGCCACCACCAGCAAGTCCACGTCGGCAATGCCGCAACCGGCCGCCGCCAGCGCCGCCTCACAGGCCACCAACGCCAAATCACTGGTGGCTTGCTGCTCACCGGCGAAATGGCGAGACCGAATCCCGGTGCGCTCAACAATCCTTTCGTCACTGGTTTCCAGTCCGCGCTGGGCCAGCAGAGCCACCATGTCGGCGTTGCTGAGTTTCTTTTCGGGCAAGTGGCTGCCGGTGCCAGTCACGCGTGAAAAACGGGGCATAAACGAACTCAATGCACAGGGGGGGGGGGAGCATCGACCGATGCAGCAGCCATCAAAGGCGCTGCGTGGGCGATTCGGGTCTGGACCCGGTTCAGCAGGTCGTGTCGCGCCGCATCATAAGCCCGAGCCAAGGCGTGTTGAAACGCGAAGGCGTCGGCCGACCCATGGCTTTTGAAGACCAAGCCGCGCAGTCCCAACAAGGCGGCGCCGTTGTAACGCCGGTGATCGACGCGCCGCTTGAACGACTTGAGGATGCCCATGGCCATGAGCGCCACCAACCGCCGCGCCCAGTTCCGAGAAAACTCTTCGCGAATGAAGCCGCCAATCATGCTGGCCAAGCCCTCGCTGGCCTTCAGCGCCACGTTGCCCACAAAGCCGTCACAAACGACGATGTCCACGGTGCCCTTGAAAATGTCGTTTCCTTCCACATTACCGTGAAAGTTCAAATCGCCACGGGCGGCCGCACGGCGCAACAACTCGCCGCTTTGTTTGATGACTTCGCTGCCTTTGATCGCCTCTTCGCCAATGTTCAATAATCCCACCGAGGGTTGCTGCCGGTCTGAAGTGGCGGCCACCAATGCAGAGCCCATGACCGCAAACTGCAGCAAATGCATGGCCGTGCAATCCACATTGGCCCCCAAATCCAGCACCGTCGTGGAATGGCCCCGCTGGTTGGGCAGCTGGGAAGCGATGGCGGGACGATCGATCCCGTCCAGCGTCTTCAGAACATAGCGGGCAATGGCCATCAAAGCGCCCGTGTTGCCCGCGGAGACTGCGGCCTGCGCAGCCCCTTCTTTGACTTGCGCGATGGCGACACGCATGGAAGAGTCGCGCTTTCTGCGAAGGGCAACCTCAACTGAATCGTCCATCGTGACGATTTCTTGCGCATCAACCAACATGCATTGAGGGCTGTTGGCAAGCCCAGGACTGTTGGCGCGAATGTCCGCCACCCGACCAACCAGAAGAAGACGGACCTCAGGACGCCCAGAAAGAAACGCCTCACAAGCAGGCAACGTCACGGACAAGCCGTGGTCGCCGCCCATGCAATCCACTGAAATGGTGATCATGGCCGGCTCAATGAGGCGAGAACGCTTGAATGCATCCGTTCAAAACAAAGGCCCGCATGAACCATGCGGGCCTTTGGATGGGCCTTGACGATCAAGCCTCGTTTTTGGTCTTCAGCACTTTGCGCCCGCGGTAAAAACCTGTAGGGCTGATGTGATGACGGAGATGAATCTCACCAGTGGTGGGCTCAACAGCGGTGCCGGGCGTGGTCAACGCGTTGTGCGAACGGTGCATGCCGCGCTTAGAGGGTGATTTTTTGTTCTGTTGGACGGCCATGATCCGCTCCTGTTTGGGGTTGGTGTTGGAATTCCCGCCCCTCCCTTCCAGGACAGAGCGTTGGTAAACCCGAAATTATACCCCTGCAGCCACACAATGCTCAACTTCGATTGCGACCCTTCGCACCAGCAAGCGATGCAAAAGGTCGCTCCCTTTCAGCCAGCGCCCGTTCAAACCCGGGGTCGACAGCGGCAAAAGTCACTGGATCAGGGCAAACATCGTGCATCGGTATCAATGGCATCGACAGGATCAGCTCGTCTTCAACCAAGACCAGTAAATTCAGCTTGGGCTCGAAAACCAACAAGTCCTCATCAGACTCATCGTCCTCCAAAAGAGCGGTCGCCTCGTCTTCAACAAACCTAAACCAGCGATCGGATTGAACCTGCTGCAAAACAGGCTCCATGCAACGCTGGCAAATCAGCCATAGCGATGCCGACGCTTGAAGATGCATCCAATGTGCGACCTGACCTGTGCCGGAACGTCGCGCCTCGAAGGACGCACCCCATTGAACGGCAACCAGCCCTTCGGGTTGGCAAGATTCCTCCTCAAGCCGAGGGAAGTCCACGAGCTGCAGACCCTCCGTCAGCAAGGCGTGGCCAGCCATCTTGGCTGCGGACTGACACAATGCCGACACGTCCAAACGTGTCCAATCGATTGCGATATTCATAAAGGCAGTGTACGAGAATCATCCCCGGCCGCCTCCTGCGCACGCCCGAAGTCGACACAGGGCGGATCAAGCAGAACCAACAGACCTCACCCACTAAACGATGGCTACTCGACCGCAACGCCCACTGATCTTGGGATCCACGTCCACCTACCGTAAACAACTGTTGACCCGGTTTGGCATCCCATTCGAAGTTAGTTCTCCAGATGTGGACGAAACCCCAAAAACGAACGAATGCGCCCGCACCACAGCCGCTAGACTTTCTTTAATGAAAGCTCAATCTGTGGCAAGGCTTCGACCAGAGGCCATCGTGATCGGGAGCGATCAGGTTGCGGAGTGGGCCGGACAACAATTGGGAAAGCCGGGGACGCACACGCTTGCAATCGATCAACTGCGAGCCATGAGTGGCCAGATGATTACGTTCCACTGCGCAGTCTCAGTGGTGTGCCTAGACCTCGGATTTGAGGCGTCGGACCTCGCCACTGTTGAGGTCCGATTTCGTCAGCTCAATGACAACGAAATCGAGCACTACTTGTCTGTAGAAAAACCCTACGATTGCGCAGGAAGCGCAAAAAGCGAAGGGCTGGGTATCACCTTGCTCGACGAAGTGCGAAGCGACGATCCCACTGCGTTGATTGGACTTCCCCTTATCCGAACCGCGCGACTGCTCAGATCCGCAGGATTGAGCCTGCCACTCTCGGCTCAAACGCCTTCCACCGCCACATGAATCACACCAAACATCTTTTGGGAACGCTTTATCTGATCCCAACTCCGCTGGATTTCGGCTGCCCAGCCGACCGGGCACCCCCAATCACCGACTCGCTACCCGCATCTGCATTGCAGCGGGCTTCGGGTTTGTCACATTGGGTGGTGGAAGACGCAAAGTCGGCCCGAGGATTCCTGAAACGAGTGAACGAATGCACTCCTCTCGCGCGAACCATCCAGCAACTCAACATCAGTGAATTGCCCAGGGGAATGCACAAGCATGGAGACTTTCCACAAACCCCTCATGAGGCAGCAACCATCCAAGAAGCCCTCCGACTCCTGTTGCAGCCCTGCCTGGAGGGCATTGATGTCGGTCTTCTGTCCGAAGCGGGCATGCCTGCCGTCGCAGATCCAGGCGCGCTGCTCGTGCGACTGGCCCACAGAATGGGGATCTGCGTTGAGGTGTTCAGCGGCCCCTCAGCATTGATGATGGCCCTTGCTTGCAGCGGGTTGAACGGGCAATGCTTTGCGTTCTGGGGTTATCTGCCGATAAACGGAGTCGAGCGGGTCCGTCGCATCAAAACGCTTGAGTCGTTGGCACTCGACCAAGGCCAAACACAAATTTTTATAGAGACCCCACATCGCAACCCAGCACTGCGCGATGGATTGCTCAAAGAGCTCAGGGACGAGACTCGATTGGCAATCGCCTGCGGCCTGTCGCTGCTACCGAACGACACCCGCAAGACTCACAGTGCAACCGTGTCCAACTGGCGAAAAAACCCACCAAACATGGACTGGACCCTGCCCTGCGTCTACATGATCGGTCGGTGAAGTTCAACGATCCAAAACCGCCTGCATGTGCGACCGGACGCTATCAGCAAGCTCCGGCAAAGACAATGCCAAATCAATCGTGGCTTGCAAGAAACCTTCCTTACTGCCGCAGTCGTAACGCTTTCCAACGTAACGAAGCGCGTACACCGGCTCGCGTCCAATAAGGCCCGCAATGCCGTCAGTCAACTGAATTTCTCCACCCACGCCACGAGGCTGGGACCGGATACTCTGAAAAATACCGGGCGACAATATGTACCGACCGGCAACCCCCAACGTAGAGGGGGCATCCTCGGGGGCGGGCTTTTCCACGATGGCCTCAACAGGCGCATAGCCTCGATTATCCTTGTTCGCCAAACTCACGATGCCGTATCGACGAGTATGCTCCAGCGGGACTTCTTGGACAGCCAAAACCGTCCCTGGCGCAGTCGAGAAGCTTTGAATCATCTGCTTCAGAACTGGTGGTGCGCCGACCATCAAGTCGTCCGCCAATAACACCGCAAAAGGCTCGTTGCCGACTAAATTTTCCGCGCAAAGAACGGCATGCCCCAACCCCAGCGCACGCGGTTGCCGGACATAGATGCAATCCATGTCATCGGGCTTAATTGACCGCACCACTTCCATCAGAGCTTTCTTACCGGCCAATTCAAGCTCGGACTCCAACTCATAGGCCGTGTCAAAATGATCTTCAATTGACCTTTTGTGTCGCCCCGTCACAAAAATCATCTGACGGATACCCGCCTCATAAGCTTCCTCTACCGCGTACTGAATGAGCGGCTTGTCCACCACCGGCAGCATCTCCTTCGGAATGGCCTTGGTCGCTGGCAAGAAGCGTGTCCCCATGCCGCCGACCGGAAAAACTGCCTTGGTGATTCTTGGAATTAATGTTTTTGACATTGTGCTTTTCTGAACAATTATTTCAACTGAATGGTCGAGGTGGAAAGTGCGCGAACAACCCCCGCCCCAACTGCAGCACCAAACCGCTTGACCAACCGCTCAGCCACATTTTCGCGTCGCGTGTAGTCGACGATCTCTTCCGCTTGAACCACTTCTCTCGCCACGAAGTCTACTGAGCCCAAACCATCCGCCAAGCCCATCTCAATCGCCTGAGCGCCGCTCCAAAACAAACCGCTGAACATCTCAGGGGTCTCTATTAGACGACTGCCTCGCCCGGCCTTTACAACATCAATAAACTGCAAATGAATCTGGCTCAGCATGGACAGCGCATGCACACGCTGCGCCTCAGACTGAGGGCTAAATGGATCAAGAAAACCCTTGTTCTCCCCAGCGGTCAACAGTCGGCGCTCCACTCCAACTTTTTCCATCAAACCCGTAAATCCAAAGCCATCCATCAAGACGCCGATGCTGCCAACAATACTCGCTTTATCCACATAGATGCTGTCTGCTGACGCTGCGATGTAATAAGCAGCCGAAGCACAAGTATCTTCTACCACTGCATAAACCGGCTTGCTGTGCAACGCCTTCAGCCGGGCAATTTCATCATTGATTAAACCAGCATGCACTGGACTGCCGCCTGGTGAGTCAATGACAAGCACAACGGCTTGAGCGCCTGCATCATCAAATGCGACCCTCAGTGAGTCAATGACATTCGCCGCCGTGGACTCCCCCTCACCACCAATCTCGCCTTTAATCTCAATCACAGCCGTATGGGGAGCGCTTGGTGCCGCAGCCGATGGATTTTTAAACCAAAAGAACCAGCCCAAAAAGACAATAAAGGCCAACCACACAGCGCGCCAAATTGCACGGTCGCGTCGGGCGGCGCGTTGCTCGGCCAGAAGCGAGAACGCCAGTTTCTCTAGAACCTCACGCTCCCAGCCGGAAGGCTGGCGCGCTGTTGAATCTTCATCCATATAAAAATCACCTTGACGCCGTCGGTCAGCAGAGTCACCCAAAGAGACGGCCAAGACTAGCGGTGTTTGAGCCCAGAGAGCACACCCAATTCAAAAAAAGACTGGATGCAGTTGTTCTGACGCCAACCACTGCACGGTACCTGCCTGCTCACGCAACCCGATCGGCACCAAGCCCCCGCGACATGGGCCAGCCACACATGCGCCCGTTGACGGCGCGTACAAGGCACCATGAGTGGCACACACAAGCCAGGAACCAGACTCATCAAAAATTCGATTGGGCTGCCAATCCAACTCCATGGCGACATGGCTGCAGCGGTTTAAGTAAGCAAACACACTCCCGTTGAACCGGACAGCGAACGCACGCATCGTCTGCCCCATGAAACACACATCAAACGCAACGGTCGCCCCACCTTCACGCAAGTCAGACGAAGAGCACAACACATGCCATGATTCGTTCAACGACGAGGGACGCCCAACAGTCCCTCGATCATTCATAACAAAAAGTGGAGGCTGACCTGACTTCAACAGCAGGAAGCATTTGATTAAATCCGGTAATCATCCAGATTTTTGCCTTCTGCCAAAAGACTGCGCACCCATTCGGGTTTTCGCCCCAAGCCCCCTGCCCACAACTCACCATTCGGGCCACGAAATTTCGCAGGCGAAGCAGACTTGTTCTTGTTCAGCTTCCGAGGAGTCACGCCAGCAGCACCAAGATCGGCCACAGTCAAACCGTAGTCTTTCATCTTGGCTTTAATGTCCTGAACGACAGCCGCCAGCTCTTGCTTTCTAACCTGCTCCGCCTGAGCAAGAAGCGCTTGAGCTTGCGCCTTGAGTTCACTGTAGGTCGTCATCATCATTTCCTTAGAGCAAGTTTTTTGGAGAAAAGGCGTGGCCAATGCCTAAATATCTTAGCCGACTCTATTCTAATTGAAATCGCTTCATTGAAGTAATTTGATTCAATAGAGATGCGCGTTCAAGAGCCAGGATTTCACTCGCATCCAGCATCGCCAGAAGCTCCGAAGGCAAGTCCGCCGTTAAGTTCAGGGGCTGCCCGGAGGCAGGATGCTCACAGGACAAACGCCAGGCATGTAGAAACATGCGCTTGTGACCGGCCCTGATCCAAGCACGATTCCATTCGTAATCTCCGTACTTGTCATCCCCCACAATTGGGTGTCCCAGGTCAGAAAGATGGACTCGGATTTGGTGTGTTCTGCCGGTTTTTATGGTCACAGAAAGCAAAGAAACTTCGCTCGACGACACAGCTGTGGCTGACGCGCCCGTTGGAAAGGTACCCAATGGCAAAGGCAATGGATGCACGATACTGATGGCCTTCATTGCATCAGAATGGTCGGACGGGACAACCCGCACCCTGCGCTCACCATCAGGCATCAAGTATTTTTGCAGCGAACTTTCGATGACCTTGACGCGGGACTTGAACCCTCCCTTTACCAATGCAAGGTAGGTCTTCCCGGTTGAGCGAGCGCGAAACTGTTCCTGCAGCCCCCGCAGTGCGGAGCGCTTTTTTGCAACCAAGAGGACGCCACTGGTTTCCTTGTCCAATCGATGAACCAACTCAAGCAAAGAAGCATCTGGGCGTGCCCGGCGAAGTTGCTCAATTACGCCGTAAGTCACGCCACTACCTCCATGCACCGCCACCCCGGCCGGCTTGTTAACAGCGATCAGTGAATCGTCTTCAAACAAAATGGGGAACTCTTTTGCTGGGGCGTAGCCCAGCGGCCGCTCGGGTGCAGCTTCAGACCGACGCATTGGCGGAACTCTTACCCTGTCGCCCACCATCATGCGGTAGTCAGCGTTGATGCGGCCCTTGTTCACACGCACCTCCCCGGACCGGATGATTCTGTAGACGAAAGTCTTGGGTACACCCTTTAAATGCCTGAAAAGATAATTGTCCAAACGCTGACCGACAGACTCTGAATCGACGGTCAAATAGGCCACTGCATCAGAACTCATCGTTCACAGCCAAACAGTCGAGGATTGAAGCGGATCGCGCAGATGTTGCATGCAGACCTATAATAGTTCGGTTGGGTGGTGCAGCCATCGGATGCACGCAAGCGCACAGTTTATAGCCGTGCGGCATGCGGCCCTCCAACAGAAGACACCGATCGCGTGGCGGGCTTGTAGTTTGCGGGCACACAAGCCGTGATGACTCGCCTGCCTTGCCAAAGGTAGCTTCCTGAACACGACCACGGAATAACCCACCTCTCAGCCAAGGCTGAGTGGAAAAAAATGTGTACCTCCGCTGAACGCAACGATGACTTGCGCGGCGAGGTTCACATGGTTTCGCGAGCCTATGCCCAAAAACTTGTCTATCCGCTTCGAGCTGAACCACTTGAAGCACACGGGCATCTGTTTTTGGTGCTCTCCGGCAATTCCCCCCTTGGCTCAGGTGCACCCATTTGGCTGTCTCGATCGGCGTGCCCCATGGCACTTTTAATCGTCAATGAATCGAGATACGAACAGGAAACGCCGTTATGAAACGCATGTTGATCAACGCAACTCAGGCTGAGGAGCGTCGTTTGGCCATTGTCAATGGCCAAAAATTATTGGACTACGAAATTGAGATCGAAGGCCGTGAACAGCGCAAGGGAAACATATACAAAGCCGTTGTCACGAGAGTAGAGCCCAGTCTTGAGGCATGTTTCGTAGATTACGGGGAAGACCGTCATGGTTTTTTACCATTCAAGGAGATATCTAGGCAGTACTTTTCCTCAAGCGTGGCCGCAGGGCAGGCACGCATCCAGGACGTAATCAAAGAAGGCCAAGAGCTGTTGGTACAGGTCGAGAAAGAGGAGCGCGGAAACAAGGGTGCGGCCCTGACAACGTTTATCAGTCTTGCTGGTCGCTACGTTGTACTGATGCCCAACAACCCTCGTGGAGGCGGAGTCTCCAGACGCATTGAAGGCGAAGATCGACAAGAACTAAAGGCAGCTCTCGACCAGTTGGAATACCCCAACGGCATGAGCATCATCGCCAGAACGGCAGGTATCGGTCGGGAAGCCAGCGAACTGCAATGGGATCTCAATTACCTGCTCAAACTATGGACGGCCATCGATGGCGCAGCAAAAAACGGAAGAGGTGCGTACTTAATCTACCAAGAGTCCAGCTTGGTAATCCGCGCGATACGCGATTACTTTAACAGCGACATCGGTGAGATCCTCATAGACACCGATGACATCTTTGACCAAGCGCATCAGTTCATGAATCACGTGATGCCTGAACATGGGCATCGAGTCAAGCGATACAGAGATGATGCTCCGCTGTTCTCTCGCTTTCAGATTGAACATCAGATTGAAAGCGCTTACAGCCGCACGGTGCAATTGCCCAGTGGTGGAGCGGTGGTCATCGACCATACTGAGGCACTTGTTGCGGTCGATGTGAACTCTGCCCGATCCATCAAAGGCGGGGACATCGAAGAAACTGCGACTCGAACCAACTTGGAGGCGGCAGACGAAGTCGCGCGTCAGGCACGCTTGAGGGACCTCGGTGGCCTGATCGTGATCGACTTTATCGACATGGAGGAATCCAAGAACCGGCGGGAAGTTGAAAATCGGCTGCGTGAGGCACTGCGGCACGATAGAGCGCGAGTGCAGTTTGGATCGATCAGTAAGTTCGGGCTGTTGGAAATGAGCCGCCAGCGCTTACGCCCGGCCTTGAGCGAGGGGGCATCCATCCCATGCCCACGCTGTGGAGGTGCTGGCCACATTCGCGACACAGAGTCCAGCGCGTTGCAGACACTGCGAATCATTCAAGAGGAATCGCTGAAAGACAACACTGCAGCAGTTCTCGTTCAAGTTCCGGTTGAAGTCGCCAGTTTCCTTCTGAACGAGAAGCGCACTGAAATTACCAAAATTGAGCTGAAGCAGCGCATCAGTGTGCTCCTGGTTCCAAATAAGTCACTGGACACACCAAACTACAAACTCGAGCGGCTCAAGCACGATGATCCAAGGCTGGACAATCTAGACGCCAGTTACAAACTGGCAGAAATTGCAGAGGACGCAACAACTTTTACGCGGCGCAGTCAGGAGCGAAGCAACAGGCAGGACCCCATCATCAAAGGTGTATTGCCTGATGCGCCCGCACCTGTGATCTCCGTAAAGTCGCCGGCTTCTGCCGCAAGCACTGCAGAGATGGCGATCAGCAAAGCGGAGTCAAGCGAGGCACCTGCCGCTGTCAGCACGCCCGTTACAACAGGCACCGGTTTCTTCGGATGGCTCAAGCGCCTTTTGGACCGAAATCTAACAAAAAATACCCAGGGCGATGCAGTCGGGCCTGTGGCTGCTA
>JACCDH010279178.1_pt1 | contig 12142 bp, 7 predicted proteins | sample 7442481 | NCBI WGS metagenome assembly JACCDH01 (sample SAMN15323433, study PRJNA562643) | freshwater metagenome | isolation source: river surface water | place: USA:Blue River Watershed | collected 2017-08-15
AATAAAACCCAAGATACTTGGTACTGGGATTTTGAATCAAAAAGTTGGATTCGTTGTGTTCCAGTAAATAATTTACCTTATGGGCTATGTAGTTACCATTTGGAAACTGACCCGGAAAATCTGTGTGTGGTAACTTCAACTGACTCATATAGAATAATTCATGATTTATCAGAGGCTAGGAATTCAGAACAAATGGAACAAGAAAGAGCATGGAGAGAAGAACTGAAAACTGTAGGCACTGAATTAGATTTGTATATGGCAAAATCGGACACATATGAAAAAGCCCAGGTATCAAGAAAAAAAGCAGATATTGTGCCGGATGTTTTAGTAATTAGCCCAAGAAAAACCCCTGGTCAAATGTATGGTTATATTTTTTGGGAAAGTTCTCGGTTAGCCAAATCATGCACATATACTATTCAATTCACACCGGAGGAACTAGCTGAAGAATTGGAGATGGAAAACCAAGCCAAACTTGCCCATGAAGCACTGGAAGCTGATTTATACGAGTTACGTCATAAATTGCCATATAAATGTCCCAAAAGATTTATGCAAGGTGCTAATTGTGGATGGGGACCAATTGGTAAAACTGGATTTCATGATACTAGAGAATATTATAGGTCATTAGTACCTTATCCTCATGAGTTATCAATTAAACATATTTTAGATGAACTTTCTGACTTGGTGAAAAATCCTGAAAAAGTAAAATTAACAAACCCTAATGCTATATTATTAGGATCAATTTTGTTGGAAAAAAAAGGGTACCAGGTTTTTTATGATTTAGAAACAGGACAAGTAAAGGAACGAACTTGTGTAAAAAATCCAGAACAAAAATATTATATTGAATTAGATGGAACATCTGATGCATATTTTAATATTAGAATTTATGAGGGAACCTGGGGAAAATTAAGATTATGGTCAAGTCAAGATAGTGAAATTAAAGATATTCCAATGGAATTGGTTGAAAGCCCAGAAGGTAACTACTTAACCTTTCCTGATATTACCCTTGCCAATCCCTTATTTAAAGCAACAATGGGTGATAAAATTAATATTGAAACAGATGGAAAAACTTATTCAACTAATAGAATTATTATTGAAACTAATGCAAGAAGAAGATTAAATTTAATAGGAAATACTTGGGCAATTAGTTGGTTTGATTCATTAGAAACCGTGTTATGTTTAGGTCATTTATGGCAACCATCTTTAATTTTAAAATATTCAGATACAGTTGACGTTGCATATGTTGACCCACCTAAAGATAAATCCAATCAAACTATTTGCCAAACTATGGTTTAAATTGTTATTAACATAAAATTAATTTAAATTAAACATTTTTACATTCTCTTTTACATATTGTTTTACATAATTTATTACTTTCGGATTCATAAATTGTTTTATATGTGATTTCAACCTGAGGTTTTTTATTTATAGTTGGGCTACCTGATTTGAACACTGTTGGTTTACTGGTATACTTTACTGTTGGACTTGGTGTAGGTCTAGCAGTTGGACAAGCATTAGGTTTAGCAGTTGGGTAAGCAGTTTGTTCAGCACTAGGTCTAGCAGTTGGGTAAGCAGTTGGTCTAGCAGTTGGGTAAGCAGTTTGGTAAGCAGTTGGTCTAGCAGTTGGATAAGCAGTTGGTCTAGCAGTTGGGTAAGCAGTTGGTCTAGCAGTTGGATAAGCAGTTGGGTAAGCAGTAGGTTCAGCTGAAGGAATTTTAGTTGTAGGGCGAGCTGTAGGTTTAGTTGTCGGGTAAGCAGTTGGTTCACCAGTTGGATTTGGTGTTGTGTTATCAAGTACATTAGTTACAGTAATAAAATTTCTATTAGCCCCATTTACAGATTCAAAAATTAAATGTTTAGCATTGGTCCATTGCATTTGTTTATAGTTTTCTCCAGTTAGCACATATTCCCATTGGCCTTGGCTATTTGCTTGCACAGTTCCTAGTGTTTCTGGAAATTCTTTACTTGTGGTATCTGTTTTTCCAAAATAAATTATTTTATTATCAGAAGTTTTGATTCGACCACCAGTATAAGTCCATTGGATTGATTTAATATTCATGTTTGGTAGTTGAACAATATTACCATTTAAACCTATTCCGCTAATTATTAAGGTATTATCTTCTGTTAAGCCTCCACATAAAGCATATCCACCAGCAAAAACTTTTTTAAACTTTATTTTTGCATCAAATCCCATACAAAAAAAACCATATGCAGTAGCACGACCAAATGAATCCAAAGTAACAAATCCATTCATGTGGGATTCAATTTGAACAATATTATGGGTTATTAAAATATTTGTAGGATATGGCATATTTCCATAAACACCAATACTATTGGGTTTTTTAGTTGCAACAAAAGCACCATTTTCAAGTAAATATAATCCAGTAATATCAGATTTGAAAAAATCTATTTGGGTTTGACTTAAATATGCATCTTGTTTAACTATATATGGTGTTGTTGATGTGGGATAAGCAGTATAATAATAAAACTTGGCAGTACCATTTGATAATTCTCCAATAAAATTACCAACATTACCATTACATGAATTATATGGCCTGCAAATATATGGATCAGTTTCTGGGTTTGTCATTCCATATTTTAAAGAACCAAGTCCAATATATTCACCCGGATATTTACATGTGGATGATGCTGTTTGTAAATAATTAGTAGCTTGAATAATTATTGTTGCACCAGGTTCTCCAGTACCTCTAATTATATTGTTTGTTTGATCATAAATATTTATTTGACCCGACAATCCAATTTGTGTAATATTAGCAGGCAAAATAAGAGACCAAGCGGTAAAAAATCCTAATAAATTTATAAATAATAATTGTATGATATTCATTAAATTATTATTTAGGTTAGTTAAAATAATTTTTTTCAATTTTTAGTATTTTATTGAGCCATTTGTTTTAATTTTAAATATTTTGATTTGTACAACAAGTATTTTTTATAAAATACTTGTTCTAGGCTAATTCCTTTAGAATTAGCGTACTTAAGATATTTTTCATAATATTTATCTGAACCTCCTTTTAATTCAGATTTAAAATATTGTTCATTAATTATTTTTTGAGTGTCTTTATTTATATAAGTTTCTAAATCAAACATTTTATATTTTTCAACAAATTTCTTTATTTCGTCTCTTCTATCTTCTAGTAAAGTATTTTTATTAATATATACAGATAACTGACCAGCATTAAAACCCAATTGCATTACACGATTTAATTGGACATTAAAATTTGATTTAGCTTTAACTAAATTTTTTAATTGACAGAAAAAATGGTTTGATTTTGGGTTAAATTCATTTTTATCCATTTCAAATTTACTAATAATTTGGTCCATACGCTCATATATTTGATTTAATTGATCATTATATTTGATATTTGAACCATTTGGTCCAACTAAATTTTTATCTTTAAGTTCTCCAGTTTTTTCTTCTAATTGGTTCCATTCTTTTTTACCATCAACAATTTCTTTATTATGTTCTCTAGTTTGTACACTAACACCTAATTTAAAACCATCATTAAATAATTCAAGTACACTAGTCATTGTATATATTAAACACAGAATTTAATTAATTTTATATCATTAAATAGTTAAATTAAATATATTTTAAACTTCAATTTCAATACCTTCTTTTATTTCAGTTTTAGTAACTGGTAAATTGTATTCATCATTAATATCCGCAAATAATGCATCATTAATTTTATTTATTTTATCAATATCACTTTCAATACTATCCAAAATAATAAGTCTAATGAATTCAATAGGTTTGGATTGACCAATTCTATGTAACCGACCAATAATTTGGTTTTCAATTTGTTTACGATAGATATAATCACCCTCTAATGGTTCCAATAAAATGACAGTTTGTACAAACTGAAAGTTTAGTCCAGATGCATTTGATTCTGAAGACAAGATCAAAACTTGAACATCATCTGTTTCAAAAGTATTTGGCTCATTTTGATTGTATAATTTAGCCTTAATTTTATAATTGGAAAATATGGTGCTTAAATTATTTAGTAGAGATTTAGTGTGAGAAAACAAAATAATTTTGTTTTTCTTCTCTTTACATATTTTAATTACTTGAGTAATTTTAGTTCCATAATTAGGAGCTTCTTTTTCAGCCCCAATTATATAATTGGTAGTATTAGTAATACCAGTTTTACACATGGGGCATTTTGTTAAAGTAGATTGACTAATTAACTTAATGCACTCATAACAAAACATATGACCACAATGTAAAATAGTGAATTGGGCATCTAAATTCCCCAAACAAATACCACAATCTGTTTCTTCACATTCATGTTGAGTTGTTTCACCCAAACTAGTTTGTTTTTGTTTATTAATAAGTTCTAATTGAGAATTAAAATAGGTCATTTTACTTTTTAGTTCTTTTAATTTTTTTTCCATTGAAAAGACATTATTTCGTGCTTGAGTCATATATGGTAATGGTAGGCTTTCAGATAAAAGAGCCCAGGTTTTTTCAATGTTTTCACTTGTTAAATTATTTTTAAGAGATTCATATAATGATGAAAATACTATGGTACCATGACTAATTGCATTATTATCAGCAAAAGATTTAATTTCTGTTTCCATTAAATTTAATTTCAAATCAATAATTTTTTGATGATAAGTATCATATTCTTTTTGATGATAGTCTTTAATTGAATCATCTAGTGCATCCATTGATACAAATGAATCAACAGTATCAGCTTTAAAATATAAATTAGGATTAATACAAAAGTTTTTCTTCATTTTACTTTCGTCTTGTGAATTAGTAATTGAATCATAGAACAATCTTTCCTTTTGACTAAAATTAAGATAGTATTTAATTTCCTTAATTTGAGGAAGATTCAATTCGTTTTCCACATTTTTTTTAGTATTTTTTCTAAACATTTCAGAAAAAGTATTTATATGATTTTTATATTTGGTAATATTATTGTATTTAATTGGATATTTACCAACCCAATTTAAAATATGGTTAATCATCTGAGAATTAACGAATGGGGTTGCAGTTACAACCCATTTATAATCCGCATTTAATTTATCAATATTATTGTCTTTTTCATTTATAATTTCGTGAAATTCATCAACAACAATACGAGTAAATTTTAATTGAGAAAATAAACCTTCTTTTAATTGTTTAAATGTTCCAATAACAATTAATCTTGATGTTGACTCATTATATTGAGCCAAATCATAAATATCAGTTTTATTGTTACAAATAATAAGCTTGGCATCAAAAATATTATTTACGTGCTTGTTAAATTCGTCCGTCCAGTGGTTAACTAAATGAGGAGGAATTATAATTAAAGTGGTAGATGGTTTGGCTAATGCTAAAGTTAATATTTGCACGGTTTTACCAAGACCAACATCATCACATAAACAACCTCCAATAAATTCATTCATACCATTAGAACTATTAATTTTTGATTTAAGCTTGTTAATGATTTGACGGGTAGTCAAATTTATTTCAATTTGTGGTCCCCAATTAATTACAAAGTCTTCAGATAGATCAACTTTTAATGGTTGATGTTCTCTCATTAACATCCAATAAATATTTACTTTTTGATAAAAGTATAATTGAGTTTTAATAAACTCTGGTTGATCAATACATTTGGATTTGTGATAATCCTTTGATACTTTTGTGATAACCCGTGAAATATTTTCATTTTCGCATGATTTGTTATTAATGTTATTAATTTGTTCAAAATGATTGGTCATTACTGTAACAAGATAATTTGTTAGTGCTGAATCAACCAATAATTTATCTTCTCCTGGATCAATAAAATTATAAAAATGATTTGGTAATTTTTCAATATTAATTTCCATCAAAACAATACCATAATAAATATTCTTATTTTGATGATTAATTAACCAATAATTTATTGCATCCTTTGGAATAAAATTTTGACTATTATAAAACGTTTTTAACCAAGAAAAACTTGATTTATTCATTAATTGTGCCATCATCTCCTCATTTTTATACAATTGTGTATTAGGTCCAGGGTTCAACAATAAAGACCTAATTTTAAACAAATCCATCCTATACAACTCCATATCGTTTCGTGGTACCTGTTCTATTCGTTCTATTAATAATACATTATTCGTAAGGTTATCCATTGGGCATAAATCAAAAGGACCCATCGAATATAAAAATCAATTTTTTTATTGTATATAATTAAATAAAATACAATTAAATTAGAAACACATATAACTATCTACAATTGTAGATAAATTTACATAAAAAATGAAAAAATTAATTAAAAAGACCATATAATTCAAATTAATGGAATTGTCACAAATTACTATAAAAAAATTATCTAATAATTTATATTTAGATGATATTACATATGGGATTATTGGATTGATACCATTAGATATTAATTCAATGATATTTTCTGGAGGGCTATTATTTGATGCCTATTGGAGAAAAAACTTTTATCCAAAAATGCCCTGGAACAATACCCAAGTAAAAGACATTGATTTGTTTTTATTTGGATCAGATGAAATAAAAAAAGCAAATATATTGAGTGTAATAAATATTTTAACAGAAAAATTTGGTGAAGACAAAGTTTGTGTTGGACTAAAGGGTGCGGTTATAACTATTTTAATTGTTGGGGTCCCCAGAATTGTTCAAATAACTTGTACAAATAAATTAACAGCAGATGAAGTAATTTATGATTTTGATTTGGCGCATGTTATGTTATATTGGTCCAACAAAGGATTATATGTGAGTCCATTTGCACTAATTTCTATGTATATGCGTGAAATACTACCAAATCCCAAGTCACAAAAAACTGCCAAAATGTCACGATTGTTTAAATATCAAGCAAAAGGTCTTAGTATTGAACGCTATATTAGTGAATATACTTTTATTTTTGAAGACGACTATAAAGTAGAATCGTGTGAAACACTTGAAAATAAATATAGTGAAACAAATAATTTGGAAAAAATTGGAGAAAAATTTTATAAACATTTTACTGGGACAAGTGGAAAAAATAAAAAAGTGGCACGAATGGTTGCGTTATTTGAGTATTTAGGTCTTATAAATAAACAAGAAAATGAAATAAATAATTTACAAGCATTCGACATCAACCAAGTTAATTTGTCTGGTGATTTTGAATATTTGGGTGGCCCAGAACCATTTTTGCGTAGGGACATTCGTATTTTAAAATCCCCAAATTGTTGGTATGATAAAGATTGTGAATACGCCAAATTATATAAATATAATATACCAGAACAATTTTCTAAAAGATATCGTCATAAATGTTTAATTGAAGGTGAAATTATTGAGTATTTTTATAACAAAAGCTATGATAATAATGGCGATATGAAAAAAACATGGGGTTACAGAGGGCCTCATGTTGTTGTGCTAGCAATTGACGATGATCAAACAATTGCCACAGTTAAATCCTATATGCGTGCGGTAATAGAAAGTTTAGAAGAACAAAAACCATGGACAACAACGTGTTTATTTGATTCTCAAGCAATTAAACCAGAAGAAAAAGAATTATATTGTGTAAATAACCCCAATCGAGCCGAGTTTTTTAAAGATCTTATGAATAACTTTGTTGATTCAAAAAATTTATATATGGGTGTTAGCGGAAGAGTAAATTATAAATGGTCAAGAAGAAATACAACAGAAAGTGAACTTACTAACCCTAAATACTGGACCATAGGTTCTCGAATACAAATTATTGGAGATTTTGAAGCTATAACAATTGATGACTTTATTCAATCTAAAAAAATGACACATTGTCCTTATGTTTATTTTGAAACAACATACATGATTAAAAAATCATAAACTTGCAAAAAATTGACACATTGTTACTTTATATTATAATTATAGACAAATTAATGGAATTACCACAAACTAGTATAAAAAATTTATCTAATGATTTAGATTTGGATGAAATTACATGGGAATTAATCAATATATTACCACTTGACATTAATTCAATGATTTTGACAGGAGGAATATTATTTGATGCAATTTGGTATAAAAACTTTAATTCAAATACTGCCAAATACAATAATAACCAATTTAAAGATATTGATTTGTTTTTATTTGGTTCCGAAGAGAAAAAAAAGTACAATATTATTAAAGTTATTGATAATATTATAAACAAATATGGAATTGATAATGTATGGGCAGGTTATTTGGATACAATTATAAATATTACTATTGTTGGGATCCCTCGTTGTGTTCAAATAATATGTACAAATAAAAATACAGCGGATGAAATTATTAATGATTTTGATTTGGCTCATGTGATGATGTATTTGTCAAATGCGGGATTATATGTAAGTCCTTTTGCTTTGGTATCTATGGAATTAAAACATATTTTGCCAAACCCAAGATCACGAGCAATTGCTAAATTTTCACGACTTAAAAAATATCATGAGCGAGGTTTAAGTATGAGTAAATATATTAGCGAATATCCAATGATTAGTTTGGATTTTAAAAAAATTTGTGATAATGAAAAAATAGTCCAGATTTATTCAAAGTCAAATAATTTTAAAAAAAATATTAATTCTTATTATGCTAATTTTAATAAATTATTTAATAGGAATAATATTAATATTAAAAAATATAAATTAACAAAAAAACTAAATTTATATGATATAAATATTACAGGAAATTGTGTTAAATATAACGATGAGTATGGTGATGATCATAGAGATTATGGTGATTATTCCTATTATTCCAATGATCCTGAATTATTTTTATTTGAAAAAATGGAACTGGACAATGCAAGAGAACTTAATAATTATAGTTTTAACTTTAAAAAACTTGTTAGAAAAGATTACAATGATATAAGCAAATCAAATGGCTATATTAAAAATAAAATTTGGTCCCATTTATTTGAAGCTACTATTATTCATTATCAATATAATAAAAATTATACAAAAAATCACGCTAGATGTAATTATTTTGATAGTCCACATTTGATGATTATATCAGTTGAAGATCCTCAAGTTATATCAACTATTAAAGCTAATATTAAAATATTATTAAAAGATATTAAACAGAATCAAGAATTAGCCACAACCTGTTTATTAGATTCTCAAGCAATTAATCCAGATGAAAAGGACTTATTTGGCTTTGGCAGACCAGAAGAATACAATAATTTTGTGTACTTAAAACAATTTGGAATTTGTAATGAGGAAAAAGATAATTTTAAAAACTCAAAAGCCCTATATTTAACTATATGTCCAGAAGAATATGAAATTGATGAATACATAAACAGATGTATTATTGAGTATGAAGATGATGATGCTGCAGATGCTGCAGATGATGCAGATGATGCAATACGTATTAATTCCAAATCAATGAATAAACTTAGTGCTAAAGAATTAAAACCAGGGAAAAAAATATTTTTAAGTTGTAAATATATAAGTGTACAACCATCTATTAACTTACTTAAATTTAAAAATGACTGTGAAAGTTATACACCATATGTTAAAATATGCGGTTTCATTGTTTAAAACAACTTGTTTTATAAATTTATTTAGTTATTGTTATTTATTATAAATTCATTAAAAATTGATTCATACTTCTCTTACAAACCATATTCTCTATAATTAATGGAATATTATTTGTGTGTGTTAGATTTCGAAGCAACATGTTGGGATGATTCGGCTAAAAAAGATCAAAGTGAAATTATTGAGTTTCCTTCAGTTCTTTATAAAATTGACGAAAAAAATAAAAAGTATGAATTTGTTAGCGAATTTGCCAAATATGTTAGACCAACAATAAATCCTCAATTATCTAAATTTTGTACTGATCTAACAGGAATAACACAAGATATGGTTGACTCTGCAGATACTATTGGTAAAGTTTATAAAGAACATATTAAATGGATAGAAACTAATGTACCTGCCAATGCTACTTTTATTATTGCAACTTGTGGTCACTGGGATTTAAGAACTCAATTACCAAAAGAAGTGGCGAATAAAAAATTAAAATCAAATAAATTATATTCAAACTACATCAATGTTAAAGATGAATTTGAATATTTTTATAAAAAGAAAGCAACTGGAATGGTTCAGATGCTAAAGCATTTTTCATTACCACTAGAAGGACGCCATCATTCAGGTATAGATGACTCAAGAAATATATCAAAAATTATTTTGAAGATTATTGATGGAGGTCATGGATTATCTAATTTTTATGTGAATTATGTCAAATCTTAATTTATCAAATAACAAAATAAGAAAAAATGAATTATAAATATTTAAAATTTATTTGTTTATAATTTTAATGAAGTTCGCAAACATATTAGTATTTTTAATTTCTAGCTTGGCAATTTGCTCGGGATTAAACCAAAATCAAGCTACTGGATTAAATCCATATAATCAAACATTTGACTCATGGGTTAAATCTTATGGTTTAACAATTAACCCTAACGAATACTCTAGCTTAGCTAAATTATATTATGGGGAATTAGATAGAATAAATGAATCAAATCTTAAAAATGCATGGATAGAAGAACCTGGTCCATTAACATTATTTAATAATAAATTTGGTTACAATAAAAAAATAGCTCGTGCTCACAAACCAGTATTTCATAGTAACTGGAATTGGGACCAATTTGTTGATGAACACCTTCCTAAACAAGTAGACTGGAGGGATGCTCAAGTTGTTTCAGCTGTTAAAGATCAAGGTAGATGTGGATCATGCTGGGCTTTTGCATCAACCGCAGTTATTGAATCCCATGTAGCAATCAACACTAATAAATTATTTGATTTGTCCCCTCAACAAATTGCTGCTTGTGCACCAAATCCTGATCATTGTGGTGGTTCTGGTAACTGTCAAGGAGCAACTGCGGAATTAGCATTTGATTATGTTGCTGGTTCTGCTGGTCTTCTCGAAGAATTTCAATATCCTTATTCGTCTTATTATGGGGTTGAATCTGAATGTGCAGTACCAACTCAACCTGGTTCAACACCCAAAGCAAAAATTAGCGGATATGTTAAATTACCTGAAAACAATTATCATGCGCTAATGTATGCGGTTGCTACCAAGGGTCCAATAGCTGTATCTGTTGATGCTTCCACCTGGTCCAGTTATAAATCTGGTATTTTTAATGGATGCAATCAAACTAATCCAGATATTAATCATGCGGTTGTACTAGTTGGATATGGTGAAGATTCTGGACAAAAATATTGGTTAGTAAGAAACTCATGGTCTGCATCATGGGGTGAATCAGGTTACATTAGATTAGCCAGATTTGACAATGAAGCTGAAATTTGTGGATCTGATATAACACCACAAGATGGAACCGCATGCGATGGACAAACACAACCAGTCAAAGTCTGTGGTACATGTGGTATTCTATATGATTCAGCTTATCCTATTGGAGCAACTGCTTAAAATTGGTTTGATTTATTTAATTAAGTTATTATAAACTAAATTAAACAAATATTATTTTATTGTAATTCATCGTTATCATCTTCTTCGGCTATTTCAATAAATTGTTCATTTTGAATAAATCCTATATCTTCAATTTCAAAAGTGATTTGAAACATTATTCTATAATGGTCGGTTTCATTAGTTTTTCCGCGATGAAAAACATTATGTGGGAGTTTAATTACTGAATACGCATCACAGTTAGCAAATCTAAATTCATAGTCTTTACCATGTGTGAGGCCAATTTTTTCCAAATAAGTAATTACTTCTTGTTGAGTAATATATTTTTTGGTAATATCTAAAAATACATTAAAATATTTTTGATAATTAGAATTGTCATAAAAATAAATATATTCAGTTCCATTCTTATCAGTAAGATGCACTAATGGAATAAAATATGTGATTGATTTCCCCTTATAGTCAATATGAAAATATTGGTTTTTATTATTTGGTTGTGATATAATAAATCCATAATATAAAATAGAGTGTTTATTTATAGATTCATTAATCACATTAATTTCTTTGATGTAATTTAATAAATAATTATGTTTGGTTAAATTAAGGTTCTTTTGATATAAATTTATATAATTAACATTACTGTTTTTAATTTCAAGAAAATTATTAAATTCTGACACGACTTTATTTAATTCATTAATAAATTCGTTGCTAATCTTATTTTGTACAATTTGGATTCCCAAATTTTTATTTTCATAGTTCTTATCACAT
>JACCDH010473324.1_pt1 | contig 12141 bp, 10 predicted proteins | sample 7442481 | NCBI WGS metagenome assembly JACCDH01 (sample SAMN15323433, study PRJNA562643) | freshwater metagenome | isolation source: river surface water | place: USA:Blue River Watershed | collected 2017-08-15
AGGCTTTGCGTTTCGACCGCTATCAAGGCTCCACAACGTGGCGATGCCCAGCAGGCCAACTACGGCTACTCCCGCGAACAAGCCCAGCGCCTCGCGCCCCGGCTTGCGCTGGGTCACGACTGGCAAGACCTCCCTAGTGGTAAGGTCGGCAACCTCGGCGGATCCATCGCTGCGCGGGTCGTTCTCATTCACTGCGGCGAACTTTTCCGGAATGCGGTTTAGGCGCATGACCTAACTTCCTGTCTTCGTATCAGAGGGTATCTTTGGTGCAAGCAGAGGCGATGCTGCATTCTCAAGCGTCGCCATCGCCTTGCCCGCACGCAGCACAATGACGCGTGGGACGCCGTCAATGACGATCACGTCGTCGCGAACGGCGTAATTGACCGGACCTTCAACGCCCGTTTCGTCGACTATCTGGATTGCCGGGATCGCCGCCTTGGCTGACCATGTCAGGTAGGTTGCATTGCCGTCATCGTAGACGCGGGTGGGCAGCAGGCTTGATGCTCCCTTGCTTCGCCAGGCGAAGTTTAGTGCGGCTAAATCGACCGGCCGCTCTTTCGCATTCGGCGAAATAGCGGCGTCCTCTTCGGCTGTGAGTGCAGGCACAGGCGCGGCTGGTTCTGTCTTTGGTGGTTCTGGATAGATGAAGTTCAATTGATAAACGGGGACGCCGCCGGGCGACACGGCAAGATCGAAGAAGTAAGTGTACCGATCCGTTATGACCGTCATGTTGGTCTTCGCCTTTGGATCAAGCGGTTTCACGAACAGCATATTGGCCCGCTTGTTTGGCGTCACCTGCCAGGTCGTTGAATCGCCGATCGCAATGTTTTCGATATGCTCGTCGGCACCAAAAACGATCGACGATTGAACCCCCATGCGCGTGTTGATTCGCACGATCTGCTCGGGTTCGTAATGCCGCGTGGCCAGGCGCGGGTCCTTTGCAGATGCGGGGGCGGCCAAGCCTTGCGCCAAAAGCGCGGTTAGCAACACGGACCGGATCATCAAAGCATCTCTCTCGATTTGGAAGGTTTTGACTGGAAGCGACTGCCCAGCCCGCGTGCGCGGCGTGGCGCGGCGGCGGACAGTGAGCGCGCAGTTGATCCGGACTCCTGTGTAACAATCGTCCGGCTCGTATGCATGCTGGTGGAGTTGCCTGAGGTTGATCTGCTGTTATCCGGCGCCATGAATGCCGCGCTTTGCAGGCCGGCGGCGGTCATGGCGGTGCGCGAACTGCTGGTAGGTTGTGCTGATACGGGGGCCGCCATGGCGATTGACATGCGCGCAGGGTCGATCCCCGCATTTTCCGGTGCCTGGCGCGCCAGTCCAAAGACCTGCCAAGCAGAGACTATTGTCGCCGTTACCTTGGTTGTCAGCACTATCAGTGTCAAGTGAACCGTAGCGGCGAGGAATAGAGCCATGGCGGCCCGCCCGTCCAGCGGCCCATCCGGCGAACGCAGAGAAGATATGATCGGAACAAGCAGCTCAAGCACGATGCTACCACCTACGACGACAAAAAGAGGCGTTATCGCGGTTAACACCACACTCCTGAGCCAACCGGCAGTGAGGCCACGGGTGCCGTTAAATAGAGCGAATACGACAAACACCGGCCCGATTGCCAGGAGCACTGCCAGCGCGATCCGAGCCGTAACCAGCACACCGACAGTTCCGAGCAACAGGATCAGCGCGCCAAGCCACATGACGTTGGCTGGTGTGAAGTTTCCAGAAACGGCGCCTTCGCCGGCTCCTTGAGCGCCCTGACCACTTTCCGAAGCAACGTCTGCAATCGCCGCGAATATCGTGTCCATCCGATCGGCAAAGATCTGCGTTGCTGATCCTGTCGTTCCGGTGAGGATACTGGCGATCTGATCGGGTCCTCCAACAGCAAGGTTCCACACGACCGACTGGTAAGCCAGCCAACTGGTGGCGAAAGTCAGGACCAGGCCAAGCGTTATCATGCGCGGGGTAAGGGCGGCGATGCCAATTCGCGATCGCCCAGTGAGCAGCGAGATCGCGAAAAAACCGATGTAAAGCGTGAGGACAAGCGTCAACACGGGCGCTTGCGAGCCAGCGCCCCCGAATAGACGGGCAAAGGTTATTGCCGCCGTTTCATTGGCGAGGCAGTCCACCGCGCGAAGCGCCGGTGCTATGCCTGTCGCCGCACTCTCGGCAAACTGTTGGCAGGCACTCATTCAGCAGCGTCTTTGCAGTTGCTTGTCGCATCTGACAAATCACCGGGCCAAGCTTCGCCAGTCAGCCGCTCGAACCAGGCTGACGGTGCATCTCCGCACTCTGCGCGCAAAGAATCCAAACGGCGAACGGTGCTTTCGCGGCCCGACAGAAGGGTCAGCACTTCGGGCATACCCGCCAGGTCCAGCCGAACGACTACTGATGCATCGGGCTGGCGGATCAGGAAGCAGCGGCTGTGCGCAGGCAGAGTGCGGATAACGTCCAGTTCGTGGTGAGTCAGCCCGAAGCCATCGCAATAGTCTTCCGGTCGCGCGCGGGCGTTGGGCATGAACAGCATCGTAGCCGTCTGTTCAACCAGCGCGGTTGAAATGCGGCTCTCCAGCGCGTCACGCGCGCTTTGCGTTGCGAAGCCAACCAGGGCGTTGCGCTTGCGCAGGGTCTTAAGCCAGTCGCGAATTCGTGCGGCAAAAATCTCATCATCCAGGGCTTTCCAGCCCTCGTCGATCAGAATCATAGTCGGGTTGCCGTCCAGCCGCTCTTCAATCCGGTGGAACAGGTACATCATCACCGGCGTGCGAAGCCGCGGCGATTCGAGCAGGGCGGTCATGTCAAAGCCGAGAATACGCCCTGATAGATCGAGACGGTCTTCGACACTGTCAAACAGCCATCCGAATTCCCCGCCTTCAAGCCAAGGATCAAGCCGCCCCGCAAGATCACCTGGTTGCGGGCGCCGGCTCCCGGCAAGCAGTTCGCGGAAGTGCGTCAATCGGCGAAGGGCAGGATCATTGGCATAGGCCGCATCAACCGCAGTGGCGATGATGCCGGCTTCCTCGGTGTTGGCAGCGCCCAATAGTACGCCCAGCCAGTCGCGCAGGAAGGCACGATTTTCAGGAGTATCGGGCAGAGCAAGGGGGTTGAAGCCGGTCGGCTGGCCGGCCGTGATGCGACTGTAGCGGCCATCGATCGCGCGAACGAACAATTCCGCGCCGCGATCCTTGTCAAAAACGATTGTTCGAGGCGAGAACTTCTGCGCTTGGGCGGCAAGGAAATTCATGACCACGGTCTTACCGGAACCCGATGGGCCAATGATGGTGAAGTTGCCGAGGTCTCCAGTATGAAAATTGAAGAAGAACGGTGTGGCGCTGGTTGTCTGCAATAAGGAGACTGCCTCACCCCAGTGGTTGCCCTCGGCCTGACCAAGCGCAAAGCCGTGCAGCGATCCGAAGCTGGCCATGTTGGCACTGGAGATCAGTGATCGGCGAACCAGGAAGGCTTCGTTCCCGGGGAACTGCCCCCAGAAACCCGGCTCAAGGTTAACGTCTTCGCGGACAGCCACTGCGCCAACATCGGCCAGTGCCGCGGCGCATGCTGCAACGGAATCATCCAGCCTGTTCAAGTTGTCGGATCGAACGAGAACAGACAGATGGTGATCGCCAAAGCTGACCGCGCCGACCCCCAAGGCGTCGCGAGCAGATTGGATTTCTCGGCGCTCGGCCAGGGCTTCCTCATCGGCCGACCGCAAACGCCGGATGGCCAGATCGATCCGCTCGCGCGCGACCTGGCGATCGCAGGCCGCGAAACTCTCGCTTAGCACCAGTTCGAATGGAAGCCGCAGCAAGGCGTCGGTCAATCCGGGGGTGGTGGTATCAGGATAGTCCTTGAGGCTGACCAGCGCGGCGAAGTCAGAACGCGCCGGACCGCTCAGCTCCATTGCATCAAGGCCAAAGCTAAGGCGCCGATAAGGTAGCATCTGCGCAAGATCGGTATCTTCGCCTGGTTTGCGAACCGGCCGCATTTCTCCGTTGAGCAAGGCTGACAGCAGTTCGATAACTTCTGAGCAGGTGCCAGCAGACCCTTGATAGTCCCCCAGCAGCCTTGCCCCATAGGCGCCAAGCGAAGCGAGCAGGCTGCCTGCGGCGGCGCGAATTGCCCGCATGTCGGCGGGGTCGGCAGTCAATTCTCCCTGGCCTCGCCGTTTAAGCATCTTGCCGACGCGCTCCGCCCAGCCAGCTTTACCGCGCGCCGGGCGCCGAATCAGGGTGATGAACTGATCGTTCACGAACATCGATCCGTCGGCCAGTCGATCACGCCACCGTCGGTCGATATGGCCGAGCACAGGATCGGCAAAGCGCCCTTCCAGTTCAACGTGGACCCGGCGCCGGATTACATGGTGATATAGCACAATCCGTGAATCCAGCACGCTGCGGAGCATTACCTCGCGCATGGCCGCATGGGCATTCAATTCGTCGCTATCGGCGGTTTCAAAATTGAAGCCAGGCACGGTCAGGCAGATCATGACCGAGCCATCGCGCAACAACACGAGGTTCTCGTCAATCTGCGAGTGATACGGCAGGTGCTTGCCTGCCGAATTTTCCTTTTTTCTCCAGACCGCGAACGAGGAGGCTACATTCGGCATTCCAATCGCCCCCGTTATGGCGCGTAGCTATTGCATCCCCAGCGCTGCCAATTGCGAACGCGAGGGCACAGACTGACCTTTGTAATCCAAAGGTCGAACACTCTTGGCTCCCGAAGGCAGGCCAAATAGCCAATCACATGAACCAGCACCGCCACTGGCAGTGCCAAAAAGCTCTTCGAAATGAGAAACGCTTCAGTCGTGACGGCGGCATTTATAATGAAAAAACTATAGGTCACGCCACCAAACATCTGCGGGCGGGTGAGTGTCCGGTGCACAGGGTAACGGATCAGATCCACAGGTTCGGACATGAGAGGTCAGTTACCGACGGCCGCTGCCTGGATACCTGAAACGATCGCTCCGGCGCCAAAAAGGATAAAGGTCCCCAGAATCACAGTCGCCCCGAAGCGCCAGTTCAGACGGCCGGTGAGCATCATGAAACCGACGGCCGCGACCGCCATTACTGCCACTGTCGTTGCAACATTGCCCAGCAAGGTGCCCTGCAGCCACGAGAGTGCCGCCACGATTGGCCCGGATCCTTGCGGGTTAGTCGATTGCGCCATGGCGCTCGACGAAAACGTCACGAAGCCAAACGGCACAAGGGCTCGAAAACGACGCATCAGATAATTACCTCCGAACGGGCTGGGAAAGCCGCGCCATGATCGCCGCGACATAAAGTTGGGTTTCTTGAATTGGCGGAACGCCTCCGGCCCTTATCACGCGGCGCGGGCCGGCGTTGTATGCCGCCAGCGCCTTCTCGATATTGCCGTTGAATGCATCGAGTTGCATTCGAAGATATTTGGCGCCACCTTCCAGGTTCTGGTCTGCATCGTGCAGATCTACGCCTAAATCCCGCGCGGTACCCGGCATTAGCTGCGCCAGACCCTGCGCTCCTACCGGGGATCGGGCCGATGGATTCCAATTGCTCTCCCGCCAGATCACAGCCTCGAGTAGTGCCGGGCTGATGTCATATTTGGCGGCAAGATAGGCAATCCGTGCCCGCCACTTATCGGGTCCGGCCGAATTGGCCACGCCCGTCATGGCGCTTGGATGGGTCAAGGGACCGGCGGCTGTGGTTGATGGAGCCGGAGTGCCGCCAGTAGGGGGCACAAGGCCCCGGCCGACTGCTACCCAGCGGCTGCCTTCAGCCCCGATTTCCATCACGTCCGCCCGCGCTGAACCGGAATTGAGGGCAGAGACCGTGAGGGCGAACAAGGCCCCCAGCCGCAAGATCCCAAGCTGAACATCCGGACATGACATGCGACCCCAATGCGGAATTTTGGTGACAAATTTATGACGCCACTAGGGTGGTTATGCTGGGATTGGCTGGACGCCGCTCAAACAGTTCCGTCATGCCGAAAGGTGCGGCCAAATCAGCCAGGAGTTTCCGCTTTAAGGCCCGCAATTCTGCATTAAAGAGCCAGTCATCATGCCCGGCAGAAAGCAGTGGGATGTGCCCGACACCGCTACAGACCTGCCTGAATCGACGGCGTCATCATGGCGCAGTCAAATTGTAACAGAATCACCCTATCGAATCGCGGGCCGGGCTAAATCGGTTTGCTATTCCAAATTCTGTAGGGGGATCCCGCGGTGAAAAAGTTCCAAAGCCTGTTGTGGGTAGGTGTAAGTTCCTTGTCGTTGGCCGGTTGTGGTCCGAGCGATCTGGTGTCCCCGGGAACGGGCGGCAATGTCACGATCAATTATCCGGCCCCGACCCCGACCGCGACAGCGTCGACAGGGCCGGCGACTGTTGTTGCAGCAGGCGGTTGCCCGACCATTGCTGACCCCCAAGGCCTGACCGACGGTGGCACCATCACCGGCCCGACCGGCACTTGGCGCGTGTGCCGCTTGCCGAACCTGATCAAGGTTTCGTCAAGTCTGCCGAAGATCGCCGGCCTTCTCTACGAGCTGCCGGGTCGCGTGAACGTGGGCTGCGATGGTGGCTTCACTGCGCCGACATCGGGTGCGCCGGTGACTTCCACCACGGTTGGCTGCACCACGCCGCTGACAGCTGATACCAACGTCACCCTTACGATCGCGCCCGGCGTGATTCTCTATGGCGCGACCGGTCAGTCCTGGCTTGCCGTGAACCGCGGCAACAAGATTCAGGCCGTCGGCACCGCGACGCAGCCGATTGTGTTCACCAGCAAAGATAACGTGCTCGGCTACAATGATGATGCCTCGCAAGGTCAGTGGGGCGGTGTGGTGCTGATGGGCCGCGCGCCGGTTACGGACTGCAACGTCGGCACGGTCGCTGCAAACACCTGTGAGCGCGATACCGAAGGTTCGGCAGACCTGGCCCGCTTCGGCGGTTCCAACCCGGCCGATAGCTCAGGCCGGATGAGCTTCGTGCAGATCCGCTACTCCGGGTTTGTCCTCGGAGCCGGCAAGGAGCTTCAGGCGCTTACCACCGAAGGTGTCGGCTCGGGTACGGTCCTCGATCATATCCAGTCACACAACAGCTCGGACGACGGCGCTGAGCTGTTTGGTGGTGTGGTCAACCTCAAGTATTATGTCGCCACCGGCGCAGATGATGACAGCCTCGATGTCGATACCGGCGCTCAGGTTAATATTCAGTACGCGCTGCTTCTGCCGCGCTCGGGCAAGGGTGACGCGCTGTTCGAAATCGACAGCAACGGCGCCGAAAGCGATACGCCGCGCACAAAGCTGCAGGTTTCGAACTTCCTCGCGCTTCAGCCGCAGGCAAGCCCTGACAACGAGGCCAACGACGTCGCTGCCTCGCTGTTCCGCGGTAACTCGGATACGCACCTGTCGAACGGCCTCATAGTGGCGCCTACCAATGAGTGCATCCGCATGAACGGCTCGGGCACGACGCCGGCGTCGTTCGTCGCGCGTTCGGTGGTCCTGCAGTGCGGCACGACCAAGTTCCTTGGCACCGGTTCGTTCACAGCTGCGCAGGTCCAGACCCTCTTTGGCTCGGGCGCGAACAATAACAACGACTCGTTCACGCCGACGCTCTCCAGCGTATTTATCAACGGCACTAACGAAACCGGCGTTTCGGCATTCGACGCTTCCACGCTGTCCTCGTTCTTTAATGTGACCACTTGGATTGGCGCGGTTCGTAACACTGCAGACAACTGGTACGCAGGTTGGACCTGCAGCACGGGTGCAGTGAATTTCGGCTCGACATCTTCGGCCTGCACTTCGCTGCCCGTTACGTAACGGCTGCTACCTGGAATGAGAGAGGGGGCAGCCTACAGACGGCTGCCCCTGTTTTTCTGCCACTAAGGGGGAATCTCGATGAAAATGCCGCCGCGGCTTGGTCTTGCCGTCTTCATCACAACGGCGCTTTGCACGCCGACCTTCGCTTTCGCTCAGGCCGTAGAGCAGCCAGCAGGCGACGCCGCTGAGCAACCGGCTCCTGCGCCGCAAGAGGCTGACCAGCCGGCGAATGAGCTTGAAAAGGTCGAAGTGTCTGCGCCTGGGGGTGAAATTGTTGTGACCGGTGCACGCGGACGCAACGTGGAACGATCAGCTCCGCAGGTTGTCTCTGTCCTATCATCGGCAGATATCGCTCGTACCGGCGAGGGCAATATCGCCGGCGCGCTTGGCCGCGTTACCGGTCTCAGCGTGGTTGGTAGCGGTTATGTTTATGTGCGCGGCCTTGGCGATCGCTATTCGCTGGCGCTGCTAAACGGCTCTCCGCTTCCCAGCCCCGAGCCACTCAAGCGCGTGGTGCCGCTGGATCTCTTCCCCAGTTCAGTGATCGCCTCGTCGCTCGTTCAAAAGAGCTATTCGGTCAACTACTCGGGCGAATTCGGCGGCGGGGTAATCAACCTGACGACGAAGTCGATCCCAAAGGATGCTTTCGTCTCGATTGGGTTCGGGGTGTCCGGCGATAGCGAAACGACCGGCCAGGATGGCTATACCTATTATGGAAGCCGCACTGATTGGATGGGCTTCGACAACGGCAATCGCAATATCCCGAACAACCTGGCCACCTTCCTCGCAAGTGGTCAGAGGATCAGCTCAGGAACCGTTGATACCACCGCGATCGCAAGTGAACTTGTGACGTCGCGTAACTCGGTGGTGCAGCAGTGGTCGCGACTGCCGGCCAATTTTTCCACGTCGCTTTCAGCGGCAAAATCCTGGGATATTGGTTCGAGTAACTTTGGCGTTATTGCGGCCGCAGGCTTCAGCAATAAGTGGCAAAATCGCCAGCCGCACCAGCAGCGTTCGCTTTCGGAAGATATTTCGACGATCGACACCGATTTCACGGGGTTGAATACCGAGAACCGGATCGTGGCAAACGGTTTGCTTGGTGCTGCCCTGGAATTCGGCGAAAACAAGGTGCGCTGGACGAACCTGATCATCCGCGACACCATCAAGCATGCCTCGATCAGCACCGGGAAACTGCTCTCGCAATCCGCCTCGACCGATCGGGTCCGTCAGCGGACGGCTTGGTATGAGCGCCAGTTGATTGATACGCAGTTGGTCGGTGAATTCAAGTTGGGATCGGCGCTCCGGCTTGATGTTCGCGGTGCTTATGCGAACTCAAAGCGTGAGGCGCCGTTCGAGAACTTTTTCGAATACATCAGGACCAATGCAGCTCCCGCAGACCCGCTTGGCGACTTTTACGTCAATCGCCTGAACAACGGTAACGGCGGTGATGCCAGCATCACCTTCTCAAGCCTAAACGAAGACCTCTGGGCGACCAGTGGCGATTTGGTTTGGAAGCCAATCGAAGCCCTTTCGCTTTCGGCTGGCGGGGCATTCTCAGATACGCAGCGATCTAGCTCGCGTCGTCAGTTCCAGTTCTTGGCACCGACAATCTGCGAGGGCGCTCCAACGGTGATTTCGTCTTGCCTGCCCTCGGGTGTTACGCTTCTCCGGCCGGATTACTTGCTCGGGCCTGACGTGGTGAACACGTTCAAGATCGGCCTGATCGAAAGCGATGAAGGCAATCCGGCATTCTTGGCAAGCCTGCGCAATGCTGCCGGATATTCCAAGTTCAATTGGCAGCTGAATGAGCAGCTCGCTGTTGAAGCAGGCGTTCGTTATGAATGGGCGCGTCTGAAGGTTGATCCGGTTCAGGTATTCACCGTCCCAGGTGCTTCTGTCGCAGGGACGAACCAGACCCGGGGCTATTGGCTCCCCGCTACCACGATCACTTGGGAAGTGCAGCCGCAGATGCAAATCCGCGCTTCTGCGTCGAAGACCATAGCGCGGCCGCAGTTCCGCGAATTGATCAACCAGCCATATTACGATCCGGAAACCAATCGCGAATATCGCGGCAACCCGCTGTTGATCGACAGCCAGCTATACAATGCGGAAGCTCGCTTTGAATGGTACTTCGCCACTGGTCAGAGGTTCTCGCTCGCCGGATTTTACAAGAAGATCAAGAATCCGATCGAAGCCTTCATCAACTCCTCGTTCATCACCTCCTATGCCAATGCGCCTGAGGCGCAGCTTTACGGTCTAGAGACCGAAGTGAAAAAGGACTTTGATCTGGGTGACAGTGGGTTCTTCGCTAACCGCCGCGCGGTGGTGATCGGGAACTACACCTTCACCAAGTCGAAGCTGAAGGTCGGTGCCAACGATAAAACCGAGGTGTTCGGAGCTTTCTCGACTGCGGCACGTGACTTCTTCCAGGATGACGCAAAGCTTACCGGGCAGTCTGACCATATCGTCAACCTTGAGCTTGGACTGGAGCATGATGACAAGCTCTCGCAGCAGACCTTCCTGATCACATACTCAAGCGATCGGGTTGTCAGTCGCGGGGTGTTTGGCTCGCCGCCCCAGCCGGATGTTCTGGAAGTTCCCGGCCTGCGGGTCGACTTTGTTGCACGCGAAGGCTTCCCCCTGCTGGGTCAGGAAATTGAACTCAAATTTGAGGCGCGCAACATCCTTGGCCGTCGCCATATTGAATACCAACAGTCGGGTGCCAACCGGCTTGAAACAAACACCTATGATGTTGGGCGCAGCTTCTCGCTTTCGGCATCGGTGAAGTTCTAAAGCACTCTGTCGTTCGGCAAATAAGGGGGCCTGCTCAAGATGAGCGGGCCCCTTTTTGTCGCGAACAGGTCTTAGGTGGTGTGCGGCTCGTCAAGAATGTAGCCGACTGATCGAACCGTCCGCAGGTTCAGTCTTACACCAGCCCTCAATAACACCCGGCGCATGCGGCCAACCCATGTATCGATATTGCGCTCGCTCATGCCGTCGGCCTGTCGGCCGACCAGGCCAGCTAGTTGCTGTCGGGTAAAAACCTGACCTGCGTTCTGAACGAAATGAACAAGAAGGCGGTATTCAGTTGGGGCTAGATGGACTGGTAGGCCATTGCAAAGAACGCGCACGGCGGCCGTATCGATTTTGAGGTTCCCGGATGAGAATACGGGACGATTTTCCTGCCCTAGGCTGTCCTTTAGCTGAGAGAGCACTCGAACGAGAATGCGTGACCGGGTCAGTGGTGCTGACATAAAGTCATCAACGCCGGCATTTGAAAATCTTACGATAGATCCGATGTCCGCTTCGGGAAGGGCCAAGACAATTTTTGCTTCCGTAGTGGCAGGATTTTGTCGCAATCTGTTGCAAACCGCGACTATGTGATCTTGATCATCGTCCAACTCTAGGAAAACGTTGTCGATCCGTTTGGCGGGAGTGACACGGTCATCATTTGCCACGTGCAAACAGACACAGAAATCCCCTTCGGTAAGGGGCTCAGTTCCGTCAGGAGGCGCTCTGAAAATCAGTGCGTTTATGTGCTTTTTTACTCTCAAGCCCATCAACATATGTGTGCTGGGAAACATTTACTGTTTTATGACAAGCTCGGTAGGGAACCCTGGCATCATGTCCCTGATATGATCGATACAGCACCTTCGGCGCGCAGGGCTCAGAAGTTTCCCTTTGCGGCCTCCTGCAGGATCAGCTTGTCCAGCGTCAGGTCGGATACCGCCCGGCGCAACCGGGCATTCTCCTTCTCCAGTTCGTTGACTACACCGCCCTTCGGGTCATCCGTCGAGCCTGATCCATCTTCAAGCCGCCGTACTCCTTGCGCCAGTGGTAATAGCTCTGTTCGGTAACGCCGATCCGCTAGCAGGCATCTGCAACTGTTCCGCCCTGCGCCAGCACGATCTCCGCTTCACGCAGCTTGCTGATGATGTCTTCAGGCTTGTGCTTCGTCGCCATTCCATTCCTCCTTCGTGGCCAATTCTAAAATAGAAGTTCAGACACTCAGAAGGGGGCAGATCATGACCACCTCTAGCCGCGATTTGTCGCGTAGGGTGTGTATCGAACTGCACCCGCACCAGCCGGTAAAGTCGCCTGATCTGGCCTGCCCGGTCTGCAATCCCGATCCGGCGGCATATTGAGGCTAAGCGCCTAGCGCCTAAGCTATTGGGGAGCGGTTATGGGAACAAGGCCGATTGACGGCAAAAAACACAATCAAATCAATGGCCGGTGGCGGAGACGGAGGGATTCGAACCCTCGGTACCGGATTTACCAGTACGACGGTTTAGCAAACCGTTGGTTTCAGCCACTCACCCACGTCTCCGGATCGCAGCGGCGAAGCGCGGCCTATAGCG
>JACCDH011231504.1_pt1 | contig 12140 bp, 11 predicted proteins | sample 7442481 | NCBI WGS metagenome assembly JACCDH01 (sample SAMN15323433, study PRJNA562643) | freshwater metagenome | isolation source: river surface water | place: USA:Blue River Watershed | collected 2017-08-15
ACTTGCATAGCGACGCTTGGACCCGCCGAGCACCTTGATGCACAGCACGGACTTGGCGCCGGTGTTGTCGGCCACATCCAACCGAGTTTCTGTCTGGATCATTTCTTTATTCCCAACTTGTATCCCTTGCAAAGCGGCGAAAGCCACTCCACAGGAATCAGTCTTGGACCCGTCATTCACACCGCGAACCACTCGCAGCGCTTCAGTTTGGGCAGATACTTACGCCTTTTGCAAAGCGAAGCCCACGATTGTGTCAGATAAAAACGGGGGCGTCAACATCTTTTGCAAAGATTTTTGCAGGATCTATGGGTTAACGGGGCCTCTCCAGGCATTTTTCCCTTCATCGCCCCATGAAAATGGGGGTTTTGGCCTCAAACCGCCCAACTGCGGGATCTTTCCACCGCCTGGCGCCACCGTGCTTGCCGGTCTTGGCGTTGCGTTGCCGTCCATTGCGGCTCAAATCGGCGCTCTTCTTGCCATTGGGCCGATATTTCTGCCGCCCCAGACCAATAGCCGGTAGCCAAGCCCGCCAAATACGCCGCGCCCAAGGCCGTGGTTTCGGTCACTTGGCTGCGCACCACCGGCACCCCGAGGACATCGGCCTGGATTTGCATCAGCAAATTGTTGCGACAGGCCCCGCCATCCACCCGCAGCTCTTGAAGAGGCAAACCACTGTCTGCGCTCATGGCGTGGAACACATCGGCCGTTTGCAAGGCAATCGCCTCCAGCGCAGCTCGCGCTATGTGCGCACGGCTCGTGCCCCGCGTCATGCCCAGCAAGGTGCCACGCGCCTGGCCGTCCCAATCGGGCGCCCCCAATCCGGCAAAAGCCGGCACCAAAAAGACATCGCCCGTGTCCGGCACACTGGCCGCCAAGGCTTCGACCTCTGGCGCGCTCTGGATGATTTGCAAACCATCACGCAGCCATTGCACTGTGGCGCCGGCCATGAAGACTGAGCCTTCCAAGGCATAGGCCCGGGCCCGCTCAGAGCCCACAGGGCCTTGCCATGCGGCTGTGCTCAGCAGACGGTGGCGGCTGACGACCGGTTGATCGCCCGTGTTCATCAGCATGAAGCACCCCGTGCCGTAGGTGTTCTTGGCCATGCCCGGCGCAAAGCAAGCCTGCCCAAACAAGGCCGCTTGCTGATCCCCTGCCCAACCCGCAATGGGCACGCTTTGGCCCAGCAAGGCAGCATCGGTCTCGGCCAACACGCCGCACGAAGGCATGATGCGCGGCAACACCGAGGCCGGAATGTTCAACAGAGCCAGCAATTGAGGGTCCCAATTGCCCGTCTTCAAATTAAAAAGCATGGTCCGCGACGCGTTGCTGGGCTCGGTGGCGTGCACACGGCCGCCCGTGAGCTTCCAGACCAGCCAGCTGTCGACCGTGCCGAAGGCCAACTCGCCACGCTCAGCCCGCGCACGGGCGCCGGGTACATGGTCGAGCAACCATGCCAACTTGGTGCCCGAAAAATAGGCATCCAACACCAAGCCTGTTTTTCGCGCGACCAGGTCCGCCCGGCCAGCCGCCCGCAGGGCTTCGCAGTGCGCCACCGTGCGGCGGTCTTGCCAGACGATGGCCGGGGCCACGGGCTCTCCGGTTTGGCGATCCCACAACACCGTGGTTTCACGCTGATTGGTCAGCCCGATGGCCCGCAATTGGCTGGCGGTGATGCCCCCTTTGGCCAAGGCCTCCTGCATCACGGCCAACTGGGTGTGCCAGATTTCATTCGCGTCATGCTCAACCCAGCCCGGCTTGGGAAAGTGTTGCGCGAACTCGCGTTGCGCCATCGCCACCGGCTGGCCAGCGCGGTCAAACACCACCGCCCGCGAGCTGGTGGTTCCTTGGTCGATTGAGAGGATGTAGTCCATGCCGTGAAGGCTAACGCAAACTCAGAGCCGCAAACAGCGACAATTCCCGCATTGCGTTTTCATCACAGACACCCTAGAGACACATGCTTATGAGCACACCTACACAGCACATTGCATTCATTGGCGGCGGCAACATGGCCAGCGCCATCATTGGCGGCTTGATCCGCCAGGGCATGAAGCCTGAACAGATCACCGTGGTGGAACCCTTTGCCGACACGGCCGCCAAGCTGAAGGCGGACTTTGGCATCACGGCGCTGCCCACAGCTGGCCCTGCTTTGTCTCAAGCCGACCTGGTCGTTTGGGCCGTCAAGCCCCAAGTGTTCAGCGAGGCCGCAGCGCCCGTGATGCCCCACACCCGCCAAGCCTTGCACCTCTCGGTGGCGGCCGGCATCCGCACCGACAGCATTGGCCGCTGGGTGGGCACCGAACGCGTGGTGCGCTGCATGCCCAACACGCCTGCACTGGTGGGTCAGGGCATGACCGCGCTGTTTCCCTGCGCCAGCGTCACGGCGGCCGACCAACAGCTGGTGGAGCAAGTCATCGGCACCACGGGGCAATACCTGTGGGTTGCAGAAGAATCCCAACTGGACGCGGTGACCGCCTTGTCGGGCTCAGGTCCGGCCTATGTGTTTTATTTCCTCGAGGCCATGACCGAAGCCGGTGTGGGCATGGGCTTGAGCGCGGCACAAGCCTACCAACTCGCGGTGGCTACTTTTTCGGGTGCATCGTCATTGGCGGCTGCATCGAGCGAATCGCCTGAAGTGCTGCGCCAGCGCGTCACGTCCAAGGGGGGCACCACCTACGCAGCACTCACCGCCATGGAGGCCGCAGGCATCAAACCCGCCTTCATCAAAGCCATGCAGGCCGCCCAAGTGCGGGCTGGCGAGTTGGGCGACGAGTTCGGCAAGGCCTGAGCGAATGGGGCTCAGGTCAAGGACAACACCACGCCCACAAAAACGCTGAAGCCCAGCCAGTGGTTCAGTCGAAAGGCTTTGTAGCAGCCTTCGCGGCTGCGCTGGCGGATCAAGCTGTGGTGCCAGACCACCTGGCCTGCCGAGACCGCCAAGGCCAGCCAGAACCCGAGCCCTTGCTCAGGCGCGTTCAAGAGCCACGCCCAGATGGCCAGGTACGCGCCATAAAAACCCATGATGGCGGGCACATCGTGCACGCCCAAGGTGATGGCCGAGGTCTTCATGCCGATCTTCAGGTCATCGTCCCGGTCCACCATGGCGTATTCGGTGTCGTAGGCCAAGACCCAAAACAGATTGCCCACCAGCAGTGCCCACGCCAGCGCAGGCACCTGCCCCTGCACAGCGGCAAACGCCATCGGGATGCCGAAACTGAAGGCCACACCCAGCACCGCTTGCGGCATGGAGACATAACGCTTGGCATACGGGTACGCCAAGGTCACGGCCAAGGCCGCGAAAGACCAAGCGATGGTGGCGCTGTTGGTCGTCAACACCAGACCAAACGCGCACAGCGCCAGCACCGCCCCCACAGCCAAAGCTTCTTGGGTGCCGATGCGGCCACTGGTGACGGGGCGGTTGGCCGTGCGCTTGACGTGCTTGTCAAAGTCACGGTCGGCCACATCGTTGATGCAACAGCCCGCGCTGCGCATGAGGATGGTGCCCAGGGTGAACACCGCGATCAGGTGCCAGCCCGGAAAGCCGCCTGCCGCCACCCACAAAGCCGCCAGCGAAGGCCAGAGCAACAACAACCAGCCCGCAGGCCGGTTCCAGCGGATCAAATCCAGGTACAGCTTGATTTTCTCGGTCATGGCTCAATTATCCGCGTCCCAATGCAGCGGCCGTACAGCGAGCCTTGTAGGTCGGCGCTTCAGCCTCGACAAAGACCCGTGCGGTTCACTCACCTTTCGGGGCTGAAGCCGCCGACCTGCGGGGAAGTCACGACAGGCGCGTCACGCCGGGCAAGGCGCAGGCATACACCGCATTGCGCAAAGCAGCGATCGCCTCATAGCGGGTGAAGCTGCGCCGCCAGGCCAGCACGACACGGCGCGTGGGCGGCAGGCCGCCATGCGGATCAACGATGGGCAGATAGCGCACATGGGCATCGCCATTGACCGACTTCTTATCGGGCTGGGCCCAAGCCTCTTCGGGCACCGACAAACGGGGTACCAAGGTCACGCCCATGCCAGCGGCCACCATGTGCTTGATGGTCTCCAGCGACGAGCCTTCAAAGCTTTTTCGGATGCCCTCGGTGCGGCTGGAAAACCGCGCGAACTCCGGACACACCTCGAGCACATGGTCGCGAAAGCAATGCCCATTGCCCAAGAGCAGCATGGTTTCGTCCTTGAGCTGGTCGGTGGTCAGCGAAGCCTCTCCCGCCAAAGGGTGCGCGCGCGGCAAGGCCGCCACAAAGGGCTCGTCGTACAGCGGCGCTTGGGCCAGTCCCGTGTCCGGAAAAGGCTCGGCCAAGATCGCGCAATCGATCTCGCCGGTGCGCAGCATCTCCAGCAAACGCACGGTGAAGTTCTCTTGCAGCATGAGCGGCATCTGCGGTGTGCGGGTGATCACCTGGCGCACGAGATCAGGCAACAAATAAGGGCCGATGGTGTAGATCACGCCCAGCCGCAAAGGGCCAGACAGCGGGTCTTTGCCACGCTTGGCGATTTCTTTGATCTCGGCGGCCTGCTCCAGCACGCTTTGCGCTTGGCGCACCACCTCGTCACCCAGTGCCGTGACCGACACTTCGCTTGCGCTGCGCTCGAAGATCTTCATGTCCAGCTCTTCTTCGAGCTTCTTGATCGCCAGCGACAGGGTGGGCTGCGACACGTGACAGGCCTCAGCGGCCTTGCCAAAGTGTTTTTCGCGGGCCACGGCCACGATGTATTTGAGTTCGGTCAGCGTCATGGCCGTATTGGAACATCAAGCTTTGAGGTACTCGGATTTCCCGCCCAGCCAGCGGCCGATGTGGCGCTCGGCCAATTGCGGGTGCTGGTCCAGCATCTGCGGCGCCAAGGCGCGGGCCCACTCCAGCAAGGGCGTGTCCGTCTCCAGATCGGCAAAGCGCAGCAAGGGCGCGCCCGACTGGCGTTCCCCCAAAAACTCGCCGGGCCCCCGGATCTCTAGATCGCGCCGGGCGATCTCGAAACCATCGTTGGTCTCGACCATGGCGCGCAAGCGCTCACGCGCAGTCTCGCTCAAGCGCCCGCCTTCGGGCGTGCCATACAGCAGCACGCAAGCCGATGCCGCCGCACCCCGCCCCACCCGGCCGCGCAACTGGTGCAGCTGACTCAGGCCAAAGCGCTCGGCATGCTCGATCACCATCAGCGAGGCATTGGGCACATCCACCCCCACCTCGATCACCGTGGTGCTGACCAGCACGCCCATGACGCCTGCGGTGAACAGGTCCATCACCGCCTTTTTTTCGGTCACCGGCATGCGCGAGTGCAGCAGGCCCACCATCACGCCCGGCAGCGCCTCGCTCAGGTCGGCATGGGTTTGCGTCGCGTTGGTCAGGTCCAGCGCTTCACTTTCTTCGATCAGCGGGCAGACCCAATACACCTGCCGGCCTTGCTGCAACTGCGCCCCGATGCGCTCGACCACCTCGTGGCGGCGGTGGTCCGACACCACCCGCGTGACGATGGGCGTGCGCCCAGGCAGCAGCTCGTCAATCACCGACACATCCAGGTCGGCGTAATAGCTCATGGCCAGGGTGCGCGGAATGGGCGTGGCCGTCATCATCAGCATGTGCGGCTCCATGCCGCCTTCTTGCATCTTGCCGCGCAGCGCCAGGCGCTGCGCCACACCAAAGCGGTGCTGCTCGTCGATCACGGCCAGCGCCAAATTTTTGAACTTGACGTGCTCCTGAATCACCGCGTGGGTGCCCACCACCAGCGCGGCTTCGCCCGACTCGATCATTGCCAACATGGCCGCGCGTTCTTTCTTCTTTTGGCTGCCAATCAGCCAAGCGACCTTGACGCCCAAAGGCTCCAGCCAGCCCACCAGCTTGGCAAAGTGCTGGGTGGCCAAAATCTCGGTGGGGGCCATCAGGGCGCATTGCCAACCGGCATCGACCGCCACCATGGCCGCCAGCGCCGCGACCACCGTTTTGCCCGCACCCACATCGCCTTGCAGCAAGCGGTGCATAGGCACATGGCGGCCCAGGTCTTGGGCGATCTCACGGCCCACGCGCTGCTGGGCATTCGTGAGGCCAAAAGGCAATGCCTTGAGCAGCTGGCCATACAAACCCTGGGCTTTGTGCTTCAGGGCAGGGGCGCGCAACAAATCGCGCTCGCGCTTGGCCGTCAGCTGCGACAACTGCTGGGCCAGCAACTCCTCGCATTTGAGGCGAATCCAAGCCGGATGGCTGCGGTCCTCGAGGGCGGTGAGCGACACATCGGGCGTGGGGTGGTGCAAGAACTGCAAGGCCTCGCGCAGCGACAAGGCGCCACGGCGGTCCGGCCAAGCGATGCCGGGGGGCAAGGTCTCGCTCAGGTCCGCATGGTTCAGACCATTGATCACGGCGCGGCGCAAATACGGTTGTGCCAGCCCGGCCACTGTGGAGTACACCGGCGTCAGGGCCTCGGCCAAAGTGCCGCCTGCCGCCTTGAAGCTGGGGTGCATCATGGTCAGGCCCATGAAGCCGCCACGCACCTCGCCACGCGCCCGGATGCGGTTGCCCACCGCCAGCGCCTTTTGCTGCGAAGGGTAGAAACTGAAAAACCGCATCACACAGGTGTCTGAGCCGTCGTCCACCGTCACCAGCAACTGGCGGCGCGGCCGCATGGTGATCTCGCAAGCCGTGACGGTCGCCTCGATCAGCGCGGTATCGCCCTCCCGCACATCGCGCAGCTTGACGATGCGGGTCTCGTCCTCGTAACGCAAAGGCAGGTGCAAAGCCAGATCGATGTCACGCACCAAGCCCAGCTTGATCAGCGCTTTTTGAGGCGCAGACAGCGTTTTGGCGGGGGTGGCAGCAGGCTTGGAGGGCATGGGGTGATTGTGCCGCGAAGCCAGGCCCACCGTTCACAGCTTTTCGGTCTCACCCACCTTGGGCTGCCACTTCATCAAACGCTTTTCGATGAGGCCCACCCAAGCGTCGATGGCCAGGGCAAAGACCGTCAGCACCAGGATGCCGGCCATGACGGTGTTGATGTCGAAACTGCCTTCGGCTTGCAGGATCAAGTAGCCCACGCCTTGGCTGGAGCCCAGGTACTCGCCCACCACGGCGCCCACAAAGGCCAGGCCCACCGAGGTGTGCAGCGAGCTGAACACCCAACTGGTGGCGCTGGGCAGGTACACGTGGCGCAGCAACTGGCGCTGGCTGGCGCCCAACATGCGGGCATTGGCCAGCACCACGGGGCTGACTTCCTTGACGCCTTGGTACACATTGAAGAACACGATGAAAAACACCAGCGTCACGCCCAGCGCCACTTTGGAGCCGATGCCCAAACCAAACCACACCGAAAAAATCGGCGCCAAGATGATGCGGGGCATGGCGTTGAGCGCCTTGATGTAGGGCTCCAAAATGGCCGAGGCCATGGGCGAGAGCGCCAGCCACAAGCCGCCCAACAGCCCCGTGCTCGCGCCAATGGCAAACGCCAGCAGAGTCTCGATGAGCGTGATGCCCAGGTGCTGGTAGATGTTGGCATCGCCCACAAACCAGGCCCAGATGCGCTCAAATATCTGCACCGGCTCGCCAAAGAAAAACGCCGCTTGCCGGTCGTTGTCGAACATGAAGGGCGGGATCAGCCCCGGCTGCGTCAGCACATGCCAGACCACAAACAAGAGCACCAGCAAGCCCAACTGCCACAGGCGCAATGTGGCTTTGCGGGGTTTGATCAGGTTCCAAACAGTGGACATCATGGGGGACACTCAGTTCGCTTTTTGCAGTTGTTGTTGGTAGCCCTTGAGCACTTCTTCGCGCAGCACCGCCCAGATGGCTTGGTGCAGTTCCATGAAGCGGGGTGTCATTTTGATTTCAGCCACATCGCGCGGGCGCGGCAAATCGATGGTGAATTCGCCAATCGGGTGCGACGCGGGCCCCGCACTCAAGATCACCACACGGTCGCTCATGGCAATGGCTTCGTCCAGGTCGTGCGTGATGAACAGAACCGACTTCTTTTTGGACTGCCACAGCGCCAGCAACTCGTTTTCCATCAGCTGACGGGTTTGGATGTCGAGCGCAGAAAAGGGCTCGTCCATCAAGATGATGTCCGGGTCCATCACCAGGGTCTGCGCCAGGCTGGCACGCTTGCGCATGCCGCCGCTCATTTGGTGGGGGTAACGGTCGCCAAAACCGCCCAGGCCCACACGGCGCAGCCAATCTTCGGACTGCGCTTGTGCGGTGCTTTTGTCCACACCGCGAAAGATCAGCCCCGCCATCACGTTTTGCAAAGCGGTGCGCCAAGGCATCAGGCTTTCGGCTTGGAACATGTAGCCCGCGCGGGCATTCACCCCCGTCAAGGGTTCGCCATAAATGTGCACCGACCCATGGCTTGGCTGCAACAAACCGGCCGCCATGTTGAGCAAGGTGCTCTTGCCGCAACCGGTGGGGCCCACCACGCTGACGAACTCGCCATCGGCCACCGTGAGCGACACGTTTTCCACAGCGGTGTAGCGCTGCCCCGGCGTATCGGGGCTGACAAAGGTGCAGGCCACACCCTGCAGCGCGATCGATGGCAAGTTCACATCAGCCCTTGGGGTATTTGGCGTTGGCTTTTTTCACAAAGTCGTTGGTGTAGACCGCGTTCAGGTTCAACTTGGCGGCGGCCAGTTTGTCGTCCACACTGGCCAGCGCCCTGAAGGCGGTCTCTGGACCCTTGGCCGGGAAGCTGCCGTCTGCCGACATGGCCTGCTTGGCGGCCAAAAAACCTTCGATGTACACCGCCCGGTCGCCCAGCAAATAGCTCTCGGGCACGGCCTTGATGATGTCTCCGCCCCCGGCTTGCTGAATCCATTTGTTGGCGCGAACCATGGCATTGGCCAGCGCTTGCGCGGTGTGGGGGTGTTTGTCCAGGAAAGGCTGGGGCGCATACAGGCACCCGGCTGGCATGGGCCCGCCAAACACCTTTTCGGCCTCGGCCATGTTGCGCGTATCGGTCACGATTTTCATGTCGCCCGAACGGGTCAAGAGGGTGATGACCGGGTCCAGATTGCTCATGGCATCGATCTGCCCGGCGCGCATGGCGGCCACGGCGCCGCTGCCCGCCCCCACGCCCACAAAGCTCACATCGCTGGGCTTCAGACCCGCTTTGGCCAACACGAAATTGGCCAGCACATTGGTGGAGCTGCCTGGCGCTGTGACGCCGATTTTCTTGCCCTTCAAGTCCGCCACCGTTTTGAAGTTGGGCAGGGTCTTGGGATTCACACCCAGCACGATCTGGGGCGCCGCGCCCTGCAACACGAAGGCCCGCATGGGCTGGCCCTTGAACTGCATGTTGATGGTGTGCTCAAACGCGCCCGAGACCACGTCGGCACTGCCGCCCACCACCGCCTGCAAGGCACGCGAGCCGCCCGCAAAGTCCACGATGGTCACGTCCAGGCCTTCGGCCTTGAAGTAGCCCAGCTGCTCGGCAATGGTCAAGGGCAGGTAATAAAACAAGTTCTTGCCGCCCACGGCGATGGTGAGCTTGGGCTTTTCAAGCGCTTGCGCTTGGGCCAGCTGGGGCCAAGCGGCGGCAACCATGCTGCCGACCATGAAGTCACGGCGGGTGAAGGGCATTTTTTGTCTCCTGATGGGCATAAGCACAATCAGGTTTCAGTCTAACGGATGAGCACTCAGCAGGTGTGTGACTCAGTGGGTTATGCGTGACCGTTTGCAGTGAGACTCCACAGCTTCATCGGTTTTTTTTGACACCTGCCGCCAATGTGAGCGCTTCCACCACATCTCGGACCGTTTTCCGTTCAGCAACGGATAAAGACAAATAACGACTCAGCATTTCACGGTCTGCCAAGTTCAACAACCCATCCATGGCTTGGGATGCACTGCCCTTACTTTTGATGACTTGATTGCCAAATCGCAACTCATCGGGACTGACTTGCAGCCATTCAGCCAATACCCGCAGTTTGTCTTGAGTGGGCAAGGAGTTCCCCATCAACCAATTCCTGGCTGTGTGCGGTGTGATGCTGCGTCCCCAATACCGGAGATTGAACTCATTGGCCACAACCGATGGAGAAAGGCGTACGCCACAGCCATCGAGCGCACCTCGTAGGCGTTGTGCAAAAGCTTCTGACTCTGTGACCGAGGACATTCCTCGAAAGTAAAGCCTTGAACAACATCTAACGTAATTTCAAATCAATATTTTTGTTAGTCTACATTACAATTTACATGTTATTTATTGCAAATACAAAGATTAAATCATTTTTAAAACACTTAATAACTCATATTATGAATATCATAAATATTTTCTGTAATTTATTATGTCGCCATACCCAGCACAGCCCACCCGCCAACTCCGGTATTGACTTCGAAAAAAGCATAGAAAATTTGTTAGGACAGTTGTGTTGTTATGGCCATCCCAGATTGACGAAGTTGGAGACTGGCTGGTGGTGCTACATGAAAGAAAACGATGTCGGAATTGGGGTCACACTCAACATTGGTTCGGAAATTCGACATACCCATCCGGCAGACGCCATCGCAGAATGTCTGCAAAGGGTCCAAGCCAGTGGCCTGCCCAAACTGACTGACACCAACCCTTTTCGATCCAACCGATAGAGAACCAAGCTGAGGTTCTTACAATCGGTGCTTTCAACTTCGAACGGGCCTGTCCGGCCCTGAAGCATGACTGCCTCAGTTTCCTCCCCCCGCGAATTCACCCTCAGTGACTTCGACTTCGAACTCCCCACCGAACTGATTGCTCAGCACCCTGCCGCAGAGCGCAGCGGCTCTCGCTTGCTCGACGGCTCATCGCCTGCGCTTGTCGACCGCATCTTCAAGGCGCTGCCAGGCCTTTTGAACCCCGGCGACTTGCTGGTCTTCAACGACACCAAGGTGATCAAGGCACGCATCTTTGGCGAGAAATCCACGGGCGGCAAACTCGAATTGCTGATCGAGCGCGTGCTGCCCGGCCACCAGGTGGTGGCACACATGAAAGTCAGCAAAAAGCCCCTGGTCGGCGGCAAGATGTTCATGATGGGCGGCGCGCACAACGGCGGTTTTGACGCCACTCTGTTGGGCCGTTGGCCCAATGAAAACGGTCAGTTGTTTCACTTGCAACTGAGCGACGAGCCGCATGCACTGATGGAAAAGCACGGCCATGTGCCCTTGCCGCCCTACATCGAACACACCGACACCGCAGAAGACGCACAGCGCTACCAGACCGTGTTCGCGCGAGCACCAGGCGCGGTGGCAGCGCCCACCGCCGCGCTGCACTTTGACGAGGCCTTGCTGGCCGCGCTGGAAGCACGTGGCGTGAAGCGCGCCAGCGTGACGCTGCATGTGGGTGCGGGCACCTTCCAGCCTGTCAAGACCGAGAACATCGCCGAGCACACCATGCACAGCGAGTGGTACGAGGTGCCCGCAGCCACGCAAAAGGCCATTGCCGACTGCAAGGCGCGTGGCGGCCAAGTGGTGGCCGTCGGCACAACCACCGTGCGCACGCTGGAGTCGTGGGCCAAGTTCGGCCAAGCCAGCGGTGACACACAGATCTTCATCACACCAGGGTTTGAATTCAAAGTGGTGGACCGGCTGATTACCAACTTTCACCTGCCCAAAAGCACTCTGATGATGCTGGTGAGCGCCTTTGCGGGGTATGAGCACATCATGGGGCTGTATCGGCATGCGATTGCCAAGCAATACCGCTTCTTCAGCTATGGGGATGCGATGCTGCTGACACGCACACCGCAGCTCTGAAGCCCCAACCGATCCCTACAATCCTTGCCATGCTCCAATTCGACCTGCTCAAAACCGACCCCTCCAGCCACGCCCGCCGCGGCACGCTGACCCTGAACCATGGCGTGGTGCAAACGCCGATCTTCATGCCGGTCGGGACTTACGGCACCGTCAAAGGCGTGATGCCGCGCAGCCTGCACGAGATGGGCGCGCAGATCATTTTGGGCAACACCTTCCATTTGTGGATGCGCCCGGGTCTGGACATCATGAAAGGCTTTGGCGGCCTGCACCAGTTTGAAAAGTGGGACAAACCCATCCTGACCGACTCGGGCGGGTTTCAAGTCTGGTGGCTGGGCGAGATGCGCAAGATCACCGAAGAAGGCGTGACCTTTGCCAGCCCCGTGAACGGCGACAAGCTGTTCATGTCGCCCGAAGTCAGCATGCAGATTCAGACCATCCTGAACTCGGACATCG
>JACCDH010023379.1_pt1 | contig 12138 bp, 12 predicted proteins | sample 7442481 | NCBI WGS metagenome assembly JACCDH01 (sample SAMN15323433, study PRJNA562643) | freshwater metagenome | isolation source: river surface water | place: USA:Blue River Watershed | collected 2017-08-15
AGCTGCGGCAGCCACTGGGCCAGACGTGCGCGCTCGTTGGCATCGGCCTGATGCAATGCCTGTTGCGGACCGTGGAGGAATTTTGCGGTCAGTCCTTTGGAGAGTGCTTCGAGTACCGCTTCCACATCTTCGCCACGGGCCCGCAACTTGCGTGCGCGTTCGAGTTCCATCTGACGCATCTGCTCGCTGCTTTCCTGAAGGTGTTGAATCAGAGGCACGATCGCGCGGCTATCGAGCCAGTTCATGAATCCCTGCACGCGGGTTTCGATGATGGCTTCAGCCTGTGCCACTGCCGACTGACGATTTTCCATGCCGATTTGCACGGCGGCGCCGAGATCGTCGACCGTGTACAAAAAGACGTCATTCATGCGGCTGACTTCGGATTCGATATCGCGCGGCACGGCAAGATCCACCATCACCATGGGTTTGCGACGCCTTGCCTTGATCGCGCGCTCGACCATGCCCAATCCGATGATGGGGAGTGAAGACGCAGTGCAGGAGATGACGATATCGAAATTCGCGAGTTGATCGGGTAGCTCGGCGAGGCGCATGGTCTTGCCACCCAGACGGTTCGCGAGTTGTTCGGCGCGCTCGACGGTACGGTTGGCAATGGTGATTGTTTTGGGGTGATGCGCGGCGAAGTGCGTTGCGCACAGTTCGATCATTTCGCCGGCACCGATGAACAGCACATGCTGATCAGCCAGTTTGTCGAAAATTCGCTCGGATAAGCGTACCGAAGCCGCTGCCATCGAAACACTGTGAGCGCCGATTTCGGTGGTCGTTCGTACTTCCTTGGCCACCGCAAACGTACGCTGAAACATTTGATGCAAATAAGTGCCCAGTCCGCCGGCCGCTTCGGCCTGACGCACCGCATCTTTCATCTGCCCGAGGATCTGAGGCTCGCCGAGGACCATGGAATCCAAGCCGGAGGCCACGCGAAATGCATGGCGAACCGCGTCATCTTGCGGCAGCGCGTACAGGTAAGGGCGCAGTTCTGCGTAAGGCAGCTTGTGATAATCCGCCACAAAATGCGCGGTCGCATCAATGGCCGTCTCTATTTGGCCATCGTTGGCGCTGGCGCCGTAGATCTCGGTGCGATTACAGGTGGAGAGAATCGCGGTTTCATGGGACTGCTGCCCTGACTCGCCAAACCAAGCGCACGCAGACGCCACCGCCTGACCGAGTTGGTCGGCCGGGAAGGCTACCTTCTCGCGGAGCGAGACGGGAGCCGTGGTGTGATTAAGCCCTACGGCGAGCAGTTGCATGCGGGGTCGCTTGGAAAGGTTGATGCGAAACTATTATAGCTCTTGGCCGTGGGTGGCTAGGCTTTGATTTGTTCCAGTCGGTAACCATAACTGTAAACCGGCGCAAGCCGGAATCCCCGTGCCGGTTGCAAGCCCAGCTTGGCTCTCACCCGGGAAACGTGGGTGTCTATGCTTCGGGACGAAAACTCGGCATTCTCAGGCCAGATCGACTCGAGAATGAACGCCCGCGACAGCGGTTTTCCCATATGCCGAAAGAAAAGCAAGGCGAGCCGGAATTCTTTTTCGGTCATGTGTACGGCTTCGCCACTCAGGCTGAGCTGGGCTGCTCGGGTATCGAACACATAGCTCCCGAACACATGACTCTCTTCGGCCGTGGGGCCGGCAGCATGAAATCGCTTTTTCAGCACATCGATACGGGTGACAAGATCCGTGCGCCGCAGGGGCTTAATCAAATAATCCACGGCAGGGTGGTTCAGTAAGAGGGTCTGCGCATCCACTGCAGATCGCTCGGTGATCAGTAGCAGAGGTACTGCCGAAGATCGCTGGTCGACAGCCTCCTTGAGGCGTTCGATGTCGAAAGCAGGTCGCCAATGCACCACCATTAGATCGACCTCGCCTTTGCGCAGGCGCTGGAGCATCGGGTCCAGGCTGTCAAAGCGATGCAATTCAGTCGCGGGCGCGCTCAGCCAGCTGGTCATTTGCTCGCCTTGGTTAGCATCGTTATCGAGGATGGCAATACGCATGGTACTGAAGCGGGTTGGTGGGATTGTTAGGTTTGAAAGTCTGTATGACTGGGACATCATTTTTACATGTCGTGTTGTCATTCCTGCCGACAGGCGTGATCTTTTTGCCCGCCAGCGTGAGCCATGGCGCTTTTTCTTGAAAGTCCCACCATCTGCGGCCCCGGTGTCACGAGCAACGGATTGTTGCATGCAAAGACGGGATCCATCACCAGCGACGTCCGGCCGGGGCATTCAGGCCGCCGCATTTTTTGATATGCAGCTGCGCTATTTATAGTGGGCGCCTACTTCATCAATAAATCTTATTTAGTCATAAATTACGGTGTTGGCCATGTGCTTTTTCAGTCCTGTCGTCCGTCCTTGTTGTGTTTTTTCGTCATCGCCTTGTGCCCTCTGATGTTGGGCGTCTTGCTGCATCGGGTTTTAAAAATTAGCCTGTTGCTAATTTAAAAACCCGACCGATGGCATGAGGAGACCTGACTTGACCCAAGATTTTTCCAACGCTGCAGAAACCCTGCCTGCGGGCACGCAAGGCGCAGCCGGCTCCGGCAAAGCCGTTCAGATTGCGCTGCGCCTGCACCCGGTCGAGCGTTCTGATCGTGCAATCTTCGCCAATGTCAGCACCGCCCGTCTGAACTCGTCGATGGTTTTCCTCGATTTCGGGTTTATTGAGCCGCAGGCATTGGATGGTCTCACGCGGGCAGCGCGGTCCGGCAATGCCTCAGACGGAAAGCTTGACGGCCGTCTCGAATGTCGAATCGCGATGAGCGTGGGTGATGCATCCCAGTTGTTGCAACAACTGCAGCGGCTAATGGCTGCCCGGTCAGCGCCTCAGCACAGTTTTGCAGCGACCGAAACACCGGAAGCCTTTTCGCTGGACAGCTCGCCCGGTCTTCAATAACTCGCAGTGCCATTGAGTCAGCACTGCTTGGTTTTGCCATCATGACCTCACCGCTTTTCGGGCCTGCGCCTGGCGCACCGGCTGTTTCGGCGCTACCGCTACCGCCTGTGCTGCAGGCTGTTGCGCGAGCTTCGCGCTCTGCTGTGTTGTCGGCGGCACTGTTTAGCCTGTTTCTCAATCTGCTGATGCTGGTGCCCTCGCTCTACATGCTGCAGGTTTACGACCGTGTGCTTTCAACCGGCAGCGTACCGACACTGGTGGTGCTCACTGTCATTACTGTGTTTTTGTTTGTGGTGTTCGGTGCGCTGGAGTGGGTGCGTTCTCAAATCATGATCGTGGCCAGTGTTCGTTTTGATGCCATGCTGGGTCCGGCGGTTCATGATGCGATTTTTGCGCGAGCGGTGGCCAGTGCCGGCCGGCACGCCAGTACGCAGCCGCTGGACGATATTGATCGCGTGCGTCAATTTGTCACCGGTGCCGGTCTGTTTGCACTGCTGGATGCGCCTTGGGTCCCGCTGTATGTGGGTCTGATGTTTCTGTTTCACTGGTGGGTGGGCGTTGCTGCTGTCGTATCGATTGTGGTGTGGGCTGTTTTGACGGTCTGGAATGAGCTGGCGACCCGGAACTTGCTGCAGGAATCCAACCGTGCCAGTCAGGCTGCAAATCAGCAGACCAACCTGCACCTTCGTCATGCCGAAGTTATCACCGCAATGGGCATGCTGCCCCGTTTGCGGCAGCGCTGGCAGGGCGAACGCACGCATGCGCTGGATGCTCAGCATCAGGCCAGCGCGCGCGCTGGCTTAATCGGTGCGCTCTCGAAAACTTACCGCCTGACATCGCAATCGCTTATTTTGGGATTGGGGGCTTACCTTGCTCTGCGGCGTGAAATTTCTCCGGGCATGGTCATCGCTGGATCTATTTTGCTCGGACGCGCGCTGGCACCTATCGACCAGTTGATCGGCAGCTGGCGCAGCCTCGATGCTGCTCGCGGTGGTTATCGCCGTTTACGCGAACTGCTGGGCGCACATGTACCGCAGCCTGAGCGTATGGCACTGCCGCCGATTCGCGGCGAGTACCGGATGGATAAATTGTTCGTTACACCGGCCGGTGCGGTTACGCCGGTCATCAAAGATTTTTCCTTGCACATTCCCGCAGGAACCCAGCTTGGCGTCATTGGACCCAGCGCCGCTGGCAAATCCACGCTCATGCGCGCACTGCTGGGCTTGCAAGCGCCCACGGGCGGTGCACTGCGTCTTGATGGCGCAGAACTTACCCAGTATGAACGCGGCGCGCTGGGCGATGCGATGGGTTACCTGCCTCAGGATGTAGAGCTCCTCGAGGGCACGCTGGCCGAGAACATTGCGCGTTTTGGTGAAGTTAATGCGGACGCTGTCGTCCGGGCGGCTCGTCTTGCCGGTGTTCACGAGATGATTCTCGCGCTACCCGAAGGCTACGACACACGGCTTGATGGCAATCGCACCTTGTCCGCGGGACAGCGGCAGCGCGTTGCTCTAGCGCGAGCTGTCTACGGCGAGCCGGCGGTTGTGATTTTAGATGAGCCCAATTCCAACCTCGACGAGGCGGGTAATGCAGCGCTTGACCGAGCGCTCGCTGCATTGCGTAGCACGGGCGCGACCGTGATCATCGTGACCCACCGCAGCCGAGTACTCGAGCAGCTCGATACTGTGCTGCTGCTGATCGATGGCAGGCTGTCGCACTACGGCCGGCCCGAAGAGGTCGCCGCTGGTCTAAGGCAACGTGGTGCAGTTCAGCCGTCCTCCCCAGCCGGCGTCACATCGCGGAAAGTCGCTGCATGAATACGCCAGAAAAGATGAATGTCTTTCGTGCCGCAGAGGTATCACGCATCGATGATCCGATGCGGACCCTGAAGCATGGACGGCAGGAGCGTTGGCTGAAAATACAGGGGCTGAGTGTTGTGCTCGCACTCTTTGCCGGTCTTGGTACCTGGGCAGCGTTTGCGCCCCTGACAAGTGCCGTGATTGGCGCCGGTGTCATCGTCGTCGAAAACTATCGCAAGGCCGTCGGCCATCTTGATGGCGGTATCGTGCGCGAGGTGCGTGTGCGCGATGGGCAGGAGGTCAGAAAGGGCGAGCGGTTGATTGCTCTGGAGGACGTTCAGGCGCGCGCTCAGCTGGAGCAAGTACGCGGACAGTTGCTGCTGGCGATGGCGCGCGAGGCCCGCTTGATTGCGCAGCGTGATGGCATGCCAAAGGTCGTGTATCCGGCGCCACTGCTGGCGCTGGCTCGTGATCCGCGTGCTCGTGAGGCGATGCTCGTGCAGGATCAGACTTTTCGTGCACGGCGTCTGGCACAGCAGGGTGAACTGATGCTGCAGGAGCGACAGATTGCACAGCTCAGAGAAAAGGGTGCCAGCTTGCTCGAGCAGCGCTTGATGCGCGAGCGTCTGGTCTCATCCTTCGAAAAAGAGCGTAATGATTTTGAAGTTCTCGCCAGCGAAGGGTATGTGGAGCGCCAGCGCGTACGCGAGATGGAGCGCAGCGTCGTACTCAATGATGGGCAACGTGCAGCGCTGGTCAACGATATCGCTTCCAATGAAGCCGAAATCAGCGGCATCCAGATGAAAATGCTGCAGCTGGAAAAAGATCTTCAGCGTGAGGTGGCGAGGGAGTTGGCCGAAGTGCAGTCGGAAATTTTCTCGCTGCGCGAGCGTCTGCGTGGATTGGAGGACGCTGTACAACGTACGGTCATCAATGCGCCGGAAGATGGAAAAGTACTGGCGCTCTCCGTGCATGCGTCCGGCGAGGTGGTGCGACCCGGCGCTCACCTGCTGGACATCGTGCCGGTTGAGCAAAATCTGATCGTGGAAGCCCGTCTGTCACCCCAGGATGTCGATCAGGTGCGCGTGGGGCAAATGGCTGAAGTGCGCTTCAGCGCATTTCGCCAGCGCGATATGCCCAAGGTGGAGGGGCAACTTGTCACCTTATCGGCGGATCGACTGGTCGACCAGCTTAATGGCACGCAGCAACCTTACTACCTGGCCCGCATCCGGGTGACAGAAAAAGGGATGTCGGATCTTGCAAAGCTCAAGCTTGAGCTCGTGCCCGGCATGCCAGCCGATGTGCTCGTCACGACAGGGCAGCGCACCTTGTGGCATTACCTGACTGCACCGCTGTCGGACCTGATGGTGCGTTCCTTAAAGGAGGAGTGAATGTATCCACTCTCTGGCAGCTACCTGATCAGAGCGACTTTACTGACCGGCGTGCTTTTGTCGGGGCCTGCTGTATCGGCGGATTTGCTCAGTTTGTACCGTTCAGCCGCCAGCGATAACCCCTCCCTGAAGGTACGTTCGCTCACGACCGCGCGAACGCAGGCTGAAGCCCGTGTCGCCGAGAGCCGTCTCTATCCGCAAATTACTCTGCAGAGTTCTTATTCGCATAATGATTACCAGGCCTCAGGCACGGGCACCAGTTTTAACGGCCAGCGCACCACCCTGATGGTGCGTCAGCCGCTGATGGATATCGCTTCGCGTCATCGACGCGACGGCGCGCAGGTAGCGATTGGCCAGGCCGAGAGTGAGGCCCAGCAAGCGCGCGGCGAATTGTTCGCGCAACTCGCTGATCAGTATCTGGCATTGCTGGAGTCGTTTGATGAGATTCAGCGCTTGCAGGCAGAGAAAGAAGCCGCGACCCGCAATGTCGATCGTTTGCGGGCAATGCGCGCTCGCGAGATGGCGCGGGTAAATGATCTGGCTGAAGCAGTTGCGTGGGCGCAGCAACTCGCGATTCAGGAAATCGATGCAATGAACAAGGAATCAGCCGCTCGCGTGTGGCTGAGCGAGATCGCAGGGATTGATCCGGGTGCGCCACCCGTCATGACCCGCCAGAGTTTTCCGGCTGTGTCGGAGTCCGAACAATATTGGGTCAGCAGTGCGCTCGCCTCCCATCCCGGGCTGAGTGCGCGGCGACAAGGTGTCGAGGCGAACCGCCAGTCAGTGGCCGCCGCTCGCGCCGAGCACTTTCCTCAGCTCGTTGCGTTTTACCAGCGCAATGAGACAAATCAGGATATTGATAATTCGCCACGACCCAGGTTTAGTGTCGACTCGGTGGGTCTTGAATTGAAGATTCCGCTCTATGAGGGTGGGCGCACCAGCGCCGCAGAGAGGGTCGCGCAACGTCAGCTGGATATCGCGAACGAGCAGCTCGAGGGGATCACGCGTCAGGTGGAACGCGAGGTTCGGCTCGCTTTCGCCAGCGCAGTGGCCAACCGGGCGCGTATTGATGCCTCTGATGCTCAAGTGGATGCGCTGGTGCAGACCGTGAAAGCACAGGAGCGAGGCTATGAATTGGGGGTGGTGGCGGTGGTGCAGGTACTGGATGCACGCCGGCGTCTTCTGCGAGCGCGCAGTGATCAATCGCGCGCACGTTACAACTACCTGCGTGACCTGATTGCCTTGCGTATCCGCGGCGGTGTATTGACCGAAGCCGATGTCGCAGAATTCAATCGATGGTTTGGACCGCAGCCGTCTTGAATGCTTCGATTAGCCCGACCCATGCGTGCGGGTTGTGTGTGAGCTCAAAAAATATTCTGGTCGTATTGCCCGATTATTCGCAGACTTGCTTTAAGAGCAGCTCTGCGCGAGAGCCTGGTCCGGCTTCGGTGAATGCCATGGCGCCCGCTTCCTCCGACACCGGCTTGCCGGCGCCCATGCCCTGCGGATGTCTTGAAATGCCCAGCACTCGCCATTTGCGCGCGCGACATTGATACTCGACTGCATAAAGTACTGATTGATAAGGCTTGCCAGCGGGGTCTGTGGCTGCATTTTTCAGATCATGCAGGTCCCAGACAAAGGCGGTATCGCCCATCTTCCGGGTGCGCAGGCTGTCGTAGTACATCAGGCTCTCATCGCTCTCTGCATAGCGAACCCAGTGCTGAGCCATCACGGGGGTCGTGCAGCAAAGGAGCAGGACGGTCAGGAAGGATTTCATGGTGGCGATCATTCGGAAAAAAAGGCACTTCCGTAGCATTGTATGATGCGCTATCAATTTTCCGGATGACTGCGATGAAGTTTGCCATCTTGCTGACCTTGTTAACAGGCCTCTTCCTGCCGCTGGCCGCGCGCTCTGCGGATATTCAATACGATTGCGAGGGCAAGCGGCGCTTCGAGCACCGTGGCGCACCATCAACGGTGCCGGCGGATGCCCGGCATCGCTACGAGATAACAGGTCTGAAGTTGGAGGGTTTGAACTGCAAGCTGAGCGATGAACTGATCAGTTGCATGGGTCTGACGCCGGAGAGCGCGATGCGCAAGGTGATGATTGACCGTACCGCCGTCAGCGTCAGCGATACGCTGGAGATGCCGACCTCCTTGTTGATTTTCGAAGGTCGCTGCAAATAAATTATCGCTTGGATCACTTGTCTTCTTCATCCATCGTCATCATCGGTGCTGGCATCGCCGGTGCCAGTATCGCTCGCCAGTTTGCTAGTAGGGGCATGGCCGTCACGGTGCTGGAGCGTGACCAGCCTGCCTCGGGCGGGTCGGGCAATCCCGTCGCGGTGGTGCGCCCTGAGCCCGGCGGCGCCGATAACCCGATTGCCGAATTTTCTGCAGCGGGAGTGCATTGGCTGCAGGATTGGCTCGCCCGGCATGGTGCATCAGTGCCGCACGCATTTTGTGGTGCATTTCGCATGACACGTGATCAACGGCGTCATGACAAGCTTATCGCTTATGCAGAGACGCGTTCGCACGATGAGATCGCTGAATTCAGTGGCCCAGCAGCAGCGCGATTATGTGGACAGGCGCCCGCTGGTCCGGGATTTTTTTTGCCGCAGGCGGGATGGCTGGATCCGGTGGCACTGGTTCATGCATTTCTTGATCATCCGCTGATTCACTTGCAGACCTCCGAGAAAGCGATACATCTCGACAAGCGTGCGGACGGTTCATGGCAAGTGACGTTGTCTGAAAGTAAACCCATCGCAGCTGATCGTGTGGTGATGGCAACGGCCTATGCAACCGAGTTGAGTCCGGTGCCACTGGCAGTCGATCGGGCTCGCGGGCAGTTGTCAGTCGTTCCTGAACAACTAGGCCGATCCATTCATGTGATTGTTTGTCGCGACGGCTACATTACCCCGGCGATCAAGGGTCTGCATACGATAGGCGCGACGATTCAGTATGAGGATGAGGATGCTAGCCCTCGGGCGGGAGATGATCTTGAAAATTTCCAGCGTCTGCAGCGCTTGCTGCCTGGTTTTGTAAATGACCCTGAGTTCGTGCAGAGTGGTCGCGTCGCATGGCGGGCAACGACGCAAGACAGACTGCCGATGGTGGGCAAGATCGCCGACGGCCTGTATGTGAGCATCGGTCATGGTTCGCGCGGCATTGCCTGCGCGCCCTTATGTGCGGAATTGTTGGTTGCAGAGGTATGTGACGAACCCTTGCCGATGGCGCCTGAATGGTTGAGGCGTCTCGATCCTTTGCGCTTTAATGCGCGTTGAATAACGTCAGGCGAAAAGACGCGCCAGCTCGGTACCGGGCTCGGGGGCACGCATGAAGGCTTCGCCGACCAGAAAGGCGTGAACGTCTGCATCGCGCATGCGTTTGACATCATCCGGGGCCAGGATGCCGGATTCGGTGATGACCATTTTGTCGGGCGAGATACGAGGCAAGAGATCGATCGTGGTGTCGAGACTGGTTTCGAAAGTGCGCAGATTGCGGTTATTAATACCCAGCATTGCTGTTTTCAGTTTGAGCGCAGCGGAAAGCTCATCAGCATCATGGACTTCAACCAGCACGCCCATACCCAGTTCATGCGCACAGGCTTCGAGTTCAGCCATCAGCCCGTGATCTAGCGCGGCAACAATCAGCAATACGCAATCCGCACCCCAGGAACGTGCTTGATAAAGCTGGTACGGATCTATGATGAAGTCTTTGCGTAGCGCCGGAATGTCGCAGGCCGCACGCGCCTGCTGCAGGTATTCTGGTGCGCCCTGAAAAAAATGAACATCCGTCAGAACAGACAGGCACGCGGCGCCGTGATGCGCATAGCTTTGTGCAATCTCGGCAGGCTGAAAATTTTCGCGCAGCACGCCCTTGGAAGGTGATGCTTTTTTGACCTCGGCAATCACCGCCGCTTTGCCTGCGGCGATCTTGTTGCGCAGGCTGGCTTCGAAGCCGCGAATCTGTGCACGCGAGGCATGGTCTGATTCCACATCGCGTCGCAGGCTCGCCAGATCCTGATGTTTTTTTGCAGCGGCGACTTCGTCGGCTTTTACATCAAGGATTTTTTTTAGAATATCGGACATGGTGATTGTGCGTATTGTTTTGCGATGTCTTTATGAAGTGCCCAGTTTTTGCGTGAACTGCACGAACTGATCGAGTTTTGCGCGTGCAGCACCGGAAGCTAATGTCTCTTTTGCGCGTATAACGCCAGCTGCGATACTGCTGGCTGTGCCGGCAGCATAGAGTGCAGCACCTGCATTGAGCATGACAATGTCGCGTGCCGGGCCTGCCCGGTTATCCAGCGCCTCAAGAATTTTTTCTTTGGACTCTGCTGCGCCGACGACCTGCAGATGCCGACCGGATGTCATCTGCAAACCAAAGTCTTCCGGATGTATGTCGTATTCACGAATTTCACCATTGACCAGTTCGCCGACCATGGTCGCGGCACCCAGCGAAATTTCATCCATGTTGTCGCGAGCCCAGACCACGACCGCATGTTTTGCGCCCAGTCTTTGAAGTACCCGCACCTGAATACCCACCAGATCCGGATGAAACACACCCATCATGATGTTGGGCGCGCTTGCGGGATTGGTCAGTGGTCCGAGGATATTAAAAATAGTGCGTACACCCAGTTCTTTGCGAACCGGGGCAGCATGCTTCATCGCCGCATGATGGTTAGGCGCGAACATGAAACCGATACCCGTTTCGTCGATGGAGGCTGCGACCTGTTTTGGCGACAAATTGATATTCACGCCCAGCGCTTCCAGCGCATCCGCGCTGCCGGATGACGACGAGACACTGCGTCCGCCATGTTTGGCGACGCGAGCACCGGCTGCGGCGACCACGAACATCGTCGCAGTCGAAATGTTAAACGTGTTCGCGCCATCGCCGCCGGTACCGACGATGTCGACCAATTTATCCGGATCAGCGACTTCGACCTTGGCGGCGAACTCGCGCATCACCTGCGCAGCCGCGGCGATTTCACCGATCGACTCTTTTTTTACCCGTAGTCCCATAGTGAGCGCAGCGATCATTACGGGCGACATTTCGCCGCCCATGATCTGGCGGAACAGCGCCAGCATTTCATCGTGAAAGATTTCGCGGTGTTCGATGATGCGCAGGAGCGCTTGTTGCGGTGTGAGTGTCATGGGCCGCCTGCGGTTCAGGTAGTAAGGAAGTTTTTCAAAAGCGCGTGACCGTGTTCGGAAAGGATGGATTCCGGATGAAACTGCACACCTTCGATAGCAAACTCTTTGTGACGTACTCCCATGATCTCGCCATCCGCAGTCCATGCAGTGACCTCAAGACAGTCAGGCAAGGATGCGCGCTCGATCGCAAGCGAGTGGTAACGAATGATGGTGTAAGGGCTGGGCAAGTCTTTGAAAACGCCAACACCTGTGTGTGTAATAGGTGAGGTTTTGCCGTGCATGACTTCCTGCGCACGAATGATGTTGCCACCAAAGGCTGCACCGATGCTCTGATGGCCGAGGCACACACCCAGTATCGGCAGTTTGCCAGCGAAATGTTTCAGTACCGGTACCGAAACGCCCGCTTCGTGCGGCGTGCACGGGCCGGGCGAAATGCAGATGCGCGAGGGATTCAGTGCCTCGATTTGCTCAAGGCTGATTTCGTCGTTGCGATAAGTGCGAACGTCTTCGCCTAACTCGCCAAAATACTGAACGAGGTTGAAGGTGAACGAGTCGTAGTTGTCGATCATCAGTAGCATGTCAAATCTCCCCGTCCAGTCCGTCTTGCACTTGCTCTGCGGCTCTCAATACGGCGCGCGCCTTGTTTTGGTTCCGGCCGCTTCGCTTAACCTGCACTGTGTGCAGGTTAGCCTGCACCGAAACAATTCGCGCTAATAGGTGAGTTGTCATCACAGTTCTCCATCGAGGCCGTCTTGCACTTGCTCTGCGGCTCTCAGTACGGCGCGCGCCTTGTTTTCTGTCTCCTGCCATTCCATTTCGGGGATGGAGTCGGCGACGATGCCGGCGGCAGCTTGTGCGTATAACATGCCGTCCTTGATCACGCCGG
>JACCDH010401870.1_pt1 | contig 12137 bp, 15 predicted proteins | sample 7442481 | NCBI WGS metagenome assembly JACCDH01 (sample SAMN15323433, study PRJNA562643) | freshwater metagenome | isolation source: river surface water | place: USA:Blue River Watershed | collected 2017-08-15
GGTATGTCGGCCATCGCGGTCGGCTTGGATGCCGGCGCTGCCTCGGCTGCCTGTGCCGACTCGGATTTTTGTTCTTTATCGGCCGCCTGCGCAGATGCCAACAGGGCAAGACCGCAGAGCGTGGCGACGAGTATCTGGCGGGTTTGGGTCATGACGTGCTCCCCTTGCTGTACTGAGTGAAAAATCATTATAGACCCAGTCGCCACTGCCATTGAAAATGAGATCAGCAGTGAGGACTTCGGTTATTCTCACGGCTGTTTAACTGCAGAGAAATCTAACAAGGAAACACATGCCACTCGTCAGAATAGATATTGGTCCCGGCCATGCGCCCGGTTTTGGTCGTGCTGTCGGTGAGATTGTTTATCGCGCCATGCTCAGCGAGATATCAGTGCCCGCCGATGACAAATTCCAGATCATCAGTCAGCATCAAGCGGATGAAATTAATATTCCCGAGAGCTATCTGGGTATCGAATATTCCGACCGCATCGTGTTCATTCAAATTACCCTGAATCAGGGTCGCACGACCGAGTTGAAGAAAAAATTCTATCAGCGTATTGCCGATGATCTTGTTGCCGAGCTTGGTATGCGCAAGCAGGATGTGTTCATCAGTCTGATTGAAGTCAACAAGGAGAATTGGTCCTTCGGTAACGGTGAGATGCAGTATGGGCCGGCGTGAGCGTTGATTGGTTAGTTTTTACATCCGCCGCTTACTCAGAGCCTGTCTCGTTAGGCTGCTGGCGATGTTGGTATTCAAAGTGGTCGGGGTGAGAGGATTCGAACCTCCGGCCTCTACGTCCCGAACGTAGCGCTCTACCAGGCTAACTTAACACGCACCCCGGTGTTGACTGCTACACACCACACATAAAGTTCCAGTAGAGTAGTGCGAAGGTTACTGATGCTCCATCGGGTGCGTATGTTACCGTGAAAAACATTCGCAAGCGTAAATATTTTTGACACTGTGCTCGCCCGACTTCTTGACAGCAATCAGCGAAGCTGAAGACTATTCGTTTACCGTATAAACGCTGTCTAGAGCGTGTTGACGGTGGCGCACAAGAAACGAAATTCTACCGTGCTTTTGCTTTACGTTTTGATGTTATGTTTCTTTCAACTATTTCACAATTATCGATGTTACCTTCGTACGAAACATCACGCCAGCCGTCACGCTCAGGCTCGCCAACATATACTGTGACTTTACCGGGTGACGGTTCATTAAACGTCCAGTAGTCCCATTCAATTGTAGGTTCCCCTGCGCGTACAAACTGAGAAATATCGTTACCGTGACCGCGGACAATTAGAACTTTACCGCTTGCAATTTCCTTCCATTGCTTCGAGGTTAGCGTAACAGTCATAGACGGAAATTCACAACACCAGACTGGGTGCGTAATTTCATAAGACTTAGGAGTATCTTTTTTCTTGCCGAAAAGGTTTAATCGAATTTTCCGTAGTTCTTGCGTGTTGTTTTCGACGGCAATAGTAAGCGCATCAAGTCTTTTAATAACCTCTTCCAAATCGTTTTTCATACTGCCTCCATAGTGCAAGGTGAGCAGTATCTATGCTATACCTGCCTACGGTTCAAAATGTCAATTTTTTCAAATCGTTTTCATCATCCACAACTTGCGATATTGAACCGTTTGAAGGATTTGTTACGCTGGATTGTTTGGTTGTTTTAACGGGCTGTACTTGCTGCTTTGGTTTTTGAGATTGTGGTGGTTGCTGATGTTTTATCGGTAAGATTTTTTGTGGTTGCGGTTGTTTGGGTTTTGCTGGTGTGGTTTGTTTAGCAATGGGCTTCCTTGTATTAGACTTTGCAGTCAACTTGGCTTTTAATGGCTGCTGGGTTTTAGCTTCAGCATCCGCTCGCTCAAGTTCAGCAAGAGACTGCCAGACCTTATCCGTTATTAACTTAAACAAAGCAATCTGGTCTTCAGCACTAGCAATCTCGTCAATACGCATTACAATCTCCTTCACGTGTATTTACCAAATAAAATCAGCGGACACGTTGAGGAAGATGTAGCACATTGCCGTATCCATACTGTGCTTCCAATAGCAGACGAGCGGCAGTCTCATTTTCCGCCTGTACCTGTGTAGTAACGACGAGAGTGCCTCCACCAGCAGTGGGAACACGTACAGGCGCTTGGTAAGTGTGGATACTCATATCGCACCTATCGCTTGAAGCCAGCCTTAACCGCACCGCTGGCAGTGTCAATCTGTGTGTCTAGCTCACCTTCTGCCACTGCCTTGCGAATCAACTCCAGCGTGTTGATTAGTTCTGCTGGATTTGCCACTTCAATTGCTGACTTACCTTTTGCCAGCTCCAGCACCCGATTACCGTACCTAACGTTCAAGCAGACTTTGCCGTTTTCTGCCACGAACCACCACGGACGTACTCGCTTGTCAATTTCAACGCTACGGCTAACACCTTCGGCAGTACGAACGGTTTTGAAACGTTTGACTGCAAAGGTATTGCCCTCCGACTGCGCTTGTGCCAGCTGTATCTGTTCCCAAAGTTTCGTATCCAGCTTGCGACGACGATGAAGCAGGGGCGGTAGTGCGTTGGGGCGACGCTGATTGACCAGTTTCAGGCTTTGAATTGTGCTCATTGCGTTTGCTCCTTGTTGTTAACAGTACAGAGCAACGCTAACGTCGGTCATTTGGTCTGGGCAACCGTTTTTGGCTAAATCCAGCAATCTCACCAAAATCGCCTAAAAATCGCCATATTTTTAATGAGTTTTGTTTGGTCTTGCTAAATAGTTTTATGAAAGAAACTATCCGCAAGCACGACTTGCAGTATCAAGTTCGCCGTCGAGAAAATATTGACACAGCAAATACTAATCGCTGGCTTCGAACGCAGGGTATTGATGCTGCAAGCTTGACTACAACACCTACTTTACTTTTACAGGCACAGCAGCAGGCGTACATAGCCTTAAAATCTTTCTATCATATGCTGAATACTGATGAGCGTAATCGCCTAAAACGGTTTACGCAAAAGATGAACAACGAGCAATGTCGCAAGAAGATGGCAAAAGAATCAGCTTATCCAATCCTCAAAATCACAAGAAAAATTAACAGGCAACTTTTCAAAAAATATAAGGCACTAACCAAATCAGTTTAATCTTTTGATTGCAGATAATCCACTGCTCGAACAAAGGGAGAAAACGCGGGTTGTAATATGACGGCTAATGACCCCGCACTGGCTACAAGTTGGTATGAAGGCTGTAGCTTTAAGTGAGCCGCAGAGTATCCGTTCGGCAAATCAATGCCAACACGGTTTGTGAGTTTCAAGCCATTCGTCTCACCAAAACTCTTTCATACTCGTTCAGCGATGGGCTTTGTACTAACCAAGGACGACACGGCGGCAATTTTCCATCTTCAAGATGTATTGCCGTCGTTTGCTCAAAACGTTCCCAAACCAAGTCTCTAAAAACAATGTGGCGAGTAATCCGAGATGAGCGTGAGCGAATTGAGGATTACGAAGACAGCGACGAACTTAGTTCGACGGCAATCAATCAATATATTACTGGCGCATTCTCAGGTGGCTAAGTAGAACCCGTTTGAGTTGATTGTCTTCTACAACTGCCTCAATGCCAAACTTATCAGTCGGTATGTACCAGTCAATGAAATGGTCAGCGATTTGATAGCGAATACCCTCTCGTGTAGTCCCATTTCTTTCAATAATTACCCATTGAAAATGATGACAGAACGTTTCTGCGTATTGCTTTACCGCGCTGACATACTCACAGCGTACTTGATTGCCTTCAAATATGTCGTGTATGGAAAGCATAGGTAAAAAATCACCAGGTCACGGGAAAAGTAGTTAATGCAAAAAAATTCGCAGCACAGAAAATTCGCGGGCGCAGAACCCATTTCGAGAAGACAAGCACGCCAGCAGCAAAACCCGTCAAATCAGCCCTACAAGCGCAGGATAGCCCAACTCAGCTACTCAACCCAGTACACAAGCAGAAAACAGCTTGTAGGGCTTGTGTCCACGCACCCAATCAGTGCGACTTTCGCAATCTCGCGCGATAAATACAAAACCAAAGCTTTTAGTAAAAGCCTTTTGTAGTCTGCTTAACCGCTTGATTTTGAAGTAATCACATTCAGTTCAAAGCAGCTGCCTTTTTCGATTGCCCATTCAGCAGCAAAGAAAGCACACTTATTTCGCATTAATTAATTGGAGATACTCAATGCCGCAAGCCAAAACACTCACAGCTCAAGAACTTGACCGAGTACTTGCCTACATCAAAGCACGACCGCACGCAGTAAGGAATCGAGTGATGCTGCTTTTGACTGTATGGACAGGTATGCGAGTTGGCGAGGTGGCAGCACTAACCATTGCGGATGTTCGCGCAGATAACGGAGAGATTAAGGACGAAGTGTATCTTGCTGCTGAGCGTGTGAAATATCGTCACGCCCGTACTGTGTACATTAATCAGCGTATGCGAATGGAATTGAGACAGTACGTCGACAGCAAGCACTGGATTGACGACGAGCAGCCATTGTTCGCAACACAACATAGCGTGAGAAAGCCATTTTCGGCCAATACGCTGGCACAGCACTTTCACTACCTTTATAAGCGGGCAGGAGTGTCAGGAGCCAGCAGCCACAGCGGACGAAGGACCTTCATTACAACGCTGGCGAACAAAGGAGTCAGTGTTCGTCTTCTCGCCAGTCTCGCGGGTCACCGAAGCATTGCCACTACTCAGCAGTACATTGACGTTAATGACGATTTGAAGCGTAGAGCTGTGGAACTAATTTAGCTTTCCTTTACTTTGTTATAAATATCCCATTTGCTGGAAGACTCTTCGATTTTTTCAATATCATTCAGGATTAGTTTCTTGCCCATCCATAATCCACCGCAGGCGCCACCATATAAGAAGAGCGCGGGATGGTTAAGCAGATGTTCATTTCCAATCTGATAGAAAAACCAAATTGGAATGGATGTAAAAAATACGCCCGGAAGCATAGCGAAGATTCCGTGAAACAAAATCCTCCCAATTGCGTGCGCTATTTTCAATGTATTTTGAAGCATCCTTACTCCGTTGTATTGCGATGATTGGTTAAATCACAATCATCGACTATTTGGAAACACGCCCTTGATGACGTTTGCAATAATACGCTCAGCAGCTTTGAAATGCCGGCTGACTGCAGAAGCCATTGCCTTACGTTTATTTTCAACGTCGTGCGGATGGTCGCCTTTCGCTGGCATTGCTGAGCGCACAAGACGCATTTCCTGCCCAATCTCCCACAGCTTCTTATCGGACTGTCCCTGCCGCTTTGCCATTACTGCATCGTAGACCGCCAGCTGGATACGTAAGGTCTCGACGCTGACAGCCCGGTGCAGACGGTACTTGGCAGTGCTGACGTAGCCCTCGCTGCCCGTCTTCCGACCACGCTTGCCCCCGTGACGCAATTTCAGCAGCTGAGCGAACTTGCGCTGCAAATGTCGTTTTGAAAGACTTAGCGGCACTGCCACCACCATAACCGCATCCTCAGTCCAGTCGGCAATCCACTCCGACGAATCTTTCAATTCCTTTAAGTTCAGGGGCAAGGGCTTCTCTGCAAATAACACCGAGCCCCTTCGCCCGCCTGTCCACCAAGCGTGAAAGTTGTCGTTTAAAACGTCGCCAAAATCAGCGTATAAGCCTGACAACTTGCCCTTCCCGCCCCGTCTACAGCACGCCAGATACTCCTCATTTCTTCTTAAAAATGCCCACCACCAGTAGTACGGGCTTCGTTGTTGATAACTGATTGGCAATCTGTTGTTGGCACGCCCAAATAGTGGATGGGTTGCGGCGAAATGAGTCTTCATTGTATTGGCAGTCTAATTGCAAGATTTAAGGTTACTGAAATAGAAGATACCAAAAAACTGCATAATGCTCTCACGTTGAACAGACAAGTTGCGTCGAACAACAAAGCTGTAAACGACAGTGCGACAAGCACTTTTAGCGTTAGTTAACGCTAGCAGTAATTAGCTTTTAAAACTCTTAACCTATATTCGGAGACACATATGACACAAGTAATCGATACACCAGCAGCATCGGGCAACATCGTTTCAAACGATACAACAGCAACAGCAGGCAAGCAGCAGACAATTAATGTACTTGCGCGAATGGAAGGCGAGCGTAAGGAGTGGGAAGCTGGTGCCTACAAAACAAGTAATAAGCAGTTGTACGCTATTTTGGCTGAATGCTTAGCATTTGGTGGTACGAAAGATATCGCAGAGGCAAGACAGCGTGCTGAACAGCTGCGAGCGTTCTACGACCAGCGTAAGTATAGCTATCGACCGGAATCGCCTTTGATGACGCGAGTCGTACGAGCTGTATTTGGCGACATTGACCGTCGACGTTTAAGTACGTATTCGCTGGTGCTGCGTGAAGCACAAAAGCAAAATATTCTTCCCTTGCAGCTCGCAGATTGGATTGACGCACGCGGCGGAATACAAGAAATACGTTTGTCGCAGAGCGAAACGTTTGTAGGACAGAAAGCAAGAGTGGCAGCGGGTACTAGTGAGCTAATCAATCGAAAAAGCTTGGCGGTAGTTAAAACGGAGCAGCTTATTGCGATGGCAGATGCGCAATATGTTGGTACGCCTTGCGTACTTCTGGCTGAGCAACAAGCGGATGGCGGTTTTGTTGTGAAGGCTCTGTTGCGCGGCGGCACAGTAGTAAATCCAGCGCTCGCAGCTCTATACACAGCTACTGATACAAACAAAGCGGCTAAGCAAGACGAAAAGGCAGCAGCTAACGACGCAGCAAAAGAGCAGGCTATTGACGCGGCTGCGGCTACGGCGCAACTAGCGGCTTAATTGATGCAGGGGCGTGATTGACAGTCGCGCCCTTTTTAAATAATTTATTTGGAGATACTTATGTTTGATAAATTTGAAGAGCAATTCACTCCTAAGAATATTGAGGACATTGTTTATGCTGACGAAAAAACAAGGTCATTAATCAATGATTTGATTAATCAAAATAGACCTTTTCCTATCGCTGAGGGTAAGTGTGGACTTCTGCTGTATGGCGTACCCGGCACAGGCAAAAGCGCACTGGCGAAAATTCTGCCAGCCGCCATGGAACAGGCGCGAAGTGGCAATGCTGCTAATGAGACCTACATTCGAGTAGAGGCTGGCAACAATGGTTTGATGATGGTTGGCAAGTTAGCGCAGCAGGCAACACTAATGCCTTTCGCAACAAACCACTACTTTGTGTTGGATGAAGTGGACAGGCTGAGCAAAGACGCGATGGCGATATTGAAGAGTGCAATGAACTATCCGCGCACAGTTTGGATACTGACTACAAACAATTTCAGTCAAATTGAGGCTGGTGTGAAAGACCGTTGTCACTGTATTGCTTTCAATGCTGCGCCAGCTGTTAACTGGATACCTCTGGCAAAACGAATACTGGCTAATGCTGGTGTGGTCGGCATCTCAGACGAACAGCTTGTGGCAGTAATTGAGCCTTGTGATGGAAGTGCTAGAAAGATAACTGACGCAATCATCGACATTGCGCTGAGAGTTCGCAGGGCAGCAAACTTTACGAAATTAGCCGCCTAGACACTGTCGTTTGAAACGACGCTTGTATACCCACCCTTTGCGGTGGGTATTTTTTTAGGTACGATTGCCAGAATGTAACTTCATAACGGAGCCAGTAATGAGCGACCTAACTTGAGGCAACGTACAAAAGACCGACCCTAAGGCTTCGGTTGGCAGATTACGAAATGGCGTAGATGCTTTGGCGATACGGATAGAGCAGGATGCGATATTGGCGGCGCCGGTATTTCGGTGCCCCCGGCTTGGTTATGTCCGAGTATTGTCAATGCATAGACCCGATAACGTACAGCTTGACTGAAGTATGCATGGGTAATCGAGCTTCTTCGACCGGTAGGTCAAAATGCGTCGATGCTAATGCGCCTTAGCGCCGAACCGTCAATCAAGGCAGCGCTTTCACTTTAAATTAATCTGTTATATCGCTGCTCAAGAAGAAGGATTAAACCATGTTGGATTATTCAATCAAAGCGACGATTATTGGCACTGCATTTGCTGCTTGGTTTGCCCACGGTTGGTATTTAAATCAGCAATTACAATCCGTTCACAAAAAATTAGATAATGTTCTGGACGCATTTGATGGTCTTCGTAGATACCTTTATGAAATTGACCCACAGTTCGATGAAGAGCGAGATTTGATGGCGGGCTTTTTACATAACAAGGGTGGCGCTTTAGCTGGGTATGAGGCAAATGAATTCGAAAAAATAAAAAAATCTCAGGGCAAACGAACAATGAATACTAGTTTTTTTGAATAACTGGTAAACAGTTTCCCCGCTTCGAAGGACAGCGTTTAAATAATGGTATTTAAACCAGATTTATTAAATTCTTGGACGGATTGTGAAAAATTACTGGAAATACAACCTGTTTCTTTTGTTGTTAAGTATTGCCGTTGATTACTGGATTGCAAAACAGCTGGGTAGCAACAATAACGAAGTGTGGGATATTTTTTTACTTATTTTGCTCATCCCTTTATTTTTTTCGGTTAAATCAGCTGTCGTGAAGATTTTTTTATGGGTATTAATGGCGAGGCGAGATGCTGAAGAAAAAATATTCGCTGAATTATCCTCTGCAGGTTGGCCTTGTCCTGATGAGTACGACATTGAAAATCCAGAAGACTATCTAACGCTAGTGGCTTCAGGTGAGAATAATAATATTGATATTAGACTTCGTGCTTCGAGCGTATTGGGTGAGGTTTCTGCAATGTATGCGAATCAACAAGTATTAACAAGGTTATTGTGGTCTTCTGCTTTCAAAAAGGCACTAAAAAGCTATGCAAACTTAAAAGAAGCAGATATTAATGCTAATCGATAAATGGAGTATTTAATGTGATTTTAAATATTGCCCTTGGAATTTTGCTAGCAGTTTTCGCTCTGCCTCTTGTCCTAGTTATCATAAACATAGTTCCGTATTTGTTCAGGTTTATTGGGGCTATTTTCGGCATATTTCTCATTTTGGCTCTAGTGGCTATTTTTTTTGTTGGGGAGGCGGAAAATTTAAAAACAGTTGGTTGGGTTTTATTTTTTGTTTTTTATTGTCTTACTATTGGATATCTTACAAAGGGTTTTCCTCTTCTCGAAAAATTGAGCGATGGAGTCGACTGCTTATCGTTTCGTAGTGGAGATTGGATAAATTTTTTCAAAGAGAGGGTGAGGAATCATGCCAGACGAGGTTTCATTTTAGGATTTCTCACTTCAGTAATATATGTGGCTAATTCCGCCAATGAGAACCCGCACATCCTAAATATTTTTCTTCCTGTGACCTTAGTGGTTTTTATAGTTAGAGTGGTCCGCATTGAGATTATGTTGGATGTGCTACCTTCGAAAATTGACGAAACCGATTCGCGACTTGAGTCGGCGACAAATCTGAAGGAGAAGGCTCTTATATTAGTCAAAGAAAAAAAATTTGACTTGCTTGTAATGGATTTACGAAATGCCTTAGATAAAAAATTAATCCCCAAAGTTGGCGACCCTCCGGGTGAAATGGAAATTAAGCGTTATTTGGCTGGCGACTTGGATTTATTTATAAAGAAAGGTGAAATGGACCATTGGTCAAGATTTGACATATGTGTCGGTTTTGATAGAAGCGCATTTCCAGAGTTGTGCGTAAGTATTGATGTTCATGTCGGCGTGATTGGTGTTCAACACTTCCATTATTCTTTAGAATTCCAGGAAAAAATGAATAGACTTTCGTCGTTCCTAAACACGGTTAAAGAGCAAGATAGGCTGAAGCAGTTGGAGTTGGAGGCTAAGCTGAAAATAAAATTGGCCGAAGAAGAGAGTAAAAAATTTAAAGGGATATAAAGGGACTAAGGCCGTTATCATGTAAATAAATTTTGAATGTGAAAATCTGTCCCTCTCATACAAATATAGTCAATCTGTCTGGCTCAATCACGCCCCTGTAATTGTTCAATGTTCATTTCAGCCGATAAGTTAGAACTATAGAAACGCTCGACCATTTCAACTGAGGTTCGAGCGTTTCTAGCCAAGGTTAGCAAATCTATGTTTCTGCCATACAGCAGCCGGAAGGTAATAGCGCTGTGTCGCAAACTATAAAGAGTGCGAGCCTGACCATTAGCCGTGTTCCGCCCAATGCCAGCCACTGCCTGTGCGTGCCGAAACTGCCAGCCCAGCAATTCCAGTGCTCGCTTCCGGTCTGGCATTTGGGGCATAAACACGTGGTCGTCAGCGCAACCAAATCCAAGCAGTGACTGATATGCCCTCAGTCGTTCGTAGACCGTGACAGCAGCAGGCATTGTGACTATGGGTTTGTCGTGTCGTTTGCTTTCAGGCAGATTGAGACGCAGATAGGTATTTTCTCCACGCACAACGGTAATGTGCTTGTGGCAGAGATTTTTGAGGTCACTGGGACGTATAAAACTGTTGACCATAAACCTAATCAGCCAAGCTAACTCCGGTTTTATGACCAAGCACTCAGTGACCAGCTTGCCGCCACGTTTGCGCTGACTGTTAGATATGAGCGGAGCAGATTGATTAATCAAACTACGTGAAGTGCGAACTAATCGCAAATACTCCGCAACATCAAAATGGCCGCGCGGCTTGTTGGTTACTTTAATGGTGGGGAACTTGGGTAAGGCGGTAATCAGGTTTACGCTGTGTGCGTAGTTGAATACTTTGCGTAGCGCGACCAGATGCTGCTGTATGGTCACGCCAGTCAAGCCCTTGCTGCTCTGCTGGGCTACAAAGTCACTCAAGTGACTGTAACCAATATCGCGCAATGTCATACTGCCAAAATACGGAATGAGCACACGGTGGAGACGATTCCGTAGTATTTGTAGACCTTCCTTGCTCAATTCACCGCGCTGACAACGTGCTTGCTGAAGTGACAGCGTGGCTTGGACAACGTCAGCAAACTTAACAGTGTCCTCTTTAGTCTTTACGGTCTCGCCGTATAGTTCAGCGGTCTTGATGTGGAAGAATTGCTTGGCGAGGCTGATAGCACTCTGTTTATTAGTAGTGCGTAGACTTTGTGTGTAGGTCTTGCCCTTGAAGTAACAGCGTACTTGCCAGTAGCGCGAGGCGTTGGTTTGAAATATGCGTAACTTACTAGGGTAGTGGACTATGGGTGTGATGCTGGCGATGATGGGCAGAGTGCGGTGGCGTGTGGCAGCAAATTCAGTATCGTTTGCTGACTTGTACCAAAACTCGTCGTCCATACCCGCGAGCATATTTTCGCAACGTACAACGAGCAACCTAATTTGCAGATTTGTAGTTAACCTGATGGGCAGAAAATGCCGCGGTGTGTGTCTTCATCTACTACGTACCTGAAAACCGCCATCAGAGTGTCTGGCATTCAGTGTAAATATTTTTTACGCTAACTCCAGCATTCAGCCACTAAAATTCGAAGAGGTGTAGCACACTGAAAACCTTGCTGCAAATCCATTAGAACAAGTGGACGGCGAGTGGATAAGGATAAGGAACTACTTATGGAAGTGTTACGGCTCCGTCGATAACGACCGACAGCGTACTTGTAGGATTTGGAATGGTCGGGGTGAGAGGATTCGAACCTCCGGCCTCTACGTCCCGAACGTAGCGCTCTACCAGGCTAAGCTACACCCCGAATCAGTGCTTGCGTACACTGCAGCGCGATATTTTACTGTTGGGGTCGTGGCCTTTCAAGCATGCGGGTAGTCGTGATTTCAGGGTTACTTGATACAAGATGGCTGGCCCAACTTGTGCTGACAATTTCAATTTCAATAATCAGGCTCGACGAACCTTCGCATCATAGTTTTTACACCTATGGCGATTGGCTATAAAGTCCACAGCAGCGTTTGTTGGCTCTTTTCACCCGTCGAATGCTGGTGGCGCTTCGGTGGTGAACGTGGGTGGTCAGGGCGCGCCGAAATCAGATGAGGGTGATCTGTTTGCCAATCTTGAAAAAGCGAAAAAACTTTTCGATACCGGCGTGATCAGTGATGCCGAGTATCAGGAGCTGAAAGCAAAAATCATCAGCAAGGCTGCTTGAATTTGCCGATGCGATGGTTCAGTGATTGCGCTCTACAGCAAAGGTGGCCAGCGCAATCAGCGCGTCTTTGTAATGGCCTTCGGGCAGTCCCCGTATCGAGTCTTTGGCGCGCTGA
>JACCDH010577200.1_pt1 | contig 12137 bp, 2 predicted proteins | sample 7442481 | NCBI WGS metagenome assembly JACCDH01 (sample SAMN15323433, study PRJNA562643) | freshwater metagenome | isolation source: river surface water | place: USA:Blue River Watershed | collected 2017-08-15
ACCAGACCAGTTCCAGCGTCTCCGGCTATCCCATCGCCAGCGACTACCGCGCCGCCTCCTTGATGGCCAATCTGCAGAACGGGGTGCCCCAGGTGTGGACCGACACCACGGTCACGTACAGCTTCCCCAGCGGCTCGGCGTTCTTCCTCAACGGCACGGCCTACGGCAATGGCGAGGTCAGCGCGGGCTGGGCGCCCCTGAGCGAGGCGCAGAAGGCGGCCGTGCGCAAGGCACTCGACGCGTGGTCGGCGGTGTCGGCACTGACGTTCGTGGAAGTGGCCGACGGGCAGACGGTGGGCGATCTGCGCTTCGCGTTCTCCTCGGCGGTGAAGGACCCGGTGGACGGTATCGGCTATCAACCGGCCAGCGGCAACCCGGTGGGCGGTGACGTGTGGATCGGCATGGAGCATGCGCAGGAGAGTTTCCGTTCGGGCAATGTGCCCTTCCTGTCGACGAACCAGAGCGAGGCCTTCGACAGCGTGGGCGCCGGCAATTACTACGTGCTGCTGCACGAGATCGGCCACGCCCTGGGGCTTTCCCACTCCTTCGCCGAAAGCGGCAAGACACGCGGCACCGCCGCCCTGCCCCAGACCGAGGATCATTACGGCAACACGGTGATGAGCTACACCGCCTCGTCCGCGCTCTACGGCGGCACGCCCACCACGCCCATGCCCTACGACATCCTGGCCATCCAGCATCTGTACGGGCGCGATTTCTTCCACAACGGCGGCAACGACACCTACACCTTCGACGTGGACAAGGTCTATTTCGAGACGCTGTGGGACACCGACGGCATCGACACCCTCGTCATCACCAATCAGAAGAACGTGGCCTCGATGAGCACCATGCAGATCGACTTGCGGCCCGGCATGGCCAGCGGCATCGGCTTCGCGAGCCCGGCGGCGGCGTCCTACACCCAGGTGCTGAGCAATGTGACACATGCCACCTACCGCAATTCCGGCGTGGTGGCCATCGCGCACGGCGTCACCCTGGAGAACGTGGTGGGCACCGACCTGAACGAGCGCATCACCGGCAATGCCGCCAACAACCGTTTCACCAGCGGCAATGGCAACGACATTCTGGACGGCGGCGAGGGCCGCGACACCTCCGTCTATCTGCGCCCGCGCGCCGACTACACACTGAGCAAGACAGACACCGGCTTCACCGTGACCAACAAGTTCCTGACCAGCCATACCCAGGGCGGCTTCTTTCAAGCCGACACGCTGCAAAGCATCGAGCGCCTGGAATTCACCGACACCAAACTGGCCCTGGACCTGAGCGGCAATGCCGGCAGCGCGGCGAAGATTCTGGGTGCCGTGTTCGGCAAGGCCAGCCTGAGCAGCCGCGAGTACGTGGGCACCGCCCTGGGCCTGCTGGACGGCGGCATGAGCTATCGCAACCTGATGGACGCGGCGCTGAACGTAAAGCTGGGCGCCGCGGCCGACAGCACGGCCTTGGTGAATCTGCTGTTCCAGAACATCGTCGGCGCCGCACCTTCCGCAGGCGACCTGGCCACCTACACCGGCCTGCTGAACTCAGGCGCGCTGGCCCGCGCGGATCTGGCCGTGTCGGCGGCCGACCATGCGTTGAATCAGAGCAACATCAATCTGGTGGGCTTGGCGGCGGTGGGGGTTGAGTACATTTGAGGGGGGTGTGACACCGAGCGCCTCAGGCGAGGAACTCGGTGCCCTCCACTCGACTGCCCACGATGACGACAGCGTCGGCGACAATGATACTTGCCATGTCAGCGTCGAGGGGTGCGCCCTCCTCCATCGCGAGCACTGGCAATGCAGAACCTCCGCCGCTGGGTGCCAGAGCTACCAGATCCCACGTCACGCTGTTCGTGAAGGTGGCGAACTCCACGCGATGCGCTGAAGCCAGATAGAAATTGCGAATCGTGAGGCTGTTCTCAGTGTCGACAGTACGCAGTACCAAGTCATCACCCAGCTTGAGCAGTTCGATGTCGTCGGGAGTGAATGCCGCGGCCACGTTAATGGTATCGGCGCTGTTGGTGTCGGCATCCAATTCCACGATGACGTCATGTCCGGAGCCCACACCGAAGACATACGTGTCGTTGCCTTTTCCGCCGTAGAGAATGTCGCGACCGTGGCCTCCGTCCAATTCGTCGTTGCCGTCGCCGCCGAACAGCAAGTCATCGCCAGTCTGACCGAGCAGCGAGTCGTTGCCTCCACCTCCCCAGAGCGAGTCATTGCCTGCGGCGCCGACCAGAATGTCGTTTCCATCCATGCCTCGCAGTCGATTGTCACCGGCATTGCCCGTGAGCACATTGTTCTGAGCGTTGCCGGTGGCTTCGAGATTGGCGGCACCTGAAAGTGACAGGTCCTCCAAGCCCTGGACAAGTACAAACGAGATGGCACTGTGCACTGTGTCGTGTCCGCTGGTGTCAGAGATTGAATCGCCAGCAGCATTGACGTAGTAAATATCGTCGCCCGCGCCGCCGCGCATCGCGTCATTGCCGCCTTTGCCGTCCAGCACGTCGTTGCCGTCGGCAGCGTTGATCACTTCGTGGGCGTCTGTGCCGTTCAATATGTCGTTGCCGCTGGTGCCAGTCAGGCTGCCGTGCAGCGGGCTGTCTCCTGAGACCGCATTCGCCACCAGATAGGCGCCATCCCACGTGACCACATTGTTGAAGCGAACTTCAGCAATGTTCGATGCAGAAATCAGCCAGCCGTTCAATATTTTCAATACATCAAGTGTTCCTCTAATTCTCAGGAAAATATCAAAGCTGTCTCGCAGAATTTCCACGTCCGATGAAAGAATGCCATCTTTGAAATGGATGCCATTTCCTGTCGAATTGTCAAAAAAGGTATCAACGCCATATCCAATTCCGAACACTGCTCGATCTTGCCCGGCGTCACCTTGAAGGAAGTCCTTGCCCGCGCCTCCATCCAGTACGTCATCTCCTGCGCTGCCGATCAGCGTGTCATCTCCATCTCCTCCTCCCGCCCAATCATTTCCGTTTGTGCCGAGGTAATAGTCATCAAGATTCGTACCTCCGAAAGTCTCGCCAGGCACAGCTCCAGGCACCCACTCAGTGCCATCTGCGAATTCAAAACGCTCCAATCTTGCCCCAGTTCCGAGATGCCAGCCGTCAATCAGCAACTTGTCGGCTGAACCAGCCACGTTGATTTCCAAGGACGCACCTTGCGCTTCTACGCTCAACATCTGCGCTGTAATCCCAACGCCAAATATCACCTTGTCAACGCCACCAGTCGTCAAATTATCCACGATCGTATCGACCCCATCGCCGATACCAAAGTGATACACATCGTCGCCGTCTTCTCCGCTCAAATAGTCATTACCCGACCCACCGCGCAATTGATCATTGCCCGCACCGCCCCACAGGCTGTCATCGCCGCTCTCGCCATACAGAATGTCATTGCCCGCGTCTCCACTCAGGGCGTCATTCCCGCCTCCACCCAAAATCGTGTCGACACCCGTCGTCCCGGAAATGTTGTCTGCACTCACGAGACCGATCAGATAGCCGTTGAGAGGCCTGGTGCTGACCGTCCACAAGGTGGCATCCGCGAATTCGAAATTCTCCACAAGCACGTTGGATTGCAGGAACCGGTTCTCGATCACCACTGCGTCCTCGGTTCCAGAGATGCGTGCGACAAGGTGATTGTCGAAGCGCCCTAGCAGAATGTCGGCGGGAGTCACTGTGGCGTCGAACAACACGCGGTCTGTTCCGCCGGTCGCCGTCTCAATGAGGTGATCCTCGCCGAGGCCACGCCCAAACAGGAATTTGTCATTGCTGTCACCGCCGTCCAGCACATCGTTTCCTGAACCACCACTCAGGGTATCGGTGCCGGCACCACCATAGATATTGTCGTTACCCGCTTCGCCATGAATCACATCATTGCCAGCTTCACCGTGGATCGTGTCGTCATCGTCACCCGCATAAACCGTGTCATTGCCGCCTCCGGCATAAACCGTGTCGTAGCCTCCCTTGGCATGAATGACATCTACACTGGAAGATGCCGTCAAATTGTCGCTCGCATCGGTCAGGATGAATGGCGCAGCGAGAATGGTGGTGCTGTTCCAGATCGTGCCGCCGCTGAAGACAATCTGCTCGGTACGGTAATCAACACCGTAGTACCAGCTCTCCAGTGTCAAGGTCTCACCGGTCGAAGCAAGCTTCAGGTAAGCCGAATTGGCGTCTCTGAACAGGGAGACATCCGTTGTGGTCAGGCCAGCGGCCAGCTGCACGGTGTCGATATTGCCCGCGGTGGCGTCGTATTCGTTGATGGTGTCATTGCCGCTGCCCGCTCCGAAAATATAGGTGTCGTTGCCGGTGCCGCCGTAGAGAATGTCGTTGCCCGCCCCACCGTCGATGACGTCTGCCCCGGCGATGCCATACAAGGTCTGGTTGCTGGCATTGCCAGTCAGATAATGCTTGGCCGCGAGCAAGGCCGTGGTGCTCCAATAACTGGCATCAGCAAAATCAATGCGTTCGATTCGGTATGCAACATCGTTGAAGAAGTACTGAAAGCTCAGCCGTTCCCCAGTGTCGAGAATGTCCAGATAAAGATTGCTTTCGTCACGGCTCAACTTGACGTCCGCCTGGGCGATTCCTGCACCGAGCACCACTTTGTCGCTTGTCGATACCGTGCTGTACTCCTGTATGGTGTCGCTGCCAGAGCCACGCCCGAACTTGTAGATGTCGTTGCCATCGCCACCATCCAGCAAGTCGTTGCCACTGCCGCCATCCAGGGTGTCGTTGCCGACATAGCCACTGAGCGTGTCATTGCCTTCCAGACCCAGCATGATGTTGGCAGACGCGTTGCCATCCAAGACGTCTACACCAGCACCGCCGACGTAGGGTGCTGCTGTCAGCGTTGTCCCGCTCCACACGGTGGCATCCGAGAAATTGATGGATTCGACGCGAGAGGCGGTCGCATCAAACCAGCCGACCACCTTGATCGTCTCCAGTGTGTCATTGATGCGTACAAACAGGTCGCTGCCAACTCGCCCCAGAGTCACCTCGGTGGGCAGAATGCCGGCCGCCAATTCGATCTTGTCCGTGCCACTCTCTTCGGTGATGGCGTCGTGTCCGTCGCCACGCCCGAACTTGTAGGTGTCGTTACCAGCACCGCCGTAGAGCACGTCATTGCCTGTACCGCCGACCAGGATGTCATTGCCGATTTCACCATACAGTGTGTCGATGCCACCGGCGCCATTCACGGTGTCGTTGCCGCTGCCGGCATACATCGTGTCGTCACCCAGGGTGCCGTCGAGAGTCTCCGCCGCAGCGGTTCCCGTGATTGCCGTGCTGGGGGCGGCATTGAACTGCGTGCTTGTCCAGATCGTGCCGTTGTTGAAAACAATCTCCTCGATGCCCATGCCTGAACCATTGTATTGACTGCCAATCTGCAGCCGGTCCGCCGAATCCAGCACATGCAGAAACATCGTGCTGCCGTTGCGAGCAAGACCAACATCGGCAGGCGCAAGAGCACTGTGCAAGACAATGCGGTCGGTATGCGTGGTGCTGGCAATAGTGTCTTGAATCACATCACGGCCGGATGTCCTGCCGAAATGGTAGGTGTCCGCCCCCTCATTGCCGTAGAACGTGTCGTTGCCGGTGCTGCTGTTGAAGACGTCGTTCCCCGTAGTGCCGGTCATGGAATCGTCTCCAGCCGAGCCCACGAAATTGACCGTGGCATTCAGAGTGGCCTTGAGCCAGGAAGTCCCATCGGTGAACGTGACGGTTTCAACACGTTGCGCATCGGCACTGAACCAGTTCTGCACGACGAGGGCATCGCTCGTGCCTGCAATGGAAAGGATGAGATCCGCGTTGTTGCGTCCGACAACTACATCTGCGGGAGCAATGTCTGATCCAAATGCGATGACATCCGTGCCGGCACTCTCGGAAATGGTGTCGCGGCCATAGCCCAGCTTGAAGATGTAGGTGTCATTGCCGGCACCACCATCCAGGTAGTCGGTGCCGTTCCCACCATCCAGAGAATCATTGCCTGAGTCGGCATACAACGTGTCATTTCCGCCAAGTCCAATCAGAGTATTGGCGCCAGTCGTCCCGTAAAGACTGTCATTGCCTGCGGTGCCTACATAGGCCGCTGCCTGAATGGCCGTTGTGTTCCAGGTGACGCCGTTGGAGAACTCCACCGACTCGACACGATTGGCAGTGCTGGTGAACCATTCACTCACCACCAGACGATCGCCGGTAGCCAGCAAGGTCAGCTCGATATTGGCGTCACGTCGACCCAGCAGGACATCCTCAGGCGCTATCCCCGCTGCGAATACGATCTTGTCGGTGCCCCCTGTCTCGTAAATGCTGTCCTGCCCGTCGCCGACATCGAACAGATACGTATCGTTCCCAGCGCCGCCACTCAGAGCATCGTACCCGCCGCCGCCCTGCAAGGTGTCGGCATAGGCTGTGCCTGTGATGTAGTCAGTGCCGTCTAAACCAGATAAGTAGACTGCTCGGGGAAAAACGGAATAATCAATACTGTCGCCGCCGGAACTTCCCAGTACAGACAGGAGCTTGCTCGCCAGTAGAGACGCAAGAGATGTGACGCTGCCATTTGAGAAGGCAAACTCATAATTCCCTGGCTGCCCAGCGGCAATAAGCTCAGAGTCAAAGACAAGTTGATCACCGCTCTGGCCGTACGACACGATAAACTTGCCACTTTGAATCGCAATGGCCAGATCTGCCAGCGTAATATCACCGGAAAATATGAACGAGTAGTGATTGGAAGAGGAATAAGTGTAAAGCTGGAAAGAATCCACCCCGTCTCCATAAGCGAACTGGAAGTCGACCTCTCCACTCAATAACTCTACAAAATCATTTCCTGTTCCCAGAACAACCTGATGACTTCCTGCATTGATGGTTAAGTGGTCGTCTCCAGCACCTGCATTAACTGTAACGGCACCATCATTTACATCCAATTCATCGTCGCCGCCGCCAAGAGCAACAGTCATTACGCCGCCGTGTATTCCGGCATAATCATTCCCAGAACCGGTATCCAAATCTCCTTGACTCACTTCGGCGACGAAATGGTCATTTCCGGAACCAGTACTGATGCTGACCAGGCTACCAATGGGAAAGGAAAAATAGTCACTACCTGATCCTGTCACAATATCAAACTCACCTGCGTGAGTTGATGTAAATCTGTTACCACCTTCACCCGCTAGAACCCGATGAGAATTTCCCAGGCTGGTATTGGAACCATCTCCAGGCGGATAGAAGAGGAAAGTGTTTTCACCACTACCCACAGCAATATCCGAAATTCCGCCATGTAGAGTAAGTGAATTTTCCCCGTTGCCTGCTACCAGATGTATGTAGGAATCGGACAATTCCATTGTGTTGTCGCCATCTCCGACAATGACGGTAGTCTCGGTGAGAGCTCCCGACATGAATCGCTGCCTGTACCCGACTTGCAGCGTGTGATCACCATCACCCAGAATTACAGTGGTATTCCCTTGCTCCATCTTTTGAATAAATTCGTTCCCTGAAAGATCAACAAAGGCGTAGTGACCGGCAAGCGCATGATAGTAATTATCTCCTGGAGAGCCAGTAATTATGCTGCTGCCTGCTGAAGCAAACGTGAAAGCAACGTCGCTTTCATCGTTCAAATAATGCTCTCGCATCAAATTGTAATTGTGCGTCCTCTGCATGTTGCTGGCGCGAAAAGACTCTACAAATTCAGAAAGAAGTTTGAGGCCCACTTCTCGATCTGAGTCAATCACACTGTCTATGTATGAAATTACAGAAGTAACGTCACCAATGGGGAGGTTCCTGGCAGGATCGACAGTGTATTCGATCAAGTCGAATACCGCCTTGAGGTGCGTTTGTTTGTTCAGTGAGGCCAGTACTCGGTCGCGCCAGTAGTCGTAAATCGTCACCAGCATTGATGTCGCATGCGCCCCTAGGCCACCTACGTACGCAGCGCCATAGATTGCATTGATGACAGTTGAATGCTGGTGCAAGTAGTCAAAGTTTATCGTTCCCGCATTCTTGGCGACACCCGACCACTCCAGAAGAATGTCCTCCGCCAGCAGTCGACGTTGCTGGCTATCTGCTTCAGTCGAAAACTGAGAAACGAGGGTTTTCAACTCGTCATTCTTCATCATGCTTTGATGAAGAGAGCTCAGATTACCGACACCTCCAAAATTCGGCAGAGACGCAACCTCGTCGCTGACACTCAGGTAGTCAACTGCAAGGGTCTCACCTGGCGCGGTACGAAAAAAGATGTCTGCAGCTAGTCTCTGAGCTCCGCCATCCGTTGTATAGCTTCCTACGTAGGGGACCGGGTTGCCCTGTGGGTCGCTCACGCCTGCCTGTGTGACAAAATTTAATGCCAGCGAAGCAATCCCCAACGCCGACAAAGAATGCAATTCCCCGTCATCACTATACCCATTCTGATTCTCGTCTCTCCAGACTTGAAGCTCAGTCCAGGCAGAATCTATAGAATCGATCTTGCCGTCGGCATTGCTGTCGAGCCAAGACAAGGCAATGAATCCATTAGGTGTAGTTGCTCCCGTGAGAGAGCGCGTACTGCTGCCAAAAAGCTCTGTGCCATTTGCAATACGTCCATCCAGATTGATGTCCCGGACGAGCAGCCCATCATTTGGTCCTATCCAGGCTGTGCGCTCTGCGCGTCCGTTCGCATCGACATCAAAGTGGACGTTGCTGTTCACCAGATTCGACGTGCTCAGAACTCCGTCACCGTTGAGGTCAAAGACTACAGGACTTTGCGCCTCCGCTGGACCACCAGGCGGAGGCTCATTCGGCTCTTCAGGCAGATCTATCAATTGAATGCCATAGTCGCCTTTCTCAAAGCTGGTAATCGTGAAATCCGCTGCCCCAGAACCGACGATTCCACCACTTCCAGTACCTGCTTGTGACCCAGGAATGTGTGCGGGAAGGAACACTTTCAATGTGCTGCCCGCCAACTCAAAAAGCATTCCATCGCTATTCTCATAACGATTGCTGTCCTGTTCAATCTGCTTTGCCTCAGAGAAAGTCAGCCAGGTGTTGCGAAACGTGAGATTCCCGGTGCCGTCAGGGTCCTCCAAAGTGTCGCCGACGCCTAGAATGTAGGTGTCATGCCCCGCGCCGCCGTTCAGTACGTCCGCATGGATATCATCGCCGCCGTCGAGCACATCATTGCCATCCCCGCCATTGAGAGTGTCGACTCCATCCCCCCCATTGAGCACGTTTGCGCCGTCTGAACCATGAATCGTATCGGCAATCGCCGAGCCCACGACGTTTTCGACATCGGTCAGCACATCGCCCTGCGCGGCGCCACCTACGCCGGTGCCACCATCCAGGTAAACTGTGACACCCGCACTGCTGCGCGCGTAAGAGACAGTGTCTTCGCCGATGCCGCCCTGAATCGACTCGCCGGCGTTTCCAGCGATGAACACATCGTCACCCGCGCCGCCACTCAACATTGATGCCTGTGTCGGGCCAACACTTCCTAGTGCACCGAAAATCAGGTCATTAACGGCGCCAGCTGCCGTGCGATCCACTGTAAAGGCCTGCACCTCCGAGGGAAATCCCGGGTCCTGCACGCCTTGCGCATCGGCGGCCACCCAGATGGCGGCAATGGAATCGCTGATCTCTTCGGCGTAATTCTGTATCAGCAAACTTGCGGCGCGTGAGAACAGGGTGTCGTGAGTAGTGGCTACAGCGCCGACATTGACTGCCAAATCGATTGCATCGAGTTCTGCATTGGCAGCCGCAATCGCTGCGCCATAGCTGTTTTCATACTGCTCAATTTTCTTCTCATGCTTTGTGAGCATGCGAAAGGCATTCAGCGCCACTTCTTCGGAAGATGGCTGATTGCCGAAGGAATCAAACAGACCGAATATCTGACTTTCCACGAAGCGGCGCTTCGCGGCACCAACCGATGGATCGTCGCCACCATTGGAGCGAAAGCGAATTTCAAACCAGGCCTCGGCGCGGTCCCCGGCATTGATCGCGGCTTTCAGCGCGTTGCCGAGAAGCGGGTCTTCAAATGTCTGATTGAAAGCCAGCGAAACCAGTACCGCGCGCTCGTAGGACAGTGGCACTGTAATAAAGGTGTCCACGGTGTTCTCATAGCCACCCGCTTGCATGGTGTTCTTGAACATCTCCTGCATTTCGGATTCGTCGAGGGAAAAGGTGGGCCTGTTGGCACCTTCATTTGCGAAGGCAGTAGCCATAATAGCGTGGAGAGAATCGAAGGTTCCGCCTTGGGTGAGATTTGCGATTGCGTCAATAATCTGCTGGCGATAGTTTGTCGGCTCTTCTTGAATTTCCATGAGCACAAATAGAGTTTCACGAGCAGCCGGGTTACCGGCATGAAAGTTAGTGCCTATACCTATTGTTGGAAATCGCACCTGGGAGTTTTCATCGCCATCCCAGTAGGGACACGTATCCATTCCTTCCAGTCGCAATAGTAAGCGGTACACAAGATTGTTATAGGCGTCGTCAAGGTCTGCCTGACTCCAGTCATCGGATCCCTGAGTCAATTCCTTCCAATTGAACATATCTATCTCCTTATTGATATCCCACACACGGGCCGTGCATCGTCAAAGTCCAGTGAATGCGGCTCGAGGACCGCATCTCCATCCCCGTGAACCCAATAAATTCGATCCTTCCAGTAAAAGAGCTCCTTTAAACGCAAACGAAACACTCCAAGCAGCAGGCTTCCTTGTCCAGGGGGAAGTTCAATAGGGGCGACAAAGTGCACGTATCTGGATGCCGCTCCAGGCAATGCGAAGTCCTCACAGGATGAAGAAACGATGACCCGCTCCTCCATTGTTTCGGCTGGACTTATAGCACCCCTTTCTCTTCCTAAAGCTGTCATCCTGTATACATTCTCGATCACTCCATCAAAGTCCACATCAAAACGGCCAATGAAGAGTTCGAGCTCGCCAGTGGCAATCAGCGCTTGCAGTTGTGTCTCAACGCGTGGGAGATACAATTCAAACAACTCAGGGACGATCACGGTCAGGTCGCGCATCTGCTGCGGATAGAGTTCGTGATCGCGACTGCTATTCAGGTTTCGCCAGTAATAGATTTCACGCACTGTCTGCATATGTTCTGCGGGGTTCAGTGGTTCCCACTCCGGCAGACGGTAGTCGGGGTTGTCCAGCGGAATGGCAACCCCGCAGTAACCACTCGTTGTGACGCGGTGTTGCCTGAGCTGTTCCGCGTAGTCCTGACACAAAGGATATTGCTCACCACGACTGACGGTAATCTGTGCCGATGCGGGCTCTTCGGCGGCGTGCGGCGTTACGCTGAGAGCGAGCAAAAATGCGAACAGGCCGGAACGACAGGTCGCTTTTGAGGCGAAGGAAGCTCTTATGGAAAAGGTACTTATCAAGTGTGGAGTCTCAAGTGAACTTGCGTGGATAAGTGCGTGCTGCATCTCCCCCAAGCTTGAAGGTCGGTGCGCTGCTGTGTGCTGCCCGGAGAAACGAAGACGTAATGATGCAATTTCCTTTGCCATCGCCGAGTTGGCGTCCATTCCATGGCCCGTCTGAAGAGACATGTCTTGATTTTGACGGACACTTGAGCCGGAATCTAACACGGCAATTATCGAAAGCAAGCTGCGAATATCCCCGAATTGAAGAAATTTTCAGCATGGCAAATCTCCTACACAAGGAGCTTCACAAATTCCTACAAGAAATTTTTCAAGAAATCTTCCGTCACATAAGTGCATCAACTGCTTGGAGATGACTTCACTACTTGCCGTGTCGGAATGGATGGAGCAATCAAGAACGAGAGAAATGAAACGCGAGATTCAAAGAGGATCTTCAAGTGATTCGCGGGCAGAGCTTTGGCCTGAGTTCATGACGCAATTCATCGTCCCCGCCGCTCCAGCGGGGCGGGGACGATTTCGCTTGCAAGCAAGCTCCTACAATTATGCTTTGGGCGGCGTCACCCCCGTCTGCCCCATGTACTTGCCACCACGGTCCTTGTAGGTCACTTCACACTGCTCGTCGGATTGGTAGAACAGCATCTGCGCCACGCCTTCGTTGGCGTAGATCTTCGCAGGCAGCGGCGTGGTGTTCGAGAATTCCAGCGTCACATGCCCTTCCCACTCCGGCTCCAGCGGCGTGACATTCACGATCACGCCACAGCGCGCATACGTCGACTTGCCCAG
>JACCDH010824464.1_pt1 | contig 12137 bp, 9 predicted proteins | sample 7442481 | NCBI WGS metagenome assembly JACCDH01 (sample SAMN15323433, study PRJNA562643) | freshwater metagenome | isolation source: river surface water | place: USA:Blue River Watershed | collected 2017-08-15
ATCTTCGCGACCGAGAAGATCATCGTCTTCGTATTGCCGGTCTGGCGGCGCACGCCGTTCACGTCCAGCCACATGGCCAGTCGCTGCGGGTTGGCGATTTCATCGCGTGTCACCAGCCATGGGCCGACCGGACCGAACCCGTCGCAACCCTTGCCCTTGTCCCAGCTGCCGCCGCGCTCGAGCTGGAAGGCGCGTTCGGACACATCATTGACCACGCAATAGCCGGCCACGTGCGACAGCGCCTGACGCTCGCTCACATGATGGGCGCGCGTGCCGATCACGACGCCGAGCTCGACTTCCCAATCCATCTTGGTCGAATCTTTCGGCTGCATCACATCATCATTCGGACCCGACAGCGAGCTGATCGCTTTCGTGAAGAGGATGGGCTCCTTGGGGATCGGCATGTTCGACTCGGCCGCATGGTCCGAATAGTTGAGGCCGATCGCGAGGAATTTGCCGACGCCATGAATGGGAACGCCGAAGCGCGGCTTGCCGCGCACCGCCGGCAGCCTGGCCGGATTGATGCGCGCCAGCTTCGCCAGTGCCTTGTCCGACAGTTGCTCCGGCCCGATGTCGTCGATGATGCCCGACAGGTCGCGCAGCTTGCCTTCTGCATCGATGAGTCCGGGCTTTTCGCGGCCGGGTCGGCCGTAGCGTACGAGTTTCATTCTTCTTGTCTCCCACAAAATTTTTCACCATCGCCAGTCGATGCGGCAGTGGCATCGTGGCAATGATTATCGGTGATAATCCCGAGAGTGAATTTTATTGGTTTATTGTTTTCTTAAAGGCTCTCTTATGAAAACCGGATTCCGTTTCCTTGCCCTTGCATCGGCCCTCGCATCGGTGCTCGCGATGTCGCCGAGCTTTTCCGCCAACAGCGACAAGGACTTCATCGTCGTGCCGCCTGAACAAATCGTCTGGAAGGATGCCGGTGCTGGCGCGCAGGTCGCCGTCGTCCATGGCGACACGTCGCAGCCGGGCATGTCCGTGATCCGCGCCTTCTTCCCGGCCGGCATCATGAGCGCGCCGCACTTCCATGGCGAGGACCGTCATGTGATCGTCGTCGAGGGCACCTGGAATGCGGGCACCGACGATAGCTGGGATCCGGAGTCGACCACGCCGCTGAAGACCGGCAGCTACATGTTCCACCCTGCCGGCGCAGTCCACTTTGACGGCTCGATCACGGACAAGCCCGCGATGGTGCAGATCGTCGGCATGGGCCCGAGCAAGACCACCTTCCTGTTCCCGAAGGAAGGCAACTTCGGCAAGCCGCGCAAACTGAACTGAGGTAAGTCGATCTTGAAAGCAGATACCACGATGTCATCGAAGCGTTCATGGCCGGCGCTGTTCGCAGTGGCCTTGATGGCCGTGGCTACAGCAGCCCCGGCACATGCTGCATGGGTGTCGTACCAGAAGCGTGTCGACGCCGATGAGCTGTATGACAGCGCGTTCCTGTCGAACGAGCAGGGGCGCGTGAAGCTGTGGACCTTGACCAACTTCGCCAAGCCGCTGACCAGCCTCGAAGCGAAGGAGTATGCGTCCGAGACGACCCTGACCACCATCGATTGTGCCAGCCGTAAGGTCGGTGCCGAACAAGTGATTCGCTACACCGGCAAGGATGGCAAGGGCGAGGTGGTCGGCGATATGCAGACCCCGCTGCGGCTGACTGCGGTGCGGCCAGGCAGCACCGACGAGGAACTGGTCGGCAAGATCTGCAAATAATCCGGGTCCCCGAAATAAGAACGCCTCGCAGCTCAGCGCCGCGAGGCGTTTTTATTTTGAAAAGTATTTTTATTTCCCGGCCGAGCAGTTCAGAAAACGACTGCTGCGTTTATACTCGAGCAATTGAAAGCCCGCGCATCGCCATGCACGTGTCTGCTGGTGAGGTGCACCGAGTCGAAAGTAAAGACGATGAGCACACATACCATTGACCTTGCGGCCGATGCGCTGCACAGCTGGCTCGACCTGGCCAACGACGACGACCTCGATCAATTGCCCTTTGGCGTGGTTGGCATCGATCGCGAAGGGCGGGCCAGCCGCTACAATCAATATGAAGCTCGCCACGCGCGCTTCCAGCCCTCCGACGTCATCGGTCGCAAGTTCTTCGAAGAGATTGCGCGCTGCATGGACAACGGCATGGTGGCCGGGCGTTTTGCGCAGGCCATACAGCGCAACGAAGCGCTCGACTCGACCATCGATTACCTGATCGCTTTCCGTTCGGCCAAGACCAGGGCCAAGCTGCGCCTGCTGCATGCGCCTGCATCGCCGACCAGCTATCTGCTGCTCGAGCGGGTGGGCGAGGCCTCTGCATGACCTCCGGAGATGAGTCTCAGTACGAACACCTGATGGAGTACCTGTACCAGTCTGCGATAGGGCTGGTACAAACCGACCTCGACGGCGAGGTCCAGCTGATCAATCCGGTGGGGGTGAAACTGCTGATGCCGCTGGCGAAGCAGGGGGATATGCTCGACAACCTGTTCGACACGCTCGACCCTTACGTACCTGACCTGCAGAAAATGGCAGCCAACTTCCCGCACAGGGAAGGCACGCTACTGAAGTCGCATCGCATCTCGCTGCCAACCGGCACGCGCGGCCACGCGGAGGCCGTGCATTATTCGCTGACCCTGATCAAGGTTGCCGCCCACTGCCTGATGGCGAGCCTTGAAGATGTGTCTGTCGAAGTCAGGCGAGAAATGCTGCTCAACAAGCAGGATGCCTGGATCAACGCGATGATGGCCGGCGTTAGTTGCCATGCGCTGGTGCAGCTCGATAGCAATGGTCTGATCCGCGCGTGGAATCCCGATGTCGCCGCACTGATCGGCACCGCAGCCGATGCCTTCGTCGGCCAGCCTTATGCAAATCTGTTCCCGAACGATGCGATCACGCCGGACCGCATGTATGACCGGCTCGAAGAAGTCCGGCAGACCGGGCTCAGTTTCACTGAAGGCTGGATGCAGCGCAGCGATGGCAGCCGCTTCTGGGCGCATACCTTGCTGACAGCCAGCGAGCCTGGCGAGCAACCCTCAGGCTTCAATCTGGTAGTGCGCGATATCTCTGAACATCGCGAGAGTATGGAGTCCCTGCTCAAGCAAGCGACATCCGACCAGCTGACCGGCGTCGCAAACCGGCGCGCCTTCTACGAGGCAGCCGACATGGAGCTGGCACGCCATACCCGCAAGCCACGCGAGATCACGTTGCTGCTGGTCGATATCGATCACTTCAAGCAAGTCAACGACACGTATGGTCACCCGGTCGGCGACCAGGTGATCCGTAACCTCGCCGAAGTCATGTTGCGCAGTGTGCGCGGCATCGATGTGGTGGCGCGACTGGGGGGCGAGGAATTTGGCGTGTTGCTGCCGTCGACGGATGCAACAATGGGGCGCCAGATTGCCGAGCGTATTCGCGCCAATGCCGCGAAGCAGGCGGTGCGCGCCGGCCAGCTGGCCATCAGTTATCGCGTCAGCATAGGCGTGGCATCCGTGGGTAAGGACATAGGCAGCCTGGACGATCTGATCGCGGCCGCCGATCAGGCGCTGTACGAGGCCAAGCGCCACGGCCGTGACCGCGTCTGCGTGCACACGGCAGAGACCGCAAAAACGGAGCACTGACACGGATTACTGATGCGTTTCACTGACACGGATCTCTGACTGCGGTGCAGCTGCTTCCTTATTTCAGGATCTTGAACAAATCATTGGCGTCGTCGGTCCAGAGCCGCAGTCCCGCAATATCGGCCGGTGTGACGGCAACGTCGGCGATCGTTGGCGTACTCAGTAGCTTGTCGCTGGCGGCCACCAGCACCCAGTCCGTCTTGAGCAGCGGCGCGGTCGGCGCGTCGGACACCAGTACGGCCTGCATGCCCTGGTCTTCGGCCAGCTTGCGCACTACCGGTGCCAGCGACAGATAACGATTCGATACGTGGAAAGCGATCACGCCGTCCGGCTTCATGTGGCGCCGGTACGCGCCCAGCGCTTCGCGCGTGATCAGGTGTACCGGAATCGCGTCGCCGGAAAAGGCATCCACCACCAGCACATCGAAACCATTCGATGCTTCGCGCTCGAGGTTCAATCGCGCATCGCCGAGCACCACATCGACCCTGGCCGGTGTGGAGCGCAGGTAGCTGAACTCGGTGCGCGCGACCTTGATCACCGCCGGGTCCAGCTCATAGAAGCGGAAGCGGTCGCCGGCCTCGCCATACGCGGCCAGCGTGCCGGTACCGAGGCCGATCACGCCGACGTGGCGCGCCTCACGCATGGATGTCGCCACCATCAAGCGGCCGATGCCTGACGAGGGGCCGTAATAGGTGGTGGGCTTGTTGCGGTTGCTGCCGTCGAGATATTCCTCGCCATGCAAGATCGCGCCGTGCGTCAGTCGCCGCACATGGATGGTGCCGTCGCCGATGTCGCGTGTCAGCAGTCGGCCGTAGAAATTGCGCTCCAGCAGGCGCGACGATTTCAGGTCTGCCGCCACTTGCTGGCTCAGGAAAATCGCGCAAGCCACACACAGCAGCAGCGCCGACGCCATCAGCAGTCGTGCCTGCCGCAGCACGATCGCCGCCAGTACGGCGAACAGCACATAGCCGATGCCCAGTTCATAGTAAGCCGGCAGCAGCTTGGGCGCACCCAGTCCCACCAGGATGCCGCCCAGCGCGCCACCGAAGGACAGCGCGAGATAAAAGCGCGTCAGGTGGCGCGGCGCAGGACGCAGCAACGCCAGCTCGCCATGCACGAACATGCACGCAGCAAACAGGCCGGCGCAATACAGCGGCAGTGCGATTTTCAGGTTCAGTCCGACCTTGCTGTCGGCCAGTCCGTAAGCGCAGGCGAACAGCAGGATGAATACGGGCGCGATGAAACGCTTGCGCGTGTACCAGCGGTCGCTCTCGAAGCAGAGCACGAAGCTGAACAGGTAGATCACCAGCGGCAGCAGCCACAGGAAGGGAATGGCGGCGATGTTTTGCGTCAGGTGGTTGGTGACGGCCAGCAGCAGCCACGAGCCCATCGCCGCCAATGCGATCCAGAGCAGCTGCGTGGGGACCGTGGGAGCGGCAGCATCATTGGCCTGGCTGGTCGGTTCGAAAGCGGTATCGTTGGCAACTACGACCTGCGACAGGCCTGCGCTGCGCAACAGCACCAGCCCCGACAGGATGCACAGCACGACGAAGCCGAGATAGATCGTCGACCACACCGAGGACTGTCCTTGCAGCGGCAGCCAGGGTTCGATCAGGAAGGGGTAGCTGATCAGTGCCACCAGCGATGCGAGATTGGACAGCGAGAACAGCCGGTACACGCGCGCGCTGTCGCCGCTGCGCGCAGCCCACGACTGGATCAGCGGCCCGGTGGTGGACAGCATCAGATAGGGCAGGCCGACGGTCGCCGCCAGCAGCAACAGGATGTAGCGGCTCGGGTCTTCGTCGCCGACCGGCTTCCAGCCATCGCCAGCCAGCACCGGCAAGCTGGCAGCGCTGGCGATCAGCAGCAGCGCATGCAGCGTGACCTGCGCCTTGGGCGCAAGGCGTCGGCTGACAATATCCGAATACGCATAGCCAAGCAGCAGCAGGGTCTGAAAGAACACCAGGCAAGTGGCCCAGACCGCCGCCGAGCCACCGAACCAGGGCAGGATGTGTTTAGAGACGATGGGTTGGACGAGGAACAGCAGGAAGGCACTGGAGAAGATGGTGCCGGCATACACGGCACGATGGGCGGCACGATTCACAAAGGCCTTTCTCTGCTGGTGGAACGCGCGGCTGTGGAACGGAGGTGTACGGCCGTCCGGGGCCGTCCGGCGCGCCTGCTGCGGCCACGCGCCTGACAACGAGCCTGTGCTGCTGTGCCGGCGCGATCCCGGTTGGGGGCGGTTGTTATCGGCCTGATTTTACGAAAGGATTCGAATATCAACAATCAGGCCCGCCCCGGCAGTCGCAGACGACCTGTCAGGCGACACTGACCCTCACCAGCAGGAAGGTCGCGGGGATGCTCGTCACGTCAGGTCGTCCGCTGCGATTCTGCTGGTTGAACAGTGCTTCCAGCTCTGCAGCCAGCGCATCGCTGCGCCCTTGTTTTTCGGCGGCCTCGAAGGCATTCATGGTCGGGCCGTAATAGCGCCGGAACGCATCGAGGAAAGCGGCGGGCGAGCCGTCGAAGTTGAAGGTGTAGGTCTGCTCCGAGCAGCTGATCCTGGCCGCCGGGACGCCGGCTGCCGTGAAGCGCTCTTCCACGTTGCTCCTGACGCCCCAGGTGATCGGGCTGATGAATCCTTCCGGCGGCGGTGGCGAGTAGGCCGAACTGATCTTCAGGATCTGGGCGACCAGTGTCGGGTCATTCGGTATCCAGTTGCCCATCGCAATGCTGCCGCCGGGCCGGGTCACGCGCACCATCTCTTTGGCCACATCGAACGGCCTGGGGGCAAACATGGCTCCGAAGATGCTGATCACGCGGTCGAAGCTTCGATCCTCGATGGTCGCCAGGTTCGACGCATCGCCATGTTCGAAACGGCAGTTGGCGAGACCCGCCTCGGCCGCACGTCGCTTGCCTGCCTCGACCAGGTTGCGCGAGATATCGACGCCGAGCACGTCGGCGCCCAGCTTGGCTGCCGGTATCGCTGTCGTGCCGTCGCCACAGCCCAGGTCGAGCACTTTCTCGCCGGCCTTGATGCCCAGCGATGCGACCAATGCCTCACCGCTCTCGCGCATCGCCGCGGCGATGCGCGTGAAATCGCCTTTCTCCCAGAGGGCCTGATTGGGGTTGGACGTGGCTTGGGTTTGCTCGGTCATGGCAGGTCTCCCTGTGTCTTTAAGTTGTCGCGACGCGGACACGGACTGACACAGCGCCATCGGCGAGGCGGCGTAGGTCGTTCGCTCAACAGTAGAACAGGCTCGATGTAGATCGGTTTGCGATTGCGCAATGCAATCCGCCGGTGACGCATCGGCGCAGCGAAGGACGGCGCGGCCGTGGGGGCTCAGGAAGCAAGGCGCTGGGAGCAAGGAGGAGGTTGGTCCCGCCGACAGGAATCGAACCTGTATCTAGCGCTTAGGAGGCACTCGTTCTATCCATTGAACTACGGCGAGACACTGCCGCGCTGGCTTTGCAGCGCGGCACGCTGCGGATTATAGCCGAGCGACTGGCATCGCTTGCGGTGACGGTCGTCTCTGTGTGCCCGAAAGCCAATCGGATACGACCGAATCCGACCGAATACGATGGAATGCGGCGACGGGAGCGGCCGGTCGGTAGAATAGCGGCCTTGTCCTCTCTAGCGGCGCGGTTCGCGCCCATCGTTTCCCCGCCATGGCAGTCATTTCCCTTTCCGATGCCCAGCTCGCGTTCGGCCACGTGGCCTTGCTCGATCATGCCGAACTGTCGCTGGAGGCCGGCGAACGCGTCGGCCTGATCGGCCGCAACGGCACCGGCAAATCCTCGCTGCTGAAAATCATCGCCGGGCAGGGCAAGCTCGACGATGGCCAGCTGGTGATGCAGCAGGGCTTGCGCATCGCCTATGTCGAGCAGGAGCCGGCTTTCGATGCCAATGCGAGCATCTTCGATGCCGTCGCCGCCGGCGTCGCCGACATCCAGGCTTTGCTTTCTGAATACGACAGCCTCGCCTCCAACATGGGCAGCGGCGACGATGCAAAGCTGATGGAGCGCATGCACGAGGTGCAGGCACAGCTGGATGTGGTCGATGGATGGAATCTTGCCAACCGCGTCGAGACCACGCTGCAGCGGCTGAACCTCGACGGCCAGCGCGTGATCAGCACGCTGTCGGGCGGCATGAAGAAGCGCGTCGCACTGGCGCGCGCGCTGGTGGCCGCGCCCGATGTGCTGGTGCTCGATGAGCCGACCAACCATCTCGATTTCTCGTCGATCGCGTGGCTGGAAGGCTTGTTGCGCGAATTCCGCGGCAGCCTGCTGTTCATCACGCACGACCGCAGCTTCCTCGACAACATCGCGACCCGTATCGTCGAGCTCGACCGCGGCCGCATGCTGTCCTACCCGGGAAACTTCAGCGCCTATCAAGTGCGAAAGGCCGACCAGCTGGCCGTGGAGGCGATCGAGAACGCCAAGTTCGACAAGGTGCTGGCGCAGGAAGAGGTCTGGATCCGCAAAGGCGTCGAGGCGCGCCGCACGCGTAACGAAGGCCGGGTGCGCCGACTCGAAGCGCTGCGCGAAGCACGCGCGAGCCGCCGTGAACAGCAGGGCCAGGTCAAGATGGAAGTGGCCGCCGGCGAACGCTCGGGCAAGATCGTCGCCGAACTGATTGACGTGAACAAGGCGTATGAAGGCCGCGCGATTGTGCGCGACTTCAGCGCCATACTGATGCGCGGCGACAAGGTCGGCCTGATTGGTGTCAACGGCGCCGGCAAGACCACGCTGCTCAAACTGATCCTTGGCGAGATCGCGCCCGACAGCGGCACGGTGCGCCAGGGCAGCAAGCTGCAGGTGGCTTACTTCGACCAGATGCGCGAGCAGTTAAATGAGGAAGCGACGCTGGCCGACACCATTTCGCCGGGCAGCGACTGGGTCGAGATCAATGGCCAGCGCAAGCATGTAATGACCTACCTGGGCGATTTCCTGTTCGCGCCCGAACGTGCGCGCTCGCCGGTGAAGTCCCTGTCCGGCGGCGAGCGCAATCGCTTGCTGCTGGCGCGCCTGTTCGCCAAGCCGGCCAACGTGCTGGTGCTCGATGAACCGACCAATGACCTTGACATCGATACGCTGGAGCTGCTGGAGCAATTGCTCGAGGAATATCAGGGTACGGTCTTCCTGGTCAGCCATGACCGTACTTTCCTCGACAACGTGGTCACGCAAGTGATCGTCGCCGAAGGCGGCGGGCTCTGGCGCGAATATGTCGGCGGTTACAGTGACTGGGAACGGGTGCGCAAGCCTGTGCCTGATGAGGCCGCAGGCAAGGCGGCATCGAAGTCGGAAAAGGCCGCCGCTGACAAGGCGGACAAGCCGGAGACAACCGCAGCCCAAGGTGCACAGGGAGGAGCGGGTGCACAGGGTGCGCAGGCTGCACCAGTAGCAGCGCCCGCAACAGCAAGCAAGCCGAAGAAGCTCAGCTTCAAGGAACAGCGTGAACTGGAGCAGTTGCCGCAGCAGATCGCGGACCTCGAAACCGAGCAGGCTGCGATCTCTGCGCGGCTCGCCGACCCGGACCTGTATCGCAAGGAGCCGGGCGAAGTGCAGCGCCTGAACCAGCGTTATGCGGAAATCGACGACGCCTTGATGACCGCGCTGCAGCGTTGGGAAGAGATCGAGGCGCGCAGTAAAGGCGCGTGATCGTCAAAACGACCTGTGAGCGGTTCGCGCCGGTTACGCACAAGTCTTGAACAGGTCGTACTCGCTGTTCGTTGGTACTGACCGGCCCGTACGCCGGGTCAGTGCGGGCTCAGTTCAGCTTACGCGTTGCCGCCCTCAGTTCGGGCAGGCGCGCGCGCAAGGACTCGGCATCATTCGCGCGCGGGCAGCGCTCCAGATACGCTTCAAGGTCCTGCAGGGCCGCTTGCGGGCAATCGAGGCTGGCATAGGCGAGGCCGCGGTCACGGCGCTCGCTGATTTCATCCGGCAGCAGGATCACCAGACGCTGCTGCACATTCAGGAATTCCTTCCAGTGCGGATGCTCGGCAAACAGGGCTTTCAGGTTGCGCAGCATGCGCACCAGTATCTGGCGCGGCGTGGCATCGGCGAGGTAACTGGCCAGCGGCGGATCGCCGGCATCGCGGCCGTTGATGAACCAGGGCTCCAGTCTTTCTTCGATATCTTCGCGTGACAGGCTGCTGCCATTGAACGGATCGAGGATGATGTCGCCGTTCTTCACCGAGATCTTCATCAGGAAATGGCCGGGGAAGGAAATGCCCTTCACGTCCAGCCCGACTTGCTGCGCCAGTTCGATGTAGATGATCGCCAGCGAAATCGGGATGCCGCGGCGCGTGGCCAGCACCTTGTGCAGGTAGCTGTTGTCCGGATTGTAGTAGTCGTTCAGGTTGCCCGCGAAACCGAGCTCCTGATAGAAGAAATTGTTGAGCATGCGCAGCTTCGGTATCTGCGCGATGTCGGCCGGCAGGCGGCGGCGAAGGCGGGCGGCGAGCTTGTCGATCTCGAGCTGGCAGGCCGTCAGGTCCAGTCCCGGGTCATCGTCCTGCGCGATGCTCAGCGCCGCCTCGAACAGCGGTATCTGTTCATCGTCCTGCACCAGCGAAGCGAAGTAATCGAGGGCCTTGATCATCGTCGTGTCATTGTCCCTGCCACCATGTGTTGCCTTGTGATGCTTTGTAACGTCCCGTCGTTAATTTGTCGTGCGTGGTATTGCGTTGGTGCTGCCTGGTCTTGCCCTTGCTTTCCCTGATCTGCGTTGCCGGTCTTCAGTGCGACTGGCGCCGGAAGTCACGGAAGCGGAAGCCCATCGCCAGCAGTGCTCCGAAATAAGCGCTACCGCACAGAACTATCACGCCGGCCAGCGTCCCCATGCGCAGCCACGGTGTCGCACGCAAGGCGATCCAGTCGAAGTGGCTGCCAGCCCACAGGCCCACACCCGCCAGCAGCAGCAACGCACCGGCCAGCTGCACGAAGAACATCGTCCATCCGCGGCCGGGCACATAGATGCCCTTCTTGCGCAGCATAACGTAAAGAAAGGCTGCGTTGGCGGTCGCGCCCAAACCTATCGACAGCGCCAACCCCGCATGCGCAATCCACGGCACGAAGGCCAGGTTCATCAACTGGGTTGCGATCAGGACGCCGACGCCGATTTTCACCGGTGTGCGTATGTCCTGCTTTGCATAAAAGCCCGGTGCAAGGATCTTGACCATGATCAGGCCCATCAAGCCCACGCCATAAGCCACCAGCGCACGCGCCGTCATTGTGACGGAATACGGATCAAACTTCCCGTAATGGAACAGGGTCGTCGTGATCGGCTCCGACAGCACCATCAGCGCGATGGCTGCCGGCGCCGCCAGCAGGAAAGTCAATCGTAGTCCCCAATCCAGCAGTGACGAATACTCCAACGTATCGCCCATGGCATGCGCTTTGGACAGGCTCGGCAGCAAAATAGTGCCGAGGGCGACGCCGAGCAGGCCGGTCGGCAATTCCATCAGTCGGTCTGCGTAGGACAGCCAGGACACACTGCCATCGGCCAGGCGGGAGGCGATATTGGTGTTGATGATCAGGCTGATCTGCGCGGCAGATACAGCGAAGGTGGCCGGCAGCATCTGCTTCAGTACACGGCGCACGCCTTCGTCCGACAGCGCGCGGAAGGGATTGAGGCTGATGCGCGGCAGCATGCCTATCTTGCGAAGCGCCGGTACTTGCAGCGACAGCTGCAGCACGCCACCGACGATGACGGCGACGGCCAGCGCATAAACGGGCTGCGCCATCCATGGCGCCAGCAACAGGGCGGACGCAATGAAGGCAAGGTTCAGCAGCACCGGCGTGAAGGCCGGCACGCGGAATTCGCGCCAGGTGTTCAGGATGCCGCCGGCCAGTGCCACCAGCGACATGAACAGGATGTAGGGAAACATCATTCGCGTCATCGAGACCGACAGCGACATCGCCAGCGGGTCGGACGCAAAGCCGCTGGCCATCAGCAGCACGATGGCCGGCGCGAAAATCACGCCCAGTGCCGAGGTTGCCAGCAATGCCCAGAACAGTACGGTGGCGACATGGTCGGCCAGCAAGCGGGTCGCACGGTTGCCGCGCTGGTTCTTGTACTCGGCCAGGATGGGCACGAAAGCTTGCGAGAACGCGCCCTCGGCGAACAACCGGCGCAGCAGGTTGGGGATGCGGAAGGCGACGAAGAAGGCATCGGTATAAACCGAGGCCCCGAAGGTGCGGGCGACAAGGAACTCGCGGATCAAGCCAGTGATGCGTGAGAGCATCGTCATGCCCGAGACGGTTACCAGCGTTTTGTGCAAGTTCATGGGCGGGGATTATAGCCGCAGGGGGAGGGCGGGCAGCCGGGTTGTTGTCGCATTGAAAATTCTGTCGCCGCTTGACCAAGCTGCCGGAGTGGAAACCCGCAGGATCACGGGGTTTCCGGATATTTGCTGCCTCGACAAAAACCGGCTATAATCGCGGTCTTTCGAATTCCGCCCGGGGCATGGCCTCGTGCCCCATTGTCAGGAAATAAGTCATGGCCAATACCGCACAGGC
>JACCDH010733963.1_pt1 | contig 12133 bp, 10 predicted proteins | sample 7442481 | NCBI WGS metagenome assembly JACCDH01 (sample SAMN15323433, study PRJNA562643) | freshwater metagenome | isolation source: river surface water | place: USA:Blue River Watershed | collected 2017-08-15
AGTTATCAATTAAGGCGTCAGAAATCTGATCCGCTACTTTGTCTGGATGTCCTTCAGAAACACTCTCAGAGGTAAATAAATAAGGCATATTCTTTTATTTAGATGTTTGTTATTAAAAAATATTTTTCACTTCATTAATTGTTTGAATAATTCCTTCATTTAATTTAATTGAAGGCTTCCATCCAAAGTTATTAATTTTACTAGTATCCATTAATTTTCTTGGGGTACCATCAGGCCTAGTTGTATCAAACACAAGCTGTCCTTCATATCCAACCTCCGAAACTATCAACTCTGCTAGTTCTTTAATAGAAATATCTGTACCGCAACCAATATTCACTAAGCCCTGTTCATTATAGTTTTGTAATAAGAAAAAACAAGCATCTGCTAAATCATCAACATGCAAAAATTCTCTTCTTGGTGTTCCTGTACCCCAGATAGTAACTGTGGGTTCATTATTTTTTTTTGCTAAAATAATTCTTCTAATTAATGCAGGAAGTACATGTGAATTTTCAGGATGGTAATTATCATTAGTGCCATACAAATTTGTAGGCATTGCAGAAATGAAATTACAACCATATTGCGCTCGATAACAATCACACATTTCAATACCAGCAATTTTTGCAATGGCGTATGGTTGATTAGTTGGCTCTAAATATCCACTTAACAAGTATTCTTCTTTCAATGGCTGTGGAGCCATTTTAGGATATATACAAGAAGAGCCTAAAAATAATAATTTAGTGACTTTATTTAAATAGGCTGCATGAATAATATTAGCCTCAATCATTAAGTTATCATAAATAAATTCAGCTCTATAAGTGCTATTTGCATGTATACCTCCCACTTTCGCTGCAGCAAGTATTACATATGTCGGTTTTTCTTTTTCAAAAAAATCATTTACGGCTTGCTGATTTCTTAAATCTAATTCACTTGAAGTTCTTGTAACAATATTGTTATATCCTTCTTTTCTTAGTTTGCGATCTAATCCAGAACCTGCCATTCCTCTATGTCCGGCAATGTATATTTTTGATGACTTTTCCATAGAATTATGATTCTAAATTATTTAAGCATTAAAGCCATTTTGTTTTAACATCATTTCCCTTTTCACACGAGCAACGTCAGCTGCAACCATTTCACTTACTAGGTCCGCTAAACTGTACTTTGGCTTCCATCCCAATTGTGACTTAGATTTAGTTGGATCGCCAATTAATAAATCTACTTCAGTCGGTCGAAAATACTTTGGATCAACGGCAATAACTTGTTTACCTATCTCAATTTGGTAATCAATATTATTACAGGCTTTAACATATCCCTTTTCATCAACTCCTTGGCCTTTAAATTCAATTTCTATGCCTAATTCTCCAAACGCCATTCTCACAAAATCTCTAACAAAAGTGGTCTCGCCCATAGCAATCACATAATCTTCAGGAGTTTTTTGCTGTAAAATTCGCCACATCGCATCCACATAATCTTTAGCATGTCCCCAATCTCGTTGCGCATCCAAATTACCTAAATACAAACAATCTTGTTGCATCAAAGCTATTGCTGCTGTAGCCATTGTAATTTTACGTGTTACAAATGTTTCTCCTCTTCGCGGGGATTCATGATTAAACAAAATACCATTACAAGCGAACATCTTATATGCTTCTCTATAATTTTTTGTGATCCAGAAACCGTAAATTTTTGCGACTCCATAAGGGGAGCGTGGATAAAATGGAGAATTTTCATCATACAAGCCTTTTTCATTTTTATTTTCAGGTAATCCACCATACAATTCTGAAGTAGATGCCTGATAAATTCGGGTTTTCTTTTCCAAACCTAAAATTCTTACTGCTTCTAAAATACGTAAAGCGCCAATACCATCAACATTGGCAACATATTCTGGTGAGTCAAATGAAACTTTTACATGACTCATAGCTCCTAAATTATATATTTCATCAGGCTGAACTTCCTTAATAATTCTTATGATATTAGTTGAATCAGTCAAATCACCATAATGCAATTTAAAATTGATATGAGTTTCATGTTGATCTTGATAAATATGGTCAATGCGTTGTGTATTGAATGAAGAAGATCTTCTTTTCACTCCATGTACCTGATAACCTTTTTCTAATAATAATTCAGCCAAGTACGAACCGTCTTGACCTGTAATTCCTGTAATAAGAGCTACTTTCATTTTATACTATATTGTTTAAATTTAAATGATTGAAATGTTTTTAACAAACCATCTTTAGCAGATACTGGTAAGTCTTTTCCAATAGAAGATTTTATCTTTTTGTTACTCACCACATATGATTCCGTTAGCTTTTGTAATCTTTCAGTTGTAAGTGGCAATCGAAGCACATCTCCTAATTTAGCAATAAATTTAATCAAGCCTTTAGAAACCTTCCAAACTATTGCTTTTTTAATTAGTGCTTCAGCCAAGATTGAAATCACTTCGTTTGTAGACAAAGCTTCATCATCTGCCACATTGTATATTCCAGAAAGAATATCATCGCGCTCCAATAATTCCCGTATCACAAAACAGAGATTCTCAATACTCAAGAATGAGCGTTTATTTTCAAAAGCTGCCAGCGGATAGGGAACACCTTTCGAAATTAGGTTATATAGGAGATTAAGATTGCCTTTATTGCCCGGACCATGAATCATGCATGGACGTAAAATATAAAACGACTTGCCTTCTGGCAAAGGTTGACTCAGGATATACTCCTCTGCCATTAGCTTTGATTTTCCGTAATGTGTTTTAGGATCAGGTGGATCACTTTCATTTAGAATATCATTAACCTGGTCGGCGCAAGCTTTAACTGAACTTATAAAAATGAATTTTTTTGCGTTTGAAAGTAAAAAAATTGAATATAACTTTTTTGTTTGTTCATAATTAACATTATAATATTCTTCTGGATCTGATACTTTTTTCACATCATGTGCCTTGCCTGCCAGATGTATAATGACTTCGCCTTTTAGCAGCAAACCATCAAATGTCTGTTGAGATAGTTTTAAAGTTTGGACAGCAAAAGATGTGTGACTAGATAGATAATTTGATAGATTTCTACCAACAAATCCAGTTGAACCAGTTAATGTATAACACTTATTATCCCAACTCATGAATTAAAATAATTTAAATACCATTCTGACTGCTCAAGGATAAAGTTTTGTCTAGATAGTTTTTCTCTATTTATAAAACAATTGTCCCGTAATAAATAAAATGTATTAATATCAAATACAAGTTTTTCAATTTCCGATAAGAAAGATTCAACACTGCGATCCAAACTCAAATTATTCTCGACTAGTAAGCCATTAAATTTATCAATTACAAGTTCGTTGCACCCTCGTGAATCAAAGGTTAAAACTGGTACACCCATAGCAAGAGCTTCAGTTACACAAATGGGAATTCCCTCCTTCTTACTCGGGAAAACAAATATGTCAGTTATTGAAAGATATTTTTCAACCTCATCTGTAAATCCAACATTTATTATATCGGGGTGATTAAAACAGGTATTTTCTTCATTTACAGTTAAACCTGTTTTATGAATTGGATCAAGACCACCAATAAGCAAAAGCTTAAATTTTTGAGGATGGCGATCTATCAATTTTAAGAATGTTCTAATTACTATGTCAAAACCTTTAAAATATACAAACCTACCTGTAAAAGTCAAGACTATTTGCGTTGATATATTTAATTGAGCTTTTAGGCTAAACCGACTTGTGCTGTTAAAGTTTTCAGGATTAAATTTTTTTAAATCGCATCCTAAGCCAAGAGATTTCCCTTTAATTACTTTGTTTCCATAAGAAGGCTTAAGAAGCTCATAGTCTAAAGTATTTAACACAATTATTCTATTAATTCTGGCAAAACACAACAATTCTACTAATTTGAACATTTTGCGACGGATTCCTTTTGTAACTACCGATCCAAGTCCATGAAATGTCCCCCAAATTTCATACTTCAATTTTTTGAATAGAATTGAGGTAAATATTCCTGTCGTAAAATGAGCATGTATTAAATCTGGATTTATTTCATTTATCAGATTATAAAGACTCCTGGAAGATTTTATCTGTTGTATGAGATTAAAACCTCGGGGTATATTTACGAAATAGAAATTTAATTTGTTGGAAAAATCAAATTTATTTTTTATATTAATTACTTTTGAAGGCGAACATATGACATGAATTTCATATTCAAAATTATTGATAAGGTGTAAGCATAGTTCAGCAATAAAATTATTAAAACTTCCTAAGTCAGTTATAATGAATAATAATCTATTCTTGCGCACCTTTATATTCTTTTATAAATTCTTTCAGTTTATTATGGCGTAATCTTCGTCTTTTTCCTAAAAAATAACTCCCACATGCTCCATCATAATTCCACTTATCAGGAATCATTTTCTCTAGTGGCCTTAACCACAAAAATAATATTTTGAAGATTTTTCCAATATATCTACTTCTGAACAGCCCGCTAAAAAAATACTCTATAGACCAAAGTAGAGATTGTCCCATACCACCAATATATCCACTTGATAATTCAGTAAAGTCTTTGAACATTATTCTATGCCCTAAAGTTGTATATCTAGTAAAGTCATAAGCACCCTCATGAACATGTTGTAAAAAAGGGGTTTCGGCATAAATATAGCCTTCCGTTTTTAATACTCTATAACACTCTGACACAACAACAGCCGGCTCTAATACGTGCTCAAGAACAGCTTGGATGATGACAAGGTCTATACATGAGTTAGCAAGTGGTATTGAATGAGCATCGGCTATAAAATCAATAGTGGGTGAATAGTAAACATCAAATGAAATTATTTCATTTTTAAATTTTTCAATGATTAATTCTGAACCAACTCCAATAGTTCCACCACCAATTATAAGTATGCGAGGATTATTTAAATTTTCAAGTAACCCCAAACAGGTTGCGAAATTATTTCTCGACTTGGTGTTGGAACCGTTCAAAACGGTACGAATTACTTTTTTAAATTTTGATGGCTTATCACGTAGAATAAACGTCGAAGTATTATTGTGAGCTATTTGTTCATAATCTATTATAGAATTGTCAAAATCAACCAATGCTAGAACATTATTAACATTTGGAAATTCTAATTTAAAATGCACGCAATTTTGATTTGAGCAATAATGCTTATTATCTAAAATTTTAAGATCTGATTTGCATTTTGGACACCACATTAAATTACTGAATGATTTCATACTAAAAAGTTATTTTTGAATAAAGAAGCAGATGTTCTTTAAGCATAAGATTTATATCGAATTGCTTGACTTTGATGAAATTTAAAGTCGTATTTTGATTAATTTTTTCGGTATCAAACAGGAGGCAGCTAATTTTTTCAGCAAGTTTTTCAACATCCTGATATTTAAATAGGCTATAATTATCCCCCACAAGTTCTTGCACCCCAGGAACGTCGGTTCCTATAAATGGCTTTTTAGCTACTAAAGATTCAATTGTTACACCTGACAGTCCTTCATATTCAGTTGATAGTACATTTAAATCAACACTTTTCATGACACTCCTAATATCATTCCTCACTCCCAGAAAGAAACACTGTTTTTCGAGGCCGTTAGCTATAACATATTTTTTAATTACTGATTGGGTACGGCCTTCTCCAGCAAACAACACTTTAATATTATTATTCTGCAAACTCTTTACAGCCTTTAATAAAGTAATATGATCTTTATTAGGCTCAAATCTTGCAGCCATTAGAATCAACAATGAGTTTGTATCGATATTTAATTCTTTTTTTAAATCAATTGTTGTAGTAGCTGCATTAAGGTCAATTCCGTTATTAATTACGATCAATTTGGAAAATGGCACTACCCAATTATGCAAATTTTGCACAACCGATTGAGAAACGCATATAACCATCTGGTATTGTTCATAGATTTTACGTTCAATCCACTTAAATTTTCTTTTCCCTATCCGATTATTCTTATTAGAATGCTCAGTAAATATTAATGGACATCTTAATATACCTATCCAATGTATTATCGCAATCCAGTACATAGCAGGGAAAAGATGAACATGAATACACGAATAGCTTCTTTCTTTAAAGAATTTTTTTAGCAAGAAAATCATCTTAAAAGGATTATATAAGCCATCATTGCTTAATATGTACGTTTTGACATTCCCTGACTTAAGCAACGAAAGATTCGAAATATGAATATTGTTTGCAAGAACTAACAATTCCACTTCGATATCAGGGATATTAACTGCCTTGTTTAAAAAATTGACAAGCAAAGTTTCAGCCCCACCTTTAGTTAAATTATTTATTACATACAAAATCTTCATAAATGGTGAAAATAATATTCTTTATACCATTCAACAAATTTTTTGATGCCATATTCTAAAGGGGTATCAGGTCTATAATTTAGTTCATTTTGCAAGTCACTTACATCTGCATACGTAATTTCAACATCACCTGCTTGCATTGGTAAAAACTCTTTATTAGCTTTTTTACCTAATTCCTTTTCAATAATTTCTATAAAGGACAATAAGTTTACCGGCTTTGAATTTCCTATGTTATATAATTTATAATATGGGTTACTTGAAGAATATATAATTTTTGAAGGGTTTTTAATAATGAGTATTATACCCTGTACTACATCATCAACAAAAGTGAAGTCACGCAATAAATTACCTTCGTTAAAGACTTTAATCTTATTCCCTGATAGAATATCTTTTGTAAATGAATAATACGCCATGTCAGGCCTACCATATGCACCATACACTGTAAAAAACCTTAACCCGATTGTTTTCAGTTTATAAATATTTGAGTACGCATGTGCTATTAATTCATTTGCTTTTTTAGTCGCTGCATACAGAGAAACAGGGCTATCCGTATTCGCATTTATATTGAATGGAACAGTGTGCTCGTTACCATATACAGAGCTTGAAGAAGCATATATAAACTCGCTAATATTATAAATTCTGCAACAATCAAGAATATTGAAGAAACCAGATATATTAACATTAACATAAGATTCTGGATTTGTTATAGAATACCTAACTCCTGCCTGTGCGGCCAAGTTTACGACTATATCGAATTTTTCATCTGCAAAAATTTTCTCAATAGTGATTCTATTAGTTATATCCGCACGATAGAATTTAAAATTAGGATATTTCGAGCTTTGAAGCGCTCTAATATCTATCTCATTCTGAAGCAAATTAATACCGATATTACTTAACCGATCTTTTTTCAGACTGACATCATAGTAATCATTTAAATTGTCAATGCCTATGACATTAACCTTATCTTTTACCAATCTCTGGATTAAATGCATTCCAATAAAACCTGCTGCGCCTGTGACCAATATTTTCATCTTAAATTATATATAATTAGTATTAAAATAACGCGTAATACTGGGCTGAAATATTTTCTACGTTGTATTTTGAGATACTTGATTTTAATCGAGCAGAAAATAAGGAATCTTTTTTTTCCATCAAATTAGCCATTATTGCATTAGATAAGCCATTTACATCTCCGATGGCAATTAATGTGCCTAATTTGCCATATTCTAGAATTTCTGCGGACGCTCCAGGGCAATTAGTTGCAATTACTGGAACATCCAATGCTAAAGCTTGGATTAGCACATTCGGGAAACCTTCAAATTTCGAAGTTGAAACTAACATTTCGGCACTTTTTATCCATGGAAATGGATTTGAAATGAAACCTGGAAGAATCACATGGTTTGATAAGCCTAATTTTTCGATCTGGTTTTTGATTTCTGAAAAAAGAATCCCTTCCCCTAGAATTACCAGTTTAATATTATCAAAATCTTTATACACCATACTATAGGCCAAAATCAACGTTTTAAAATCTTTTTGTTGGTCTAATCTTCCTATTCCAAGTATAAATTTACTCCCCCCCGTAAATAATTGTATTTGATTTTCCATTTTCGATAGACTATCAATTTTCTCTATAGACACTGGATTATTTATGACTGTTATCTTCTCATCTCTGATATGAAAAACATTAATAATTTCTTTTTTCATTGCTTCATGCAATGCAATAATTTTATCAGCTTTCTTATATAAAAATTTAGCTAGCATAAGTACAATACGATTTTTAAACCCAGATCTATACGCTTCCACGGCATTAGCTTCTCGCAAAATGACCATAGGCTTATGTCGGGACATCATCAGTGCCAATAATGCTACCACATTTGTATGCATTTGGGTTGAGAAAAAAACATGGGGCTTTATATTATTTAGATATAAAATTAATTGCTTAATAGACGTGTATGTCTGTTTGCAAGAAAGATCTACTACGTTAACCAAATCAGATATTTCTTCTAAATAAGGCCCCTTTCCGTTAACCAATACAAGATCCACATTCATTCCCTTGCTGGCGAAATCATTAGCTATTGTTATAAATACTCTTTCTGCCCCTCCACCCATAACAGAGGATAAGAAAAAAGTCAATTTATTTTCTATCATTTTCTATTTACTTTTCTAGTTGATACTCATACCACTGCTGAAACATAAGCACCGTCCAAAGCTGAAAGTGCCAATTTCTCCTTCCGCTAATATGCTCATGCCATCTTTTGGAAATAACTTCAGATTTAAAGAAACCTTGTTCCCTGATCTTTCTCTCATCTAGTAAATTTGCCGCCCAGTCCTTCAAAGGCCCCCTAAGCCAGCTATCGATAGGAACACCGAATCCCATTTTAGGTCTGTCTATAAGTTTTTCTGGTACATATCTATATAATAATTGTCGTAACAACCATTTCGAGTTACTATTTCGAATTTTATATTCAAAGGGGAGCTGCCATGCAAATTCATATACCTTGTGATCTAAAAATGGGATCCTGGTTTCTAAACTGGAAGCCATTGCAGCTCTGTCAACCTTTACAAGAATATCATCAGGCAGATAGTTAATAGTGTCAAACAACATCATCTGTTCAATAGGATTAAGTGATGTTGGAATTGATAAACTATCAACCTTCCTATCTGTTTCATTTCTCATAATTTCGGATGGATCCCAATATGCTAACAATTCATTATAAGTATCAATTTCATTTATTGAATTTAACATTTTAACAAATCTGTTAAATTTATTCGAATAGCTTTTCTGATATTGTTGCTGAAAAAGAGAGCTGAAACTATCGATAATTTTATTAGTATATTTTTTGGGGATACAATTCTCTATACCTGCTACGATACTTTTCACACTAGTTGGTACATTTTTCAGTTGATCCAGTATATTTTGTGTGTGCTGGTATCTAGTATATCCACCAAACAATTCATCTCCTGCGTCCCCAGAAAGTGAAACAGTTACCTCTTGTCTTGTTAAACTTGCAAGTAAATACGTTGGTATTTGTGATGAGTCGGCAAAAGGCTCATCATAAATAAGCGGAAGTTTTGGAATAACATTTAATGCGTCAGATGGGGATACCATAATCTCTGTATGATCAGTTCCCAAATAAGTGGCCACATCTTTAGCATAAACGGCTTCGTTGTAATTATTATCCTTAAAACCTATTGAAAACGTTTTAACGGGTACACTTGATTGCTTCTGCATTAAAGCAACTATCATGCTGGAGTCAATTCCTCCTGATAAAAATGCCCCTACAGGGACATCCGAAAGCATCTGTGCCTTGACTGATTTTTGTAATATTGAGTCAAGAGCATCTATTGCCTCGGAGTCATCTCTGAATCGAAGTGGATTTTCATTTGCTTGCACCGCAACTTTACATGCATCCCAATACTTAACTGGATTATCACAGCTATGATTAACTAGATCTTTTTTAGATACCTTAATACATGAGCCTGCAGGTAACTTCCATATATTATCATATATAGAATAAGGTGCAGGAATATAATTATAGCGGAGAAACAACGATAATGCATCTGAATTTATTGAATTTTCCCAAAATGGGAACAATTTAAAAATCTTTAATTCAGAACCAAATACAAAACTATCTTTTACCCACCCATAATAAAGAGGCTTTTCACCAAATCGATCACGAACTAAATACAATTGTTTTGTTTCATGATCCCACATAGCGAAAGCAAACATCCCTGTAATAGATTCCAGAGTTTTTTCTAATCCCCATTCTGAGATACAAACAAGTAAGGTTTCTGTATCAGAGTGTCCAATCCACTTATTGTGGATGCCAATATTCAGTTTTTGCCTTAATTCTAAATGATTATAAATCTCTCCGTTAAATACAATTTGATAACGTTTACAATGCGACTGCATTGGCTGATAGCCTGCTTGTGACAGATCCAGAATTGCAAGCCTTACATGACCAAGTATAACTCCAGCGTCTGTATCCTTCCATATTCCTGAACCATCGGGGCCCCGGAGTTTTAACAAACTACAGCCTTGTTCAACTGCTTGATTAACTAATTCATTATTATTTAGAGATAATGCCCCAAGGATACCGCACATATAATTTGGTGTTATGTTTTAATGGCTTTGATACTATATAAAGAAACAACGCTGAAGCCATTTAAAATTCTAAGTTTGTAATATTAATAAGCTGTCTCCAAAAAGGATCCATTGAGCTACACAAAATGAAAACAAAAGCCCAAATAGAAGATAATAATATTTTGGTTTAAGATCTTTCAATCCTGTAAATATATACGGAAGCATTGATTCGAATATTCTTGCAACAAAAGCTAAACTAAAATACGACGTTAAATAAAAGGTAAATATTGGTAATGCCCCATTAGGTTTTTTAAATAAAGGATAACTTCTCAAAAGTAAAAGGAAGAAAAATATTAGCCAAAAAATCCATCCCAGACCTGAAACTTGTATATCTTCAGAAGAGTATTGTCCTCCTCTTCTATCACCTATCAAACTTGCAACTGAATCAATAACAAAAATCAAGAATACTGAACTTATAAAATAAGCTAATACTTTCAAATGGAAGTTCAATCTCAATTTAACAAGTATTATCTCAAGTAGTTGAAAAACTAGAATAAAATAAAACGCAGAATGTATCAATGCCGCGAAAAAAGTATAAGACCTAGATTTTTTGGTGTTTAAGATCCCGTACATAAATATGGCAAGAGCTAAACCTTGTCTCAAATGTGTAATGTAATTTTGTAAAACCTGCGGAAACAACAATATCAATAGTACTAACAAAAAATTTTTTGCCCTAAGTTTTTTTGCCAAAGCGTATGAAAATAATACAGAGGAAAACAGTATAATAATCCTAACAACCTGTTCAGGCTGAAAAATTAGCGACAAGGCCATATTGATTAGCAACCAGAGCGGTTCATTAAAAAAAACACTTACAATACCCCCACTTAAATAGTTACTGACAAGAATAAATCCACTTGATGATGCGTATTCTAGATAATAAGTTCTATCGAGAAATATAGTTAGTGGCAGAGAACATAGTATTAATCCATATGGAACGCATATGAACAAGAACAACATTGTTGAATTAAAACGAACTCTACTGATTGGAATCACTGTTATTAACTTAAGCGCAGAAGCTTACTGTAAAAGTATTTAATATTTAAAAAAGGCAGCATGATTATACTAGTTATGATCGACATAATTACTACAAATAAAAACCTAAGCGTACGTAAACGATAATTGTTAGTCCACATTTTAATTTTTCCTTTCTTATTATCCAGACTTATTTCTTCAATAAAAATCACCTTGTTAGCCAACATTAACAATGGATGCCAAAACGACAAATAACTAGAACTTATAATTGTTATTTTATTGAAAAATAATTTATTTACAATTGCCAAATAACCATGGCTAAATCCAATAAATCTACTTAATGTCCCACTTAAAATAACATCATAATCCATTTCTCTTATATTTTCTACATCATACCAATTCGAAGATAGGAGCGGGACATTAGGTTGTATCTTTCTAAATTTATCTAACTTGATTTTATTATGTTCATAACCAAATCGGTTAAACAAAAAATCACTAAATCCATTAAGTAGCGCATTCAACGAAGATATATCATTATCAAATAACCATCTGGAATAAGCATATGGTAATTTTCTGAGTATTGAAATATTGTACGAAATTAATCCGCCATGCATAATCTGCAATGATAAACCATTACGAATATCAAAGTACTCGGTCCATATTTTACCTTTAGGTTTTAAAGTAGGGTGTCTATATGTAAGTTCCTGGATGCATTCATATTTAAC
>JACCDH010947937.1_pt1 | contig 12132 bp, 9 predicted proteins | sample 7442481 | NCBI WGS metagenome assembly JACCDH01 (sample SAMN15323433, study PRJNA562643) | freshwater metagenome | isolation source: river surface water | place: USA:Blue River Watershed | collected 2017-08-15
GCTTGTATATCTCTTAAAAAATTGATTTTTTGAAAAGCAGCTCCCAATTTTCTGGCATACGGAACCAGGTCCTGATACAGCTGCTCATCCGTTTCACAAAAGATTTTCAGACACATCAAACCGATCACTTCTGCAGAACCATAAATGTATTCTTCGTATAACTGCTGATCATAACTTGTTTGATCCAGGTCCATTTCCATCGATTTTAAAAAAGCTTCGATCAGCTGATGATCAATCTGGTATTTATTCACCACCAATTGAAAAGCGTGCAAAACAGGGTTCAAGCTGATTTTTTGGGCAATGGCAACCGCAGTTTCCTGACGAAAATTGGCAATTAACTGAGCTTTATCATGCTGATGGAAGGTATCCACAATCTCATCGGCATAGCGTACAAATCCATAAATGGCATAAATGGGATAATGAAAACGTTTATCGAAAGCACGAATGCCCATACTGAAGGAAGTACTGTATTTTTTAGTGATCAGTTTACTGCATTCCAAACAAGTTTCATCGTATAGTTCAATCATGGAAATGGTATGGTTTAGTCAAATCTACAAAAATTGTTCGCTAAGCCACTGCAATCCACATATTCATCTTAACTTTACAGTCTATGAGCACACCAAAAATTGCCGTGATCGGTTCCGGTTTTTCCGGATTATCGGCCGCTGCCCTGCTGGCCAAGCAAGGTTATGATGTTTGTATCTACGAAAAGAATGATCAGGCAGGGGGCCGTGCCCGTATCTGGGAAAAAGACGGCTTCCGTTTTGATATGGGTCCGAGTTGGTATTGGATGCCCGATGTATTCGAAAACTATTTTGCACTTTTTGGGAAAAAAGTAAGTGATTTTTATGAACTGATCCGTTTAGATCCGGGCTACCGCATTTATTTCAGTGAAGAGGAAGTGATGGACATCCCAGCCAGCATGACAGAGCTGGAGCAGCTCTTCGAAACTTACGAAGTGGGAAGTGCTGCCAAACTCCGAGAATTTTTGGCTCAGGCTGCCTACAAATACCAAGTGGGCATGGGCGATTATGTGTTCCGCCCTTCACTATCCATTACCGAGTTCATCGACTGGCGACTCATCCTGGAAAGTTTCAGAATCCAGATGTTCAGCAGCATGAGCAAACATGTGCGCTCCTTCTTCAAAAATCCGAAACTGATCAAATTACTCGAATTCCCGGTTTTGTTTTTGGGTGCTACCCCGCAAGATACGCCGGCCATGTACAGCATGATGAATTATGCTGACTTGTCGCTGGGCACCTGGTACCCTAAGTTGGGGATGAACGAGATCATCAAAGGAATGGTGAAAGTGGCCGAAGAGCAAGGTGTAAAGATCATGCTGAACACCGAAGTGAAGCAAATTCAAACAGAGAACGGCAAAGCAAAAGGGATTGCCACCAATCAAGGATTTTTTGAAGCAGATGTGGTGGTGGCTGCCGCTGATTATGAGCACGTAGACCAACAATTAACAGAGAAAAAATTAAGTAATTACTCCGAAAAATATTGGGATAACCGGACCATGTCGCCTTCCAGTCTTCTATTTTATTTAGGAGTTAACAAAAAAATTAAGAGTGTTCAGCATCATAATTTATTTTTTGATGAAGATTTTGGTTTACACGCTGAAGAAATTTATAAAGATCCTAAATGGCCAAGCAAGCCTTTATTTTATGCTTCATGCCCATCTAAAACCGATCCCAGCGTGGCACCCGAAGGAATGGAAAATTTATTTTTCCTAATGCCCATCGCTCCTGGATTAAACGACTCTGAAGAACTCCGTGAAAAATATTATCACCTGATGATGGATCGCTTTGAGAAAATCACCGGACAAACAATTAGGGAACACGTAGTTGTGAAACGGAGCTATGCCTTAGATGATTTTAAAGCAGACTATCACTCCTTTAAAGGCAATGCCTATGGATTGGCCAATACATTGGCACAAACTGCATTTTTTAAGCCTCGCATGCGCTCCAAAAAAATCAAAAACTTGTTTTTCACTGGCCAGTTAACGGTTCCCGGACCCGGCGTACCTCCGTCTATCATATCAGGACAAGTGGTGGCAAAAGAGATTGATAAATATTTAAAATAAACTATTTTACTTTTTAATTAATATTTGTAATTTCAATAAAAAATTGAATTATGAAATTAATGAGAAGTGTGTTTATCCTGGTCTTATTGCTCACGGCTGTATTTATTATTGGCGGATTATTCCTGCCGAAGACCCATCACATCAGCAGGAGCATCGAAATTTCAAGACCCGATAGCGTGGTTTATCAATTTGTATTGGATTACCAGAACTTTAAGCAATGGAGTCCTTGGTACAAGATGGAACCCGCTGCAGCCACCACCATCATGGGCTTGCCGAGTAAACCTGGTTATACTTATGCCTGGAGCGGTAAAGAGTTAGGTAAAGGTAAAATTGAACTCATTAAAGCGCTACCCAACCAACAGATCTTACAGGAGATGACCTTTTACATGCCAAAGCCCAGTGTACACCAAACCAATTTCTATTTTGAAAGCACCACACCCAACAGTACCCAAGTAAGCTGGACCATGGAAGGAAGCAATGACGGTTTGTTTGACAATTGGATGTACACTTTATTCTTCAACCGGATGGTCGGGAAGGAATATGAAACAGGGCTCAAAAGTTTAAAACAAGTGCTCGAGAAATAAGCTCCAGGATAAGAGATCATCCTGAAGCTTTACTCATTAATCATGGTAAAAAACTTTTTTGTTTCCGATGGTATCGTAGGGTTTTAAGCTTTTCTTCAGGAGTTTTCTGGCCACATGAATCCGCGTTTTAACCGTACCTATCGGGATGCCCAGGTAATCGGCAATTTCATGGTACTTATGCCCTTCGTAATACCTGGTAAAAGGAATGAAATATTCCTCCGGGAGTTTTTCCATGGCATGCAAAATATCATCCATAATAAATTTAGACTCTCCCTGATTTTTTGCCGAACTGTACAACAAATTCGGAGAAGAGATTTCATCAGACTTGGTAATGAAACTGCTGACCTTCACAAATCGACGATAATTATTGATAAATGTATTTTTCATGATGGTATACAACCATCCCTTTAGATTGGTGCCCTCTTTAAACTTATTGTAATAGGTTATGGCTTTGAGCAGGGTGTCTTGCACCAGGTCGTTGGCGTCTTCAGCATCGTGCGTAAAATGCAGGGCATACATTTTTAACGAACCAGCCTGACGCATGACCAAGGTATTGAACTCAATCTTTGTCATTGTCTTAATTTTAGGTAGATATTTATTCAAACAGGTCGAAATCGACTTGTAAGAACTGTTTTTCATCCACCTTCAGACAAATGCCATGCCCTTCAAAATGTGGTTAAACACAGTTTGGGAGCTAAACAGCCGATAAAAATGCTTGATTAAATGATGTTCACCTCACGTTCGAGGGTAATCTGGAAGCGCTCCAATACACTCTGGATGATTTCTTCAGAGAAGGCAAAAACCTCTTTACCAGTCGCATTTCCATGATTTACCAATACCAAAGCCTGATTTTTCCAGGTTCCGGTGTGACCTTTTACTTTTCCTTTCCAGCCACATTGCTCAATTAGCCAACCAGCTGCCAATTTAATTTTATCGGGCCCGGCAGGGTAATGTACAATGTCTGGAAAAACAGACTGTAGCTGTCTGAATTTATCGATAGAAATGATTGGATTTTTGAAAAAACTACCAGCATTCCCAATGGTAGAGGGATCCGGAAGTTTACTTACCCTGATGGCCGAAACCACTTCAGAGATATCTTTTATGGAAGGCTCTGTGATTTGCCGGCGGCTCAATTCATCACGAATGGCCCCGTAAGCGGTTTGCAGTTCCGGATGTTCTTTTAAACGATAAGATACTTGAGTAATGATGTATTGACCTTTGAGTTCCTGCTTAAAAATACTTTCCCGGTAAGAGAAACCACATTCGGCTTTGGTGAAAGTCCGGAATTGACCGGTTTTAATTTCGAATGCCCGGCACGATTCAAAGATGGTGTCTAGCTCCACTCCATAAGCACCAATATTCTGAACGGGCGATGCGCCTACAGTTCCGGGAATTAAACTAAGGTTTTCCATCCCTGCAAAACCATGATCAACTGCATAATTCACTAAATCGTTCCATACCTCCCCGGCAGCGGCGGTTAGCACGACCTCATCTCCATCCAGATCGTACCAAATACCTTTATTGTTCATCCACACCACCAGGCCATCAAAGTTTTGTGTAAACAGCATATTGCTTCCGCCACCCAAAACCAGGAGCGGGAGATGCTGAACCTTTGGATCAGCAAATAATTCACTTAAATCTGCTTCAGATTGAATTTCAGCAAACCATCTGGCCTCGGCTTCCACGCCAAAAGTGTTGTGATTCTTTAGAGAAACATGTTCGCGGAGAAAGGACATAGCGCTCGAATTTTTCACTTTTTGAAATATTTTTTGGAAGCGTAAAGTAAACCAAATTCTTCGGAAGGATTTTTCTCAGTTGACTTATGGTGCATTTTGTGTGCCCTGCGGATGGCCAACAAATAAGTATTCTTCGTTTTAAAGGTTTTAAAACGGTTATGAATAAACCAATCGTGAAAAATAAAATAGATGATTCCGTAAGCTGAAATACCTGCGCCTATCCAAAAAGGAGGAGCAAAATCATCGCGGTAGCTAAACATCAAATAGATGGCTAAAGCGGCAAAGAGTAAACTAAAAATATCATTCCACTCAAAAAAACCATGTCTTTCCTGATGATGAGATTTATGGATGAACCAAAGTGGCCCATGGAACAAAAATTTATGAATGAACCACGAAAAGCATTCCATGCCTACAATTGTAAGTAACAGGATGCCCATCGCCAAAAGTAAATTCATCAAATTTTAGATGTGAATAGCTCTGTTTTCGGTTGCTGCCAGTGCAGCTTCTTTAAATGCTTCGGTAAAAGTTGGGTGAGCATGGCAAATTCTGGCAATATCCTCTGCCGAAGCACGGAATTCCATGGCCACCACCGCTTCTGCAATTACATCGGCTACACGCGGCCCGATCATGTGTACACCCAATAATTCGTCGGTTTCGGCATCAGCCAAAACTTTTACCAAACCATCGGTATCCATACTGGCTCTGGCACGCCCACTGGCTTTAAAGGGGAATGAACCCACTTTGTATTTCTTACCCTGCTCTTTGAGCTGCTCTTCGGTATAACCTACACTGGCTACTTCGGGCCATGTATACACCACACCCGGAATGAGGTTATAATTGATGTGCGGTTTCTGGCCAGCGATGTATTCAGCTACAAAAACGCCTTCATCTTCTGCTTTATGAGCCAGCATGGCGCCACGAACCACATCTCCGATGGCATAAATACCCGGAACTTTGGTTTGCAGGTGCTCATCTACGCTAATTTTTTTACCACGCTCTTCTACAGTCAACCCGATGTTTTCTAAACCCAATCCTTCGGTATAAGCTGTACGGCCTACCGCCAGTAAACAGTAATCGCCTTCCAGGCTGATCCCTTTGCCGCTCGGATCATCGGCAGTAACAGTAACCTTAGTTCCTTTTACAGTGGCGCCGGTCACTTTATGACCGAGCAAAAACTCCATGCCTAATTTCTTCAAGGATTTGAGTAATTCGGCGCCTAAAGTTTTATCCATGGTGCTGATGATACTCTCCGCAAATTCAACCACAGTTACTTTGGCTCCCAAACGGGCGTAAACCGAACCCAACTCCAAACCAATGACCCCGCCACCAATCAAGATCAGGTGCTTTGGAACTTCCTGCAAATTGAGCGCTTCGGTAGAAGTGATGATTCGTTTCTTATCAACTGAAATAAAAGGTAGCTCGGTTGGTTTAGAACCGGTAGCAATGATCACATTTTTAGCGGTGATGTTTTCAGCACTTCCATCGGATTTGCTGATTTTAATCGTGTTTTTATCAAGAAAAGATCCATGCCCTTGGTAGGATGTGATCTTGTTCTTCTTAAAAAGATAGACAATACCTGCAGTGGTTTGCTCCACTACTTCGTTTTTCCGCTTGATCATTTGCGGCATGTCAACTTTTAAATCTTTTAGTTTGATGCCATGAGTTTGGAAAGTATGAGCGGCATTATGGTAATGCTCAGAGGAGTCTAACAAAGCTTTGGAGGGGATGCAACCCACGTTTAAACACGTCCCACCAAATGTGGCGTATTTCTCCACAATAGCAGTTTTTAAACCTAATTGGGCACATCGAATAGCGGCTACATATCCACCCGGACCACTACCTATCACTACAACATCGTATTGCATGTATCTGAATTTATTGTTGATCGCAAATTTAAGTATTCAGCAGGCTTTTGGGAAATTTAAAGCGATTAATTGATCCGAAATCTTATCTTAGTTCAATAAGCTTAAAACATGAAAATAAAAATTTTCCTCTCCGCCTTTGTACTGTTGCTTGCTGTTAGCGCTGAAGCTCAGCTCAACCTCAATAAATCTAAATTTAGTCGAGCCGATTCGCTTCGTGGGCAACTTACCAGTCTCAGGTCTTGTTACGACATCAATTACTACCATCTCCAGGTAAAAATGGATATTGCCAATCAATCCATCACAGGCTCGAATGAGTTCAGATTGACCGCCACCCAAGATTTCAATCAGCTACAGTTTGATCTTTTTGAAAATTTAAAAATTGAAAAAGTAATTTACCAGGGTAAGGAATTGCCTTTCAAACGAGAATTCAATGCGGTTTTTGTAAGCTTCCCGAACACCATCAAAAAAGGCAGCAAAGAACGCTTTAGCGTGGTGTATGGTGGCAAACCGACCATTGCTAGAAACGCACCATGGGACGGAGGATTTGTTTACAAGAAAGATTCGGCGGGTAACCCATGGCTGGGAGTAGCATGCCAGGGTTTTGGAGCCAGCTCTTGGTGGCCCAACAAAGATCATCAATCGGATGAAGTGGACAGCATGATGATCAGCATCAGCATACCTGATTCTTTACAAGATATTTCTAACGGACGCTTAGTAAATAAGGTGAAAGATGGCGAGGGCTATACCCGTTACGACTGGTTTGTTGCCAATCCGATTAATAATTACGATGTCACCTTTAATATTGGAAAATACGCTCATTTCAGTGACACTTTCATGGGCGAAAAAGGACCGCTCAGCCTCGATTATTATGTTTTAGAAGAAAATTTGGACAAAGCTAAAATCCATTTCGAGGCGGATGTAAAACCCATGCTCAAATGTTTTGAACACTGGTTTGGCCCCTACCCATTTTACCAGGATGGCTTTAAATTGGTAGAAACCGGCTACCTCGGCATGGAGCACCAAAGTGCCGTGGCATATGGCAATAAGTTTAGAAAAGGCTATTTGGGACGCGATTTATCGGGTACGGGTTTCGGATTAAAATGGGATTATATCATCATCCACGAAACGGGGCATGAATGGTTTGGCAATCATGTTACTTCCAAAGATATTGCCGACATGTGGGTACACGAAGGTTTCACTTCCTACTCAGAGGGTCTCTTTGTAGAATGCCAGGACGGAAAAGCAGCGGGGGCCAAATACCTAAACGGACTTAGAAAAAATATTAGAAATGACCGCCCGATTATTGGGCCATATGATGTAAACCAGGAAGGTTCGGGCGATATGTACCCCAAAGGTGCGAACCTGCTACATACCATCCGGAGTATCATTAATGATGATGAGCAATGGCGCCAAATTTTGAGAGGCATCAATGCTGAGTTTGGATTAAAAACCTGTACAAGTGCAGAAATAGAGAATTACATCAGTAGTCAATCTAAATTGAATTTAAAACCTATTTTCGACCAATACCTTCGTAAAACGGCCATTCCGGTATTTAAGTACCACCTGAAAGGTAAACGCCTCGATTATCAATGGATTGCTGATGTAAAGGATTTTGACATGCCGATTGATGTTCAAATCAACCAAAGCAAATCTATCAGACTAAAACCCAGCACCAAGAAAAAATCGATCTATCTCAAAGATCTTGAGGAAGCGTTTTTTAAGATTGATGAGTTAAATTTCTATATCCAAACAAAAAAATAAAATGAGCTAAAACATTTTTAGCTAATTGATCGTCTTATAGAAAAATAGAAATATGAAAAGAATGATCCTTGCTGCAACGATAGCAGTTTTTACTTTGAGTGGATTACATGTCAAAGCCCAAAGCAACCCTGCTAACGATCAGCGTTTTAAAGGTGAAGAAAGAAGTGTTGCCAATTTCACAGGTGTGTATTCGGGTGGCTATTTCAATGTATTTATTACCATTGGCGAGAAAGAAAGTCTTCGTATAGAAGCTGATGCAGCAACGCTAAAAGATATTGAAACAAAAGTGGAAAAAGGCATTTTAAAAATCCAGCTAAACAGCAAAAAACGGTATTGGGACTGGAATACGAGCGATCGTAAAAAGGTGAATATCTTCATTAGTGCTAAGGTATTGACCAATGTTTCAGCCAGCGGTTCGGGGAACATGAAGGTAGAGGGTACGATAAAAGCACCCGATTTCAGGGTTTCTCTTAGTGGATCTGGCAATCTAGACCTGAATGTAGAATCGGTCAATTTGGCTGCGGTAGTAAGTGGATCTGGTAATATGAGGCTTGGCGGCAACTCCCAGAATGCCCAGCTCATGTTAAGTGGCTCGGGTAATCTGGCTGCGGTAGATTTCAAAGCTAAAAATGCCGAAGTGAGTGTTTCTGGCTCCGGAAATGTGAACTTAAAAGTTGAGAAAAAGCTGAAAGCCATTACCAGTGGTTCGGGGAATATCCGCTATGACGAAGATCCGGAAATAGAGGAAACTCGCAGCGGCTCCGGAAAGATTTTAAAAATGTGAACACATAAAAAAGGGCCTCAAGGGCCCTTTTTTATTAATCTAGACTAAACTCCTAAAAGCAATCTGGCCGGATCTTCTAACAATTGTTTTACCCTTACCAGGAATCCTACTGATTCGCGGCCGTCAATGATGCGGTGATCGTATGAAAGTGCTACATACATCATTGGGCGAATCACCACCTGACCATTCATAGCAACCGGCCTCTCAACAATATTATGCATGCCCAAAATCGCTGATTGAGGCGCATTGATGATCGGCGTCGACATCATCGAACCAAATACCCCACCATTGGTAATGGTAAAGGTACCGCCGGTCATTTCGTCGATGGCCAATTTATTATCACGTGCTTTGGTAGCCAAATCAACCACAGCTTGCTCAATTTGAGCTAAACTCAATCCGTCTGCATTTCTGATCACAGGCACCACCAAACCTTTAGGTGCTGATACCGCAATTGAAACATCTACAAAATCACTATAAACGATTTCTTCACCTTCAATACGTGCATTTACAGCAGGAAACTCTCTCAATGCTTCACAAACAGCCTTGGTGAAGAAAGACATAAAGCCTAATCCAACCCCAAATTTCTCCTTGAATTTATCCTTGTATTTAGCACGGATATCCATGATCGGCTGCATGTCCACTTCGTTAAAGGTGGTGAGCATGGCTGTTTCATTTTTCACGGCTACCAAACGCTTAGCAACTGTTTTACGTAGCGAAGACATTTTTTCACGACGCTCAGCACGGACACCGGCAGGAGCCGAAACCGTAGTTTTAGTTGGAGCAACCGGGGCGGCTTTTGCAGCAGGTGCAGCTTTCAAAGCATCTTCCTTGGTTACTCTTCCGCCTACACCAGTTCCCGCAACCGTATCCAAACCTTTTTCAGCTAAAATTTTAGCTGCCGCAGGCGATGGGGCTCCGGCTGCATAACTGGTTTTCTGCTCTGCAGGAGCAGACTTTTCAACCGGAGCTGCAGCTGGGGCAGCTTCAGGTGCTGCCTTTGGAGCAGCAGGTGCTGCTGCGCCTTCTTCAATGGTACAAACCGGAGCGCCAATGGCCAGGGTATCCCCTTCTTTGGCAACCGTTTTAAGTACACCGGCCTTCTCGGCGGTTAACTCAAAAGTGGCTTTATCCGATTCCAATTCGGCAATAATTTCATCCATTTCTACAAAATCTCCATCCTGTTTGATCCAACGGGATAAAACTACTTCGGTAATGGATTCGCCTACCGGCGGAACTTTAATTGTTAAGCTCATTGTTATTAATTTTGAATAGTATTAATCAATATCTGCAATTTTCTTAGTCGATTTTTTGACCGCTTTTTCTACTTTTTCTCCGGCTTCGCTCTCAAAAGCTTTACCAACAATATATAATTGCTGTGATACATGTTGTTTGGCATATCCGGTAGCAGTACTGCTGCTTTCGCGACGAGAGATGATTTCCATCTCTAAAGCCGTCTTTCTTAATTTGCGGCATAAATACGGCCAGGCACCCATGTTTTCCGGCTCCTCTTGAACCCAGATAAGTTCTTTGGCGTTTTTATATTTCGATTTGATGGCTTCCAGCTGCTCAATTGGCGTAGGGTACAATTGCTCCAGTCGCACAATGGCTACATCTTTACGTTGATCAGCTTGTTGTTTTTCCAAAAGATCATAATAAATTTTACCGGTACAGCATAAAATGCGCTTCACTCCATCGGCTTTTACAAAACTATCATCAATCACTTCTCTAAAACCACCTTTGGTGAATTCGGCAAGCGGACTTACGCAAAGCGGATGACGCAACAAACTCTTTGGGGTAAATACCACCAATGGTTTGCGAAAATCGCGTTTCAGCTGACGGCGTAATAAATGGAAATAGTTGGCTGGACTGGTACAATTAGCCACTTGAATGTTATGATCGGCACACAATTCCATGAAACGCTCAATACGGGCTGAGGAATGTTCAGGACCCTGTCCTTCGTAACCATGTGGTAATAACATCACCAAACCATTGGAACGCTGCCATTTGGTTTCGGCACTGGCTATGAACTGGTCTACAATAATTTGTGCCCCGTTAAAGAAATCACCAAATTGAGCTTCCCAAATGGTTAAAGCAGTAGGATTGGCCAAGGCGTATCCATATTCAAAACCTAATACACCATATTCTGAAAGGTGTGAATTATAGATCTCGAATTTTGTCTGATTGCCCTGATTCAATTGCGTTAATGGGATGTACTCCTCTTCAGAATCTTCCAGTTTTAGAACTGCATGGCGATGTGAAAAAGTTCCTCTTTCTACATCCTGACCGCTAATCCTAACACGATGTCCTTCGTTCAACAGCGTGCCGTAGGCCATCAACTCTCCCATTGCCCAATCAAAAGTTTTTTCCGCCACCATTTTACGGCGGTCTTCAAACAACTTTTCGATCTTACGGAAAAACTTTTTATCAGCAGGCAGAGCGGTAATGCTTTGAGCTATTTTGAGGAAAGTTTTTTCATCAATAGCGGTAGCTGCTGGTTTCAGCACATCTTCCGGTTGGGCTAAACGCAATCCGGACCAAGCGCCTGAAAAAACGGTGTTTGACTGAGAAAACTGTTGATCTTCTTTTGATTCATTCAACCTTTCCTGCAATAAAGCACGGAAATTCTTCTCCATTTCCTTAGCCAGATTGGCATCTACATCACCCTGAGCCGTCAACTTTTGGTTGTAGATCTCTCTCGGGTTGGGATGCTTCTCAATGGCTTTGTACAATAAGGGTTGCGTGAATTTAGGTTCATCCGACTCATTGTGGCCGTAGCGACGGTAACATAAAATATCAATGAACACATCATTATGATATTTCTGACGGTATTCTACCGCCATGTTGATGGCATAAACCAAAGCTTCCACATCATCGCCATTTACATGAAAAACAGGTGAAAGTGTCACTTTTGCCAGATCGGTACAATAAGTTGAAGAGCGGGCATCTTTAAAATTGGTGGTAAAGCCCACCTGGTTATTAATCACCAAATGGATGGTTCCGCCTGTTTTATAGCCATCCAGTTTGGCCATTTGTAAAACCTCATACACAATTCCCTGACCAGCAACGGAGGCATCGCCATGAATCAAAATGGGAGCAATTTTCTGATAATCACCCAAATATTTGAAATCCATTTTTGAACGAGTAGCTCCTTCTACCACCGGATCAACTGCCTCTAAGTGCGAAGGATTGGGGCACAAACTCAAATGCACCTTTTTACCTGAACCGGTCTCTACATCGGTAGAGTAACCCAGGTGATATTTCACATCTCCCCCGAAAGGCGTATTCTCATCATAACCTTTACCCTCAAATTCAGAGA
>JACCDH011238682.1_pt1 | contig 12131 bp, 8 predicted proteins | sample 7442481 | NCBI WGS metagenome assembly JACCDH01 (sample SAMN15323433, study PRJNA562643) | freshwater metagenome | isolation source: river surface water | place: USA:Blue River Watershed | collected 2017-08-15
CCACGCGCTGGCGCTGCCCACCCGAGAGCTCGCGCGGTTTGCGTGCCAGCAAATGGCCCAACTCCAGAATGGCCGCGGCCTTGTCAACCCGGGCGCGGATCTGGTCCTTGGGCAAACCCGCGATCTTCAGGCCATAGGCCATGTTCTCAAACACGCTCATGTGCGGGTAGAGCGCGTAGTTCTGGAACACCATGGCGATGTCGCGCTGCGCGGGCTCGAGGTCGTTGACCACGCGCGTGCCGATGCGGATCTCGCCCTCGCTGATGGCCTCCAGCCCGGCGACCATGCGCAGCAGGGTGGACTTGCCGCAGCCCGAGGGGCCGACCACCACGACAAATTCGCCGTCGTGGATGTGCGCGCTCAGGTCGTGGATGACGGTGTTGGCGCGTGCGCCAAGACCATAGGTTTTCTTCAGATGGGTCAGCTCGATGGCAGCCATGGCTTATTTTTCCGTATCGACAAGGCCCTTGACGAACCACTTTTGCATGAGGATGACGACCATGGCTGGCGGCAACATGGCCAGGATGGCGGCGGCCATCACCACGTTCCACTCGGTCCAGGACTCGCCGGCAATCAGGCGCTTGATGCCCAGCACCACCGGGTACATGTCCTCGCCGGTGGTCACCAGCAGGGGCCACAGGTACTGGTTCCAGCCGTAGATGAACTGGATCACAAACATGGCCGCGATGTTGGTGGCCGACAGCGGCAGCAGCACATCGCGGAAAAACCGCAGCGGCCCGGCGCCGTCGATGCGCGAGGCCTCGACCAGCTCGTCGGGGATGGTCATGAAGAACTGGCGGAACAAGAAGGTGGCGGTGGCCGAGGCGATCAGCGGCACCGTCAGACCGGTCACCGTGTTGAGCAGGCCCAGGCCCGCCACGACCTCGTAGGTCGGGCCGATGCGCACCTCCACCGGCAGCATCAGGGTGATGAAGATCATCCAGAACACCAGGCCGCGCAGCGGAAAGCGGAAATAGACAATGGCAAAGGCCGACAGCAGCGAGATGGCGATCTTGCCCACCGCAATGCAGACGGCGCTGATCAGGCTGATCTGCATCATCGGCCACATCGGCGGCAGCGGACTGCCCTGCGAATTGGGCCCGCCAAACAGGGTCAGGCGGTAGGTCTCGAAAAAGTGGCCACCGGGCAGCAGCGACATCGGGTTGCCCTGGTGGATTTGCTGCGCGGTCTGGGTCGAGCCGACCCAGGTGAGGTAGAGCGGAAAGGCCACGATCAGCACCCCCAGCACCAGCACCAGGTGCGACAGCAGGGTCAGGCCAGGACGGCGTTCAATCATGCTCAGTACTGCACTTTCTTTTCGACAAAGCGGAACTGCAGCACGGTCAGCACGATGACCAGGGTCATCAGCACCACCGACTGCGCGGCCGAGCTGCCCATGTCCAGCGCCTTGAAGCCGTCGTAGTACACCTTGTAGACCAGGATGGCGGTGTCCTTGCCCGGCCCGCCATGGGTGGTGGCGTCGATGATGGGAAAGGTGTCGAAAAAGGCGTAGACGATGTTGATCACCAGCAGGAAGAAGGTGGTGGGCGAGAGCAGCGGAAAGACAATCGTCCAGAAGCGCCGCCAGGGCCCGGCGCCGTCCATGGACGCGGCCTCGATGAGCGAGCGCGGGATCGACTGCAGGCCCGCCAGGAAGAACAGGAAGTTGTAGGAAATCTGCTTCCACACCGCCGCCATCACGATGAGGGCCATGGCGTGGTTGGGGTTGAGCAGGTGGTTCCAGTCAATGCCCAGCAGGCGCAGCAGGTGCGCCACCACCCCCATGGGTGAGGCGAACATGAACAGCCACAACACCCCGGCCACCACCGGCGCCACCGCATAGGGCCAGATCAGCAAGGTTTTGTAGACCAGGGCGCCGCGCACCACCCGGTTGGCCATGACCGCCAGCAGCAGCGAGACCGACAGGCCCAGCACCGCCACCAGCAGCGAGAACACCGCGGTGGTCTTGAACGAGGCCAGGTAGGACGGATCGCCAAACAGCTGGCGGAAGTTCTGCAGGCCGACAAACTCGGTGCTGCTGCCAAACGCGTCCTCTTGCAAAACGCTTTGGTACAGGGCCTGGCCGGCGGGCCAGAAAAAGAACACCAGCACCACCGCCATTTGCGGGGCGATCAGCAGCCAGGGCAGCCAGCGGGATTGGTAGACAACGCGTTTTTCCATACAGAAAGACGGTGGCACAACAGGTGCCACCGCCCAGAGGGTCCATCATGCCAGCGTTCGGGCCTGCACAGGCCCGAACAGGGAAACGGGCATCAGCCCTTGTTGGCCTTCTGGAAGCGCTCGAGCTGCTCGTTGCCGCGCTTGATGGCCATGTCCAGGGCCTCTTTGGGCGCCTTCTTGCCGCTCCACACGCCTTCGAGCTCCTCGTCGATGATGGTGCGGATCTGCACAAAATTGCCCAGGCGCACCCCGCGCGACTTGTCGGTGGTCTTGCGGATCATCTGCGTGACCGAGACATCGGTGCCAGGGTTCTTTTTGTAGAAGCCCGACTTGTCGGTCTGCTCAAACGAGGCCTTGGTGACCGGCAGGTAGCCCGTGCGCTGGTGGCTGGCGGCCGCCACATCGGGGCGCGAGAGGAAGGCGAAGAACTGGGCCACACCCTTGTAGTCCACATCCTTCTTGCCATTCATGACCCACAGGCTGGCGCCACCAATCACGGTGTTTTGCGGGGCGCCCGGCACGTCCGGGTAGTAGGGCAGGGTACCGATGCCGTAGCCAAACTTGCCGTTGCGCACCACGCTGCCATACAGGGCCGACGAACCGGTGGCCATGGCGCATTCGCCCGAGACAAAGGTGGCGTCGGCCGCATTGCCCCGGCCCTTGTAGACGAACAGGCCGCTCTTGGCCATGTTGGCCAGGTTTTCAATGTGGCGCACATGCAGGGGCGAGTTGAAGGCCAGGCGCGTGTCCAGGCCGCCAAAGCCGTTGTTCTTGGTGGCAAACAAGGTGTTGTGCCAGGCCGAGAAGGACTCGAGCTGCGTCCAGCTGATCCAGCTGGTGGTGAAGGGGCACTTGTGGCCGCTGGCCTTGAGCTTGGCGGCGGCCAGGGCGACCTCGGGCCAGGTCGTGGGCGGCTTCTCGGGGTCGAGGCCGGCGGCCTTGAAGGCGTCCTTGTTGTAGTGGAACACCGGGGTGGAGCTGTTGAAGGGGAAGCTCAGCATCTGGCCGTTGGGGGCGGTGTAGTAGCCCGCCACCGCCGGCACATAGGCGCCGGCATCGAAGGCCACGCCCGCTTTCTTCATGACCTCGGCCACCGGCACGATGGCGCCCTTGGAGGCCATCATGGTGGCGGTGCCCACTTCAAAGACCTGCAGGATGTGCGGGGCGTTGCCCGCGCGGTAGGCGGCGATCGCGGCCGCCATGGACTCGTCGTAGCTGCCATTGAAGGTGGGCACAATTTTGTATTCTTTTTGACCGGCGTTGAACTCTTTGGCGAGGTCGTTGACCCATTCGCCCAGCGCGCCACCCATGGCATGCCACCATTGGATTTCGGTTTGCGCCTGGGCCGGCAGGGCCAGGGCCAGGCCCAGGCCCATGGAGAGGGCCGAGAGGACGTGAGGGATGCGCATGAAAATCTCCTGTAACACAACAATGTGGGCAGCCAGCGGCCGCCCAGAACACCGGGAGGCAGTGTGCTACCCCCGTGTGACAACGCGATTGAACCCAGATGACAGGCGTTTGACAATCAGGCCAATTCCCTAGTTGAGGGTGGGGATCTCGGCACAAGCCCTGCGGCCAGGGTGGTCGCAAAGCCTGCGTTGGCGGCGCGGCCATGCTGCGCTGCGGTAACATTCGCCTTCAGCCGGCCAGTCCCAGCCGACCCACCCTTTTCTGACCTTCAGGGCTGGCTGATCCCAGACCCATGAACGCACCCGCCCATCTCGAGCATTTGATGCAGGCCCAGGCCGATGCCCCGCGCCTGCGCGAAATTCCGTACAACTACACCAGCTTTTCGGACCGCGAGATCGTGGTTCGCCTGCTGGGCGAGCGCGCCTGGGACCTGCTCAGTCAACTGCGTCAGGAGCGCCGCACCGGCCGCTCGGCGCGCATGCTCTACGAGGTGCTGGGCGACATCTGGGTCGTGGACCGCAACCCGTATTTGCAGGACGACCTGCTGGACAACCCCAAGCGCCGTCGCCTGCTGGTCGATGCCTTGCGCCACCGCCTGGCCGAGGTGGAAAAGCGTCGCACCCCCGAGAGCGACCTGGCGCGTGATGCCCTGGTGGGCGAGTTGCTGGACGAGGCCTCGCAGGCGGTGCAGCGTTTTGCCCAGCGCTTTGAACAGGTCGACGAGCTGCGCCGCCGGGTGCGCCGGGTGCTCGGGCGCCTGACCGCGCGCGACAACATCAAGTTTGACGGCCTCTCGCGCGTGAGCCACGTCACCGACGCCACCGACTGGCGCGTCGAATACCCCTTTGTGGTCCTGACCCCGGACAGCGAGGCCGAGATGGCCGGGCTCGTCAAGGGCTGCATCGAGCTGGGCCTGACCATCGTGCCGCGCGGCGGCGGCACCGGCTACACCGGCGGCGCCATTCCCCTGACCTGGAAGAGCGCGGTGATCAACACCGAAAAGCTCGAGGCCATGACCGAGGTCGAGCATGTGAGCCTGCCCGGCCACGCCGCCCCGGTGCCCACGGTCTGGACCGAGGCCGGGGTGGTGACCCAGCGCGTGGCCGATGCGGCCGAGCGCGCCGGCTTTGTGTTTGCGGTGGACCCGACCTCGGCCGAGGCCAGCTGCATTGGCGGCAACATCGCCATGAACGCAGGCGGCAAAAAGGCTGTGCTGTGGGGCACCGCGCTCGACAACCTGGCCAGCTGGCGCATGGTCACCCCCGACGCCCAGTGGCTGGAGGTGGTGCGCATGGACCACAACCTGGGCAAGATCCACGACGCCGACGTGGCCACCTTTGAGCTGCGCTACTTTGCCGCCGACGGCCGCACCCCTTTGCGCACCCGCACCCTGGCCATTCCAGGCAGCACCTTCCGCAAGGAAGGCCTGGGCAAGGACGTGACCGACAAGTTCCTGAGCGGCCTGCCCGGCGTGCAAAAAGAAGGTTGCGACGGCCTGATCACCAGCGCGCGCTGGGTGGTGCACCGCATGCCCGAGCACACCCGCACCGTCTGCCTCGAGTTCTTTGGTCACGCCCGCGATGCGGTGCCCAGCATCGTCGAGATCAAGGACTTCATGTTCGCCGAGCAAAAGCGCACCGGCACCGTGCTCGCGGGCCTGGAGCACCTGGACGACCGCTACCTGCGCGCGGTGGGCTATGCCACCAAATCGCGCCGTGGCGGCTTTCCGAAGATGGTGCTGATTGGCGACATTGCCGGTGACGACGCCGATGCGGTCGCGCGCGCCACCTCCGAGGTGGTGCGCATGGCCAACTCGCGCAGCGGCGAGGGCTTTGTGGCCGTCAATGCCGATGCGCGCAAGAAGTTCTGGGCCGATCGCAAGCGCACCGCTGCCATCAGCCGCCACACCAACGCCTTCAAGATCAACGAAGACGTGGTGATTCCGCTGCCGCGCATGGCCGAATACACCGACGGCATCGAGCGCATCAACATCGAGCTGTCGCTGCGCAACAAGCTGCAGCTGTGCCAGGCGCTGCTGGACTTTCTGGCCAAGGGGCCGCTGCCCCTGGGGCCGAGCGACGGCGACGAAACCGCCAGCCCCGAGGCCTTGCAGGAGCGGGTGCAGCAGGCGCAGGCGGTGATCCGCGATGTGCGCGACCTCTGGCAAAGCTGGCTGCAGCGCGTGGACGAGCTGTTCCCGCAGCTGCAGGACCACACCCTGCGCGCAAGCTGGAAAACCCAGATCCGCCAGCCGCTGCAAGACATTTTCACGGGGGCGGCGCACGCGCCCATCCTGGCCGAGTGCGGCCGCATCCACCAGCGGGTGCTCAAGGGCCGGGTCTGGGTGGCCCTGCACATGCACGCCGGCGACGGCAATGTGCACACCAACATCCCCGTCAACAGCGACAACTACGAGATGCTGCAGACCGCGCACGAGGCGGTCGCCCGCATCATGGCGCTGGCGCGCCGCCTCGACGGCGTGATCTCGGGCGAGCACGGCATTGGCATCACCAAGCTGGACTTCCTGAGCGACGCCGAGATCGCGCCCTTTGCCGCCTACAAGGCCGAGGTGGACCCGCAGGGCCACTTCAACCGCGGCAAGCTGCTGCGCGGCGACGCCCTCAAGCGCCTGGGCGACGAGGTGCACACCGCCGATCTGCGCCACGCCTACACGCCCAGCTTTGGCCTGATGGGCCACGAGTCGCTGATCATGCAGCAGTCGGACATTGGCGCCATTGCCGACAGCGTCAAGGACTGCCTGCGCTGCGGCAAGTGCAAGCCGGTGTGCGCCACGCACGTGCCGCGCGCCAACCTGCTCTACAGCCCGCGCAACAAGATCCTGGCCACCTCGCTCCTGATCGAGGCCTTTTTGTACGAGGAGCAAACGCGCCGCGGGGTGTCGCTGCAGCACTGGTCGGAGTTTGAAGACGTGGCCGATCATTGCACCGTCTGCCACAAGTGCCACAGCCCCTGCCCGGTGAAGATCGACTTTGGCGACGTCACCATGAACATGCGCAACCTCTTGCGCAAGATGGGGCGCAAGTCCTGGCGCCCGGGTCAGGCCGCGGCCATGCTGATGCTCAACGCCACCCGGCCCGAGACCATCAAGCTCGCGCGCAGCGCCATGGTGGACCTGGGCATGAAAGCCCAGCGCTGGGCCAACGGCCTCTTGCGGGCGCCCGCCCGCGCCCAGACGCGCCGACCACCCGCCAGCGTGGGCGCGGCGCCGGTGCGCGAGCAGGTGATCCACTTCATCAACAAGAAGATGCCGGGCAACCTGCCCAAAAAGACCGCGCGGGCGCTGCTGGACATTGAAGACCGGGACTACGTGCCCATCATCCGCAACCCGCAGACCACCACGGCCGACGCCGAGGCGGTGTTCTACTTCCCCGGCTGCGGCTCCGAGCGCCTGTTCAGCCAGGTCGGCCTGGCCACCCAGGCCATGCTCTGGCACGCGGGGGTGCAGACCGTCTTGCCGCCGGGCTATCTGTGCTGCGGCTACCCGCAGCGCGGTGCTGGCCAGTTTGACCGCGCCGAGCAAATCATCACCGACAACCGGGTGCTGTTCCACCGCGTGGCCAACACCCTGAACTACCTGGACATCCGCACCGTGGTGGTCAGCTGCGGCACCTGCTACGACCAGTTGCAGGGCTACAAGTTCGAGGAGATCTTCCCCGGCTGCCGCATCGTCGACATCCACGAGTACCTGCTCGAAAAAGGCATCACCCTGCCCGCTTCGGCGCAGGGCGGTTACCTCTACCACGACCCCTGCCACTCGCCGATGAAGCAGCAGGACCCCATGAAGACCGTCAAGGCCTTGGTGGGCCCGCAGGTGCTCAAGAGCGATCGCTGCTGCGGCGAGTCGGGCACGCTGGGCGTGACCCGCCCCGACGTCTCGACCCAGGTGCGTTTTCGCAAGGAAGAGGAGCTGCGCAAGGGCGAGGCGGCGCTGCGCGAAATGAATGGCCAGATGGCCGGCAACGTGAAGATCCTCACCAGCTGCCCGAGCTGCCTGCAAGGCCTCTCGCGCTACGGCGACGATCTGCAAAACGGCCTGCTCGAAGCCGACTACATCGTCGTCGAGATGGCGCGCCACATTCTGGGCGAGAACTGGATGCCCGCTTATGTGCAGGCGGCCAACCAGGGCGGTATCGAGCGTGTGCTCGTTTGATCAGGACACCCCATGACCCAAAGCGCTCCGCAACCTGTTGATCTGGTGGTGCACGGCACCTCCCGCGTGCTCGAGGTGGCCTTTGCCGACGGCGCGCGCTTTCGCATTCCTTTTGAGCTGATGCGCGTGTACAGCCCCTCGGCCGAGGTGCGTGGCCATGGCCCCGGCCAGGAGGTCTTGCAGACCGGCAAGCGCGAGGTGCGCATCCTGGACCTGGAGCCGGTGGGCCATTACGCGGTCAAGCCCACGTTCTCTGACGGGCACGACAGTGGCCTGTTCACCTGGGAATACCTCTACCACCTGGGTCAGCACGAGGCCGCGCTGTGGGCCCAGTACGAGGCCCGGCTGCAGGAGGCAGGGGTCTCGCGCGATGCCCCCATGGCCGGCCCCGATGCCGGCGGTGCCTGCGGCCACCACCACGGCTGATGCGCCAGCACAACAGACACCCGCTTCCCGCGCGGGCCGCTCGCCCATGCGGGCAGGCCTGGCGGGGATAATCCCCCCATGTCCGGGCATGTCGCCCGGCGCTTGCCCCATTTGCCATGTCCAGCACCCATTTCGGTTTCAAGACCGTTGACGAGCGGGAGAAGGCGCGCCACGTGCGCAGCGTCTTCGACTCCGTGGCCTCGCGCTACGACCTGATGAACGATCTCATGTCGGCCGGCATGCACCGCCTCTGGAAGGCCTATACCGTGCAAGTCGCGGATGTGCGCGAGGGCCACCAGGTGCTCGACATCGCGGGCGGCACCGGTGACCTGGCCATGGCCTTTGCGCGCCGCGTGGGCGCCAGTGGGCGTGTGGTGCACACCGACATCAACGAGGCGATGCTGCGCACCGGGCGCAACCGACTGCTGGATCACGGATTGGCGCTGCCCACCCTGGTCTGCGACGCCGAGCACCTGCCGTTCCCGGACCAGACCTTTGACCGGGTGAGCGTGGCCTTTGGCCTGCGCAACATGACGCACAAGGACCAGGCGCTGCGCGAAATGCAGCGCGTGCTCAAACCGGGGGGCAAGCTGCTGGTGCTGGAGTTTTCCCGTGTGGCGCAGCCGCTACAGAAGGCCTACGACTGGTACAGCTTCGAGGTCTTGCCGCGACTGGGGCGCATGGTGGCGGGAGATGCCGACAGTTACCGCTATTTGGCCGAATCTATCCGCATGCACCCCGATCAGGAGGCACTGAAAACCCTCATGAAAGAAAGCGGTTTCGGTCATGTGGATTTTCATAATTTGAGCGCTGGGGTGGTAGCCTTGCACGTCGGCATCAAATGCTGATTGGTTTTTTTTCTCTATTTTTCTGATATTGGAGACCCTGTGAACAAGATCCTGACCCTCACGCTGGCGGCCTTTCTGACCCTCGGCAGCTTGCATGCGGAGGCCGCCAAACGGCTCGGCGGTGGCAAGTCCGTGGGCCAGCAATCGAGCCAGGTGACCCAGCGCCAGGCCGCGCCCGCTGCCCCTGCCGCGCCAGCTCAGCAAGCCGCGCCGCAGCAAGCGGCGCCCAAACCCGCCGCGCCGGCCCCCACCGCGGCCCAACCCCAGCGCAAGCCTTGGGGCGCCATGCTCGGCGGTCTGGCCGCCGGCCTGGGCCTGGCTTGGCTGGCGCACAGCCTGGGCTTTGGCGAGGCCTTTGGCCAGGTTCTGTTGTTCATGCTGATCGGCCTGGTGGTGTTGGCCGTGGTGGGCATGTTCCTGCGCCGCCGTGCGGCAGCCCAAGGGGGCCTGGCCTACCAGGGCGCCGCGGCCGGCGCTTCGGGCAACGAGACCCTGCGCAGCTACAACCCCGAGAAGGTGGGCAACGACGCATCGGCCCGTCCTTGGGAGAGCCAGCAGACCGCTTTCGAGGCGCCCGCCAGCGCCACCGCCGGCGGCTCGATGATTGGCACCGCCTTGCGTCAGCCCGGTCAGTCCGGCTGGGGCATCCCCGAGGGTTTTGACGTGCAAGGCTTTGTGTCGGCTGCCAAGCAGCACTTCATCACCTTGCAGGACGCCTGGGACCGCGCCGACATCGAGACCCTGCGCTCGATGATGACCGACACCATGGTCCAGGAAATCCGTGCCCAGTTGCAAGAGCGCGAAACCCAGTTCCCGGGCCAGCCCAACAAGACCGAGGTGGTGATGCTCGAGGCCCAGCTGCTGGGCATTGAAGAGCTGCCCGATGTCTACATGGCCAGCGTCGAGTTCAACGGCATGATCCGCGAAGAACCCTCGGCCGGCCCGAGCCCCTTCCGTGAGGTCTGGAACATGACCAAGCCGCGCACCGGCGGCAGTGGCTGGTTGGTCGCGGGCGTGCAAGCGCTGCAATAAGCCGCCAGCGCGCCCCGGCTTCAAACCCAAGGATAATCGGGGACATGGTCACATCGTCCCCGTTTTCTTGGCTGGAACAACAGCTCCCGTCGCTGGAGCGCTTGCGCCCACCGCCCTGGTTGCAGCACGAGGTGCTGCACCGCCTGATCCTTCTGGTGAACCATGTGCTCCTGGCCGAGCCCCAGGCCACCGCGCGCCTGGCGCGCCAGAAGGGGCGCCAGCTGCAATTGTCCTGGCGTGAGCTGCGGGTGCGCCTCTTGCTCACCCCGGCTGGCCTGTTTGAGCTGCTGCCCGACGGCGCGGCCATCGCCCAGCCCGACCTCACCCTGACCCTCACCCAGACCTCTCCTCTTGACATGGTGCGCAGCCTGGCCCTGGGCGAAAAGCCTGCGGTGCACATCGAGGGTGATGTGCAGTTGGCCGCCGACATCAACTGGTTGGCCGACCATGTGCGCTGGGACGTGCAGGAAGACCTCTCGCGCCTGCTGGGCGATGCCCCTGCCCATCAGTTGGTGCAGCTTGCCGGGCAGTTGCACCGCAGCATGCGCGCATGGCTGGCACGCCGTGGCCCCGCTCAGGCGACAGGCGGTGCCGCGTGATCGGGCGGCTGCTGCGCGGTGGCACCATCGTTTGGGTCGTGCTGCGGCACGGCCTGGATGAACTCCTGCTGAACAGCCTGCGCCGCCCCTGGTGGCGCCTGCTGGCCAAGGTCCTGACGCTGGGGCGCCGCTTGGACGCGCCGCGCGGTGAGCGCATGCGCCTGGCGCTCGAGCAGCTCGGGCCCATTTTTGTGAAGTTTGGTCAGGTGCTCTCGACCCGGCGCGACCTGCTGCCGGCCGATGTGGCCGACGAGCTGGCCAAGCTGCAAGACCGGGTGCCCCCCTTTGATTCGGCCCTGGCCGTGGCAAGCATCGAGCGTGCGCTCGGTCGCCGCGTGGACGAGATCTTTGAACAGTTCGATCGCGAACCGGTGGCCAGTGCCTCGATCGCCCAGGTGCACTTTGCCACCTTGCGCGACAAATCGGGCCAGCTGCGCGAGGTGGCGGTCAAGGTGCTGCGCCCTGGCATGCGGCCGGTGATCGACAAAGACCTGGACCTCATGCGCATGATGGCCGGATGGGTCGAGCGCCTCTCGAGCGACGGCAAGCGCCTGAAACCGCGCGAGGTGGTGGCCGAGTTTGACAAATACCTGCACGACGAGCTGGACCTGGTGCGCGAGGCGGCCAATGCGGCGCAGCTGCGCCGCAACATGGAAGGCCTGGACCTGGTGCTGATCCCCGAAATGTTCTGGGACTACTGCCACACCGATGTGCTGGTCATGGAGCGCATGCACGGCGTGCCCATCAGCCAGGTGGATCGCCTGCGGGATGCGGGGGTGGACATTGCCCAGCTGGCGCGCGATGGGGTGACCATTTTCTTTACCCAGGTGTTTCGCGACGGCTTTTTTCACGCCGACATGCACCCTGGCAACATCCAGGTGAGCCTGGCCCCCGAGACCTTTGGCCGCTACATCTCGCTGGACTTTGGCATCGTCGGCACCCTGACCGAGTACGACAAGGAATACCTGGCGCAGAACTTCACTGCCTTTTTCCGGCGCGACTACAAGCGCGTGGCCGAGCTGCACATCGAGTCCGGTTGGGTCCCGCCGCAAACCCGGGTCGACGAGCTGGAAGCGGCCATCCGCGCGGTGTGCGAGCCCTATTTCGATCGGCCGCTCAAGGAGATCTCGCTGGGCATGGTGCTGATGCGCCTGTTCCAGACCTCGCGTCGTTTTCAGGTCGAGATCCAGCCCCAGCTGGTGCTGCTGCAGAAAACCCTGCTCAACATCGAGGGCCTGGGCCGTCAGCTCGACCCCGAACTCGATTTGTGGAGTACCGCCAAGCCTTTTCTGGAGCGCTGGATGCTCGACCAGGTGGGGCCGAAAAAGCTCTGGCAGCAGCTGCGTGACCAGGCGCCGTACTACGTCAAGGTCTTGCCGCACCTGCCGCGCCTGCTGCACGAAGCCCTGCAGCGCCAGGCCGGTGGACAGCAAGATCGCCTGATGGCGCAATGGGTGGCCGAGC
>JACCDH010059841.1_pt1 | contig 12130 bp, 13 predicted proteins | sample 7442481 | NCBI WGS metagenome assembly JACCDH01 (sample SAMN15323433, study PRJNA562643) | freshwater metagenome | isolation source: river surface water | place: USA:Blue River Watershed | collected 2017-08-15
ATACATCCAATTGCTCATCCATCCTATTGAAATACGCTTATTCCCCGTATTGGAAAAGGTAACGCCCGCATAATTATCGGTACCATAGTCCATCCATTTGGTTTGTTGGGAGAAACTCGTGAAAGATTGTCCATCAAATTGACCAATAAAATACTGTGTAGCCGAACCTTTATTGGGACCACCTGGATTGATACTTGAGGTGAGCACCCAATACGTGCTATCCTTATATTGTAAAGGGAATAAATCTGGACATTCCCATACCCCATCATGGTTTCCTATGTTTTCTCCAAAATCGGAGGTCTTTGTCCAATTGATTAAATTAGGAGAACTATAGAAACTTACCTTATTTTTTACCGCCAAAGTCATAATCCATTTATTAGAAGCAGCATGCCAAATTACCTTAGGGTCTCTAAAATCATTAATGCCCGGATTTTTAATCACCGGATTTCCAGCATACATTTTCCAGGTATACCCATTGTCATTGCTATAAGCAATGCTTTGATTTTGAAAATCTATTTTACCCGCTTTTTCTCCAGCCATATTGTGCTGCGTAAAAATAGCAACTATGGGTCCTTTGCCTTTTTCACCTAAACCAGAAGTATTATTTTCATCCACCACTGCACTGCCCGAAAAAATCATACCAATCGTATCAGGGTAAAGTGCAATAGGCTGGTGTTTCCAATGAAGCAAGTCCGTACTGGTAGCATGACCCCAATGCATGGGACCCCATACCGTGGAGTCTGGATAATGTTGATAATATAAGTGATACAAGCCGTCTTTATAAAACATGCCATTGGGATCGTTCATCCACCCTTTTAATGGCGTAAAATGGATTGCTGGACGATATAAATTTTCGTTTTTTGCTATTTTATTTTGCGCAAAGATGGAAATAGCCACACAGTTTATCAAGAAAAGAAAAAATGTCTGTTTGAAAAAAATGCGCATAGGTGATGTTTATATATGTTGAGCAATATGATCTAAAACTTGAAAGGCAGTTTCTGCCATTTTATTTCCTTTGTTGTCTAATAGTGGATTGATTTCAGTGAATTCAATACAAGACACTTTTTGAGTGGCTAAAAACAATTCAAAAATTTGCATGACTTCTTTGGGAAATAACCCATGAGGAACGGGGGTGCCAGTGCCATAAGATATATTATCGCAATCCATAGAGTCTACATCAAAAGAAATATAAATATGATCACAGTGTTGCAATTTTTGAATGGCTTCCTCTATACAAGTTACTAAGCCTCTATACCTTAATTCCTCTACTTTAATTAATCTAATTTGATGCTGGTCCATAGCATGCTGTTCCGCTTCTTCATAATCACGTACCCCTATATAAACTAAATGTTCTGGATTGAGTTTCGCACCAGCCAGTCCAATATTTTTCATGCGATCCCAGTGCCCAATAGTGAGGGCTTCTGGATGATTAATTTGACAGTCAAAATTATCTAAGCCCATGGCCGCCGCCAAAGGCATGCCGTGAATATTTCCGGAAGGAGAAGTATAAGGAGAATGAATATCGGCATGTGCATCAATCCAAATTACCCCTAATACTTTATTGGGGTGCGCAGCTTTCAAACCACTAATGGTACCTAGTGCAGAGGAATGATCACCAGATAAAACAATCGGGAAATAACCTGCTTTTATATTTTCGCTCACTGCATCAGACACTCTTTCACATTGCTCAACCACATGTTCAATGCGTTTTGCAAAATTATTATTGTTCTTATTGTAAATAGTTTCATTATGTGTTTCCACATCTTGAAACAAGTGCCTGTGAAAGAAATCGTTGTTTTGATTAATGGCCGCAATTTCAATGGCATCTATCCCCATATCTGAACCACGGGTTCCTGCTCCAATATCAGATCTGTTTTTTATGAGTTTAATTTCCATATTCCGCATTTATCTATATTAAAGATACGAGATAAAAAATGCTGGCCCTATTTATAAAATCAAATTATTGTTAATGCTAAAAATATACTTATCCCTTTTGAAATAAGAGCGCTAAAATCCTAGGTAAATTGGACTTATTGTCCTCATCAAAATATTCTTGGATGGTTGTAATGGAAAAACCATTATTAATTGCAGGCGTTATAAAATCAGAAAGGTGATGATTAAAACAAGTCACTACCTGTTCTCCCTCCGCAGTTTGGTACCTGGCCTTAGATCCAGCATATTGCTTAAAAGGATGCAATTCTCCAATATACACATGGCCACCCGGCTGAATGCATTGGGCTAATTTTTCAAATATGGGTGCTACATTTTCTATATGTTCAAGTACCAGACTAAATACGGCTAGGTCAAATTGACCCTTTGCAAAATGCCAATCCTGATGGATGTCTGCTAATTCAAAACTTACTTTGTTGGTTTGCACTTTCCTGCGGGCAATATCCAACATTTCATTGGTTAGATCCACTGCTTTTACATGCGATGCTTTTTGTTCCAACCATACTGTGTTTTTACCCGTTCCGCAACCCATTTCTAGGCAACTATCAAATGAAATAGTCGACAATATGTTTCTTAAAGCTACTGCTTCTAAATCACGCGTTTTATTCTCATTGCTATCATATTGTTCAGACCAAACGGTATAAGCTGCTTGCACATTCATTACTAAATCATTTATGTTCAAATATCGTAAATGATTGGCAAAAAAGTATATAAAAGTAAAGGCCACTCCTATGAAGAGTGGCCTTTATATTAAGTAGCTATTAAAGCTTAATTTATAAAATGCTTATGCCGATTTTTTTACAAACTTGGTAAGGATCACAATAGTATCCCCGTTTACCTTTCCTTCAATTTGCTCTGCATTGTCTGGCACCAATCTAATTTTTCTAACAATTGTTCCTTTAGGAGCCATAAAGTTCGCACCCTTAACATTTAATTGTTGCGTTAACACAATGGTATCTCCATTTTCTAAAAGCGTTCCATTGCTATCCACATGTTTAGCAGAAACCTGGTAGGCAGACTCCGCCCAGGTAACTACTGTTTCATCTAATTCCACCGAAGTTAATATTTCATTAGCCCACTCTTGGTCTTTTACACCATACAAAATTCGATAGCTTAAAGCTTGAACACTGGGTTCTGTATTCCAAATACTGCCCGCCAAACATTGCCAATGGGTGCCTGCGTCGACTCCTTCTAAAATGGAAAGACATTGGTCACACAAAGCCACTTCATTTTCAATCACATCACTGTTCTTAGGACTTACCGAAAAAGCATGAGCTGCTTCATTGGTGGCACATAATTCACATAAGCCTTGCGCTCTTTCTTTTAAAGTATTGGAAAGTCTAGATTTCATAATGTTAATTTAATAAATGGACTAAGTTGTTAATTGGCCGCAAATTTACATTTAAATGCCCATTATTTGAAGGCCTGTAGCTTATTTAATTAAAATGCGCTGTCTATTTAATTTTAAACCTCCATCCAAAATACAACATACGTCCGTTTGTTGGTCCCCAAATCATGGAGGCATCAAAATAAGGACTGAATGGCATATCAGCAGCAACAATCAAGTTGTCTTGAAAAGTATTGGTGATGTTTTCTACCCCCATATAAAAATCCATACTCTTTGATTTACCAACTGATTTACTTATTTGAGCATTCATTAATATAAAATCAGGTGAGGCGGTTGCTAACTGAAATAGACTAGGATTGCTGGCTGTGCTTGGTATACGTTTAGGCCCATTGTAGGTAATGGTGTAATTGAATTTCCAATCTTTGTCTGTTGCATAGTCTACACTTGCAAAAGCTCGATGTTTTGAAATAAATGGCCTACTTAGCAATTGACCATTATAATTTTGTTGCACATCAAAGTAACGATAAGCCAATCTGATATCTAATTTTTTAAAGGGAGTTGCATTTAACTCTGCTTGAAAACTATTGGAAAAAGAGCTGCCATTTAAATTATAGAATTGAACCTGTCTTGGGTTTTCTAAATCAACTACTACTTGGTTGGCAAAGTCATTTCTGAAAAAATCAATTCCAATGGTAGCAGGATTTCCAAATAATGTTATTTTCTGATCCAGGCTAATTCCTTTGTTCCATGCAATTTCTGGTTGTAAACCATACGCTCCTCCAGCAATACTTGGAATGATATTTACTTGTCTAGCACTAACAAATACGCTATTGTTTTCTGCAAAAATATTAGCCGTTCTTTGCCCTCGGCCGGCGCTTAATCTAAAAGTAGTCCCTTTAATGGGTTCGTAGCGCAGATTTAAGCGTGGTGTAAGAAAAGCACCATATAAGTTATTATTATCTGCTCTAATACCCGCTACCGCACTCCATTTTTCATTTGGAGTATACGTGTATTCAAAAAAAGTACCAGGTACCATTTCATTTCTAGCATAATTAATTGTTTTAAAATGCTCATTGAACTTATCGTATTGAAAACTAAACCCCGTTCTAAATTTGTGGATAGTTGAATTGATGATGGATTGATAAATTAAATTACCATAAAAACTTTTTTGTTGGGCATGATAATTGGTTAATCCAAAATAAGCATGTTCTTGGTGGTCTATCGCATTTACTTGCAATCCAATGCTCTTATATTTTTGTTGAGGAAATACATATCCCAACTTTCCAAACAATTCATATCTTTTAGTTTGAATGGAAATACCATAATTAGGATCATTTAAAGGACCTCTATTTTCGTCAAAGGCATTTTGCCCACCTAATTTTTTGTCCTCTAGTAATTTAAAACCCAATTGCCCCAATACGCCTTTCCCATTGTCGTATTGATACCTATTCATCAAGCTTAAAGTATTACCTGTTGGCATATCTTTAAATCCGTCTTCATTCATGTCTATCGCATTGTTCAGGAAATTATCATGCAACAACAAGGTGGTGGCCCATTTTTTATTTAAGACCGTGGTTGCATTTAAATTCAAATCTGTTTTGCCAAAACTATTTACATACACATTCGCCAATAATTTTTCTGCAGTGATTGGTTTTTTAAGTTCAACATTAATTTGTCCTGCAATACTTTCAAAACCATTGGCAACGGAGCCAACCCCTTTCGTAAGTTGGATACTTTCAATCCAGGGTCCTGCAATATAATTTAATCCCATGGGAGTAGCCAGCCCTCTAGGACCAGGTAAGTTTTCAATAGTTAATTGCGTATAATTTCCGCTCAATCCTAACAACTGAATCTGCTTAGAACCCGTAACGGCATCATTATAAGAAACATCCACGGAGGGATTGGTTTCAAAGCTTTCACTCAAATTACAACAGGCCGCTTTAAGCAATTCTGCACCCGTCATAACCTGTGTTCGAATGGGATTTAGATAAGGAATAAAGCTTGCCATTTGGCGACTCATTACAGTTACTTCACTTAATTGACCGTTGGCTGACAAGACAATTTTTAAATCATTCGCATGTACAATAGAAAGCGTATCAGACTTAAAACCCGTATAACCAACTACCAGTTTTTGGCTATTACTATTCATGGGAATGGAAAATACACCAATGCTATCAGTCACTACTCCATTGGGGGTTCCTAACCAATAAATGCTAGCATTGGATAAGGGTTCAAAACGACCCTTATTGTCTTCTTGTAAAACAATACCCCGAATCACCTCGTTCCTATTTTGCGCTTCTTCCTCTGTTGCTCTATAATGACAACAGGCAGGCAGAGATTTATAAACTTGGTCATTGGCTTTTTTATTTTCCAAATCGTGACCTACCGTTACAATTTTATTTTGAATTTTCTCCAGCTTAATTAACGTAGGATCATATTGAAGGAGTAAGATTTTGGTATCCATGTCCCATACAGCGGTTTTCACTCCTTTCATTTTAGCCGCTAACTCAATCCTGTCTTTGCATTGTTCGCATTCGCCAAATACCTTAAAGCTAGTGTCTTTATAATTATTGCTGTTTTGCGTATTACCAACTAGTCCGACTAAGGTCAGACCTATAAATAAAATATATTTTTTCATTTTGAATGTTATGTCAATTATAAAATAGATGCACTATTGTATAAGACTATATCAAATTAAAAAAATAGAGAAAAAGGCTTGGGATTGATTCTTAAGCAGTAAGGGGGGCGCATGTATTTGCGCAAAAGGTTGCTTATTCAGTATGTCAATACTAGGAGATAAATAGGGAACAGGAATTGCTGTAACTAAGTTAGGGGCGCAACTTAACCCTTGCGCATATTCCGCTTTTTGTTGTTCGGAGGATAATTTAAATTGTTTTTTTTCGTCCTTGCAACAACCGGTATTTTTCATACCGCATTTTGAACATTTCTCTTTTTTTTCACTTGAAAAAGACCAGCCAGCAAATTGGTTCATGCAATAATGCATATGGATAGTGGCTCCCATTGTAGAAGCACTATACATTACCAATAATAATATGACTAGGACTTTTTTCACTAACACAAAGTTAGTAAGAAATTAACGTCGTTTACCAAATGTTTTTCTGCCCGGTTTTTTAGGCGCATAGGCCGGCGTAGGACCAAATTCCTCAGGAACAGCTCCTTTAAGCACGGGTGCCCCCAATAATTCTTCAATGGTTGCAAATTTGGATTGTTCCTTTTCCCCCACAAGCGTAAAGGCAGTGCCCGTAGTGGCAGCCCTTGCAGTACGTCCAATGCGGTGGATATAATCTTCCCCGTCATTGGGAACGTCATAATTAATGACAAGGTCAATATCATCTATATCAATTCCTCGGCTTAAAATATCAGTAGCCACTAGAATATTGGTTTTTTGATTTCTAAAATCCTGCAAATACTGCTCTCTACTTTTTTGATCCAAGTCTGAATGTATTTCTTCTGCAGCCAATTTAGCACGCTTTAATTCTCCCGTTAACACTTTTACGTTTTGCTTCTTAGAACAAAATACAATCACCTTATTAAATTTTTTAGAACGCAACATGTCCTTAATGATGGGCACTTTTTGTGCTTCGTATACTACAAATGCTTTTTGCGTAATTTGCTCCGGTGGCTTAGAAATAGCAATATTAATTTCAATAGGATTGACTAATATTTTCTTAGCCAAGTCGCGCATTTTCAAAGGCATGGTTGCAGAGAAAAGTAAGTTTTGTCTTTCCTTAGGCAAGTAGTTAATAATCTTTGCTAAATCATCACTAAAGCCCATATCCAACATTCTATCTGCTTCATCTAAGACCAAATATTTTAATCCTTTCAATTTCACATAACCCATATTTAAATGGGCAATCATTCTGCCTGGTGTACACACAACAATATCTACTCCGCTTGTCAATGCTTTTTTCTCCGCTGTAAAGGAATTGCCATCTCCACCTCCATAAACAGCAATGGAACTTACATCTGTAAAATAAGAAAGGCCCTCAATGCTTTCAGCAATTTGAATTGCTAGTTCACGGGTAGGCACAATTACCATGGCGTTGATATCTCCTGCAGTATGCGGCATGGTTAATAGTCGGTGTAATAAAGGCAATAAAAAGGCAGCTGTTTTTCCGGTGCCCGTTTGTGCCGCTGCAATAATATCCTTCCCTTCTAAAATGGGAACCATTACCTGCTGTTGTACCGGCGTGGCATTCTCATAACCCATCGCATCAATACCCTCTAAAATTCTGTCGTCCAGCCCTAAATCAATAAATTTCAAAATAACTCGTTTTGCTAATAAGGTATAAAGATACAACTTATTAAAGGGACTTAGTGGGAACAAGTGAAAGGGACTTACAATTCTGTCTTAAAATGATGAAAACTTTAAATATTGGCAGATATTTGCATTTCAAAATATGCATTTATGAAAAATACCATTATACACAAAGCAGCTACTAGAGGAGTTGCTAACCATGGATGGCTCCATAGTTTTCACAGTTTTAGTTTTGCGAGTTATTATAATCCTGAACGCATTCACTTTGGGGCATTGCGTGTATTAAATGACGATACGGTAAGTGGTGGTATGGGCTTTGGCGCACATCCTCATGACAATATGGAAATTATTAGTATCCCACTACAGGGCGATTTAGAGCATAAGGACAGTATGGGCAACACTACGGTTATTAAGCATGGTGATATTCAAGTAATGAGTGCAGGTACGGGTATTCAACATAGTGAATACAATAAAAACAAGGACGAGCAAGTTAAGTTTTTACAAATATGGATTTTCCCCAATAAAAAAGATGTTACCCCTCGTTATGATCAAATTACATTAGACGTAAAAGATAGACAGAATCAATTGCAACAAATCCTTTCTCCCAATGCAGACGATGCAGGCGTTTGGATTCACCAAGATGCTTGGTTTCATTTAGGCAATTTTGAAAATGAAAAAACATTTCAATACTCAATTAAAAAACAAGGCAATGGCGTTTATGCATTTGTGCTAAAAGGGAAGTTTTTAATTGATGGCGTGGAGGCAGACACCAGAGATGGTTTTGGAATAAGTGGAGTAGATCAAATAGATTTTACCTCCATGAGTGATGATGCAGAAATATTATTGATGGAAGTGCCAATGCAACTATAATTCCAATTTCATCATAATATCGGTTTGTTCATCATTGCCTAATTTAAATAGGTGTTTGTCAAAAGGAACGAACCCATTCTTTGTATAAAAAGCCAAAGCACGATGATTTTTTTCCCACACCCCTAACCAAACATAACTTGCCTTTTTTGAAATAGCTAGGTCAATTGCTTTATTAAAGAGTAATTGACCTATTTTTTTGCCCAAATAGGTCTGGTCAACATAAATACGTTCAATCTCAAAAGCATTGCTGTCCTTGAGTTCTGTTTGAGCCGCTCCTGTGTTTACTTTTAAATATCCAATGATGGTATCTCCGGCTTTAGCAAAATAAAATTCAGATTCAGGATTGCTTAATTCAGCTTTCAACTTATCGGTTGCAAAACTCGTATTTAAATAGTTTTGCATATCCTCTGGTGAATTATGCGCATCGAAAGTTTGCGCAAAAGTTACGCGACTAATGGTTTGTAATGCTGCTAGCTCCTCTATGCCCACCTTTTTAATTGATATGAATTCCATTTATTACTTAAATATCGTGTATTATTTGGCAAAGGGCGCCTTTGGTGTTTGAGGTTTTGTTTGAACCCATTCAGTTTGTCCTTCCTTAAAAGGGGTAAGGGTTAAAGGAAAATTCATACCAGACTGAGTCCATGTACCCTGGATGGTATCTCCTGCGGCATTCAAAGTGCCAATATAAGTTCCGCCAATCATCTTAATTTCAATGGACAATTGTTTATTGTTCCATTCTGTTTTGGAGGATGGAATCCCTTTTGCTTTTTGCAAAGGAACATCCCAGTTAGACGTAAATGTTTTGTCTGCAGCCTGTATAAGGTGTACTCTTAATTCAATTTTTTGTCCCCCAGCATTTAAAATGCCCGACCAATTTTCAATGGGTTGTTGAGCAGTTGCGGTTATAGTGATGAGTATATATGTGATTAGAAAGTATAAATATTTCATTCAATCAATTTTGTGCAAATTAAAACAATAAATTAAGGTTGAAGCTTCTTTTCCATATACACCACTCCATCATTCGGATTATGGCAATAAGCTTCTATTTCATAAAAACCATTTTTTCTATACAATCCCAATGCAGGCAGCATAGTGTCTAAAGTATCCAAGCGCATTAAATCATATCCATTGATACTTGCTTTTTTAGTAAGCATGTCTAAAAGGGATTGTGCAATTTGCTTTCCTCTAAAAGGGGGCTTTATATACATCCTCTTTAATTCACAAACACCCTCTTCAATTTTTCTATAGGCCGCGCAGGCAATAGGCAATTCCTTTTCATAAACCAGTAAAAGGCATCCCGTGGGACTGCCATACATACTATTAATGCTATTTAATTCCTCTTGAAAATTTTGAAACTCCAAACTAATATCTAAGGAATTTGCATATTCTTGAAACAAAGCAACTGCATCTAAAAGTTGTGCTTGGGTGGATGGTATCGTATATTGTAAATGGTCCAAACTATTTTATTAAATTGGGTTGTATTGCTTTTTTCCAAATGGCATATCCTGCAGGTCTCATATGCAATCTGTCTGCGATGTACAATTCTTCCCTCATCTCTCCTTTCTTGTCCAACATCGCCTCATAGATATCAATAAATGCTGCATTTTTTTGAGTGGCCATAAAAGCCTTGATCTTTTTATTGGCAACTTTCACTTTCCCTTGAATACTTGCACGACTAGGGCTTGGTTTAATGGAAACAAAGGCAATATGGGTATTGGGCAGATTAGTTCGTATCATGCCAAATAAAGTCTTAAGCCTATTAACGACTTCATAGGCTGTTGTACTATCCGCACTTGCTAAATCATTTTCACCGCAATAAATAACTACTTGCTTAGGTTGATAAGGCAATATAATGTCATAGGTATATCTAATAACATCTGGTAAGCTGGAACCGCCAAAGCCTCTATTAATAATAGTATAGCCAGGGAAATAAGCATTTACATCTTTCCACATAGCAAAGGAAGAGCTTCCTACAAATAAAATATTATTTGCTGTAGGCTTATTAGCAGAATCTATTTTTTTAAAAGCAAGTATATCGTTCCAAAAAGCAGGATGGCTTTGTGCATATGCATGATTTGAAAAAATTATAAAAATCAGGACAGCCAAGACATTCTTCATAGTATTTAAAGTTACTATTTTGGTTCAATGATTTCAAAATAGCTTGCCACAAATTTACCATCTACTACTTCGCCTTGTACTTTCGCTTTTCTAATTGCATTGCAGAAACCCATTTTACCATGCGCATCACCAAAGTCATCAATATGCGCTTTGTCCACAAAATAGGCTTTACCATCTATTCTTACTGCCAAGGTACAGCCCTTGCCCGCCATTTTAAATTGGCATTGCCCACAAGAAGCTTCCACTGTTAAGACCTTTTTAGCGGGGTCAATGGTTTTGGGACTTGGATTTTGTGCAAAGGCTATAGAACTACAGAAAAATGATATCAATAATAATAAGTGTCTCATACAATATTTATTAAATAAAAAAGATAGTTTTACGACGCTACAAAAATAGTTATTTAATGAATGTCAATATATCTGAGCCTGAGTCAAAGGACCATTTTCCACTTAAATGGGTAGCAATAGACAACGGATTTTCTTTATACCTGCCTGATCCCGCAAAAGTAAAAAGCAGCTACGAGGAATTACTAGCTAACAACCCACAAACTCCTTTTCCTTTTTGGGCAAAGCTTTGGGCCTCCAGCTATGCAATGGTTGATTATTTAAAATCCAATCCAACCTATACCAAGGGTAAAAAAGTCATAGAGATGGGAGCAGGTATTGGATTGCCTTCATTTGTAATTGCCAATCAAGCAAAAGAGGTCCTAGTAAGTGACCATGATAAAGATGCTGTAGAATTGTTGAGAAAGAATATTGCACACTTGGGCATACAAAATATCCAAGCGGAACTATTGGATTGGAATAAAGTAACCGAAGCCTTACCTGCAGACACTTTATTATTAAGTGATATAAATTATGCCCCGGAACAATTTGCTGCTTTAGAAAACCTAATAAAAAAATACCTTGCCCAAGGGACGCAAATCATCATTGCCACCCCACAGCGGATAATGGGAGCCAATTTCGTTGCCAATATTGCACCCTACATTCAACAAAATCAGACTTTTAAAGTACTAGACCCTAACACGGGCGTCCATCTTCCTATAAGTTTGCTTATCCTTTAAATACGCCCTTTATATAATTAACAGTTTGATTGGTATTTCAAATTAATTAATTACTGATTTTTGATCTTTAAAACCCCTTGTATGAAAGATCAATTATTAGCAAATATTAATAATCCAACTGCTTTAGAGCAACTGTACAGAAAAGATAAGGAAGGATTTACCAAAGCATTCGAAGCTATTTATCCAACGCAACCACAAAATGCCAATTTAGAATTCTGGCAAATAAGACTTCATTACAAAGAAGAAAAAATGAACTTAGGCAATAATGGCACTATTGTTTTATTGCTACTATTAGTATTGGTTGCTGGGCTAATTGCTAATATTTCAAATATCCCTGGTATCAATAAGGAGTTGTTCTTTACGCGTAACACTGCATTTATCATTATCCCATTCTTAAGCATGTATTATATATGGAAGCAAGCATTAACCACCAAAATGAAAACGGGTATACTGTTTGTATACGTGTTATTAGCAGCATATGTCAATTACTTGCCTAACA
>JACCDH010071731.1_pt1 | contig 12127 bp, 10 predicted proteins | sample 7442481 | NCBI WGS metagenome assembly JACCDH01 (sample SAMN15323433, study PRJNA562643) | freshwater metagenome | isolation source: river surface water | place: USA:Blue River Watershed | collected 2017-08-15
TAAAAGTAAAATTTACTTTAATCGTAAATAAAGAAGCGAAAAATGACCTTGATTTGAGGGTTTAATCGAAGCAAATGGAAAAAATAAATATATCAAAATCGCTGTTAAAGTTATTTGGTTTAATCAGACTCGAAAAGAAAGAAATTACAGCTTTGTACTTACTTTCAATCCTTTCTGGATTAATTCAACTGTCTTTACCCTTGGGGATTCAAGCAATCATCAACTTTGCAATTGTTGCATCTGGCAAAACGAAGCTACCTGCATCCATGTGGGTATTGATTATTTTGGTCGTAGCTGGTGTGTTATTTACCGGCATGCTTAAGATTAGCCAAATGAAAATTGTGGAGAAAATCCAACAAAAACTGTTTACAAGATACGCATTTGAGTTCTCTCATAGAATTCCAAAATTGAACATCAAAAAAATTGATACCTACCACTTGCCAGAATTAGTGAATCGTTTTTTTGATATACCTACATTGCAAAAAAGTATTGCAAAACTTTTATTAGATATTCCAACGGCTGTAATTCAATTGGTTTTTGGATTAATTCTTTTGTCTTTCTATAATTCAGTCTTTATCGTTTTTGGGTTATTGCTACTTGTAATATTATATCTAATTCTTTATATCTCATCTCCTAAAGGATTTGAGGCATCATTAGAGGAAAGTAATTACAAATATGATATTGCAGGCTGGATTCAGGAAATAGCTAGAGGCATTAAAACATTTAAGTTTTCAAACAAGTACAATCTGCATTTAGATAAAACAAACAATTTATTGGAAGGCTACCTTACCCATAGAACAAAACATTTTGAAATTTTAAAAATTCAATATTGGTCATTAATTGTGTTTAAAATTTTAATTACTGCCTCTATGTTGATCGTTGGTGGTATTTTATTAATTCAACAACAAATTAATATTGGTCAATTCATTGCTGCAGAAATTATCATTTTGACAATTTTAAATGCAGTTGAAAAATTAATTGTAAGCCTAGAGACTGTTTATGATGTTTTAACAAGTGTAGAAAAAATTAATAAAATAACAGAGAAGCCAATAGAAACAGAAGGTAGTTATGAGTTTGAGGCAAAGAAAGGGATTGCAATAGAAGCTAAATCATTAAGCTTTGGGTTTGATGAAATTAAAGTCCTTCACAATCTTGATTTCTCAATTCAATCCGGCCAGAGAGTAGCAATTATGGGTGATGGAGATTCCGGAAAAACAGTTTTATTGAGAATTCTAACCGGAGCTTTTCAGGATTTCGATGGGAGTTTAACTTTCAATCAAGTGCCAATTAATAATTACAAACTAGATAGTTTAAGAAGTCATATTGGAATTTATCTCCAGAAACAAGATATATTTTCTGCGACACTTTGGGAGAACCTGACATTAGGCAATCCTAATATCAAAGAAGAGGAGGTGTTGTCTGTTTTTAAAATAGTTGGTTTGCAGGATTTCTTTGGTTCCTTAAAATATGGATTCGATACGGAGATGGAACCAACTGGGAAAAAGTTAAGCTCTTCTGTTGTTCAAAAAATACTAATCTCTAGAGCTTTATTAAATGCGCCAGAGATGTTGTTACTAGACGAGCCTTTAAAATTGATTGCGGAAGATCAAAAACAAACATTGCAAAATTATCTATTTGGATTAAAAGATGTAACAATGATCATAACTACTAAAGATCAGGAGATAGCAAGAAAATGTGATCTGGTAATTCATTTAGAAAAAGGAAGTATTCAATCAATCGAAAAGCCAATTCAATCAAAATAGATCATTCATGAAAACATTACTTGAGAAAATTGAGAAAGAAACTGGGAAAAACTATTCCGCATTCGAAAGTATCTATTCTGTAAATATTGAGCGACGTATTAAAAATATTTTTATCGCTTTGCTTTCTAGCGGATTAATTATTCTATTTATTCCATGGACGCAGAATATAAATACAACAGGCATTGTTACTACCCAATTTCAGGACCAAAGACCACAACAAATTAACAGTATCATACCTGGTAAAATAGTGAAATGGTGGGTTAAAGAGGGAGATTATGTAAAAAAAGGGGATACCATTGTTGAATTAGCGGATATCAAAGACGACTATTTAGACCCGCAATTAATAGAACGCACCCAAGATCAATTAGATGCAAAAAAACAGAAAGTTGATTTTTACGCTTCAAAAATTGTGAATTCAAGAAGTCAAATAACCGCCTTAGAAGAAGGATTCAGATTAAAAGAGCTTTCTGTTAAGAATAAAATACAACAACTTGAAAGAAAAATTTTAATTGATAGTGCCGAGCTAGCTGCTGCTAAAATTGATTTAGAAATTGGAACAAGTCAGATAAACAGAGCAAGTAAGATGTTGGCAGATGGCATTATCTCTTTGACAGATTTTGAAAAAAGAACACAAACTTTCAACAAAGCAAAGGCAGGCTTTCAAGAAAAGCAGCAAAAATTCTTGAATTCAAAACAAGATATATTTATTGCAAAAGTGGAATTGAATGGCATCAAGCAAGAATATGCAGACAAGATTTTTAAATTAAAGGGAGAGATTGACAATGCCAATAGCGAAAGAAGTACAGTCATAGCGGATGTTGCTAAGAACGAGAACCAACTTAGTAATTATAAAATTCGTGGAAGCCAGAAATGGTTAATCGCACCACAAACTGGTCAAATTATTAAAGCAAAGAAAGCAGGTATAAATGAAATTGTAAAGGATGGCGAGATGATTGTTGAAATTGTGCCTAGCACCTTTTTGTATGCTGTGGAGTTATTTGTAAAACCAATGGACCTTGCTTTATTAAACAAAGGACAAGACGTACGTCTTCAGTTTGATGGATACCCGGCAATTGTATTCTCGGGATGGCCAAATACAAGCTATGGCACCTTTGCAGGAAAAATAAGCGCTATAGAATCCAATAGAAATGAAAATGGCAAATTCAGGGTATTGATTATCCCTGATAGTGCTACAAAGCATTGGCCAACAAATTTAAAAATAGGTACAGGGGTTCAAGGATTTGCACTGTTAAACGATGTGCCTATTTGGTATGAATTATGGCGTCAGTTAAATGGATTCCCTCCAGATTTTTACACCATTGAAAAGAAAGGTAAAGACAATAAGACATATGAAAAGTAAGTCGATCAATAAGTTCATTTTAATGTTAGTGATGCCCATCTCGGTATTTGCACAAAATACATTGAGTATTAGTAACGCATTAGAACTAATCAATCAATACCACCCGATTGCTAAACAAGCAAATCTTAAAGTAGACATGTCTAAGGCTGCTTTAATGACATCAAGGGGTGCTTTTGATCCGGCTTTTTATGTAAATAATGAGCGTAAAACCTTTGACGGCAAGAATTACTTTTATTATAGCAATCCTGAATTAAAAATACCTACTTGGTTTGGGGTGGAAGTGAAGGCTGGTGTTGAAAATAATTACGGAGATAAAATTAGTGGAGAAACCACTTTAGGCAAAAGTAGTTATGTTGGCGTCTCTGTGCCCTTATTGAAGGACCTATTAATAGACAAAAGAAGATCTGATCTTGCTCAAAGTAAAATACTTGTTCAATTAACTAAAGAAGAAAGACAATTAATTATTAACGACCTGTATTTAGATGGCGCAAGTTCTTATTGGCAATGGGCTTATGCATACCAGAAGCAAATGGCCTTTTCAAATATTCAAAAAAATACAAAAGACAGGCTAAATTTTTTAAGGCAATCTTTTCAGTCTGGAGATAGAGCTGCCATTGATACTGTAGAAGGGCTTTTGCAGCTTCAAAATATAATCAATTTGCAGAGTCAAGCATGGGCAGATCAAATTGAGGAACAAAGTAAGCTGAGTAATTTTTTATGGAATGACAAGCTGCAACCATATGAATTAAATGAAACGATTGCGCCAGACAGTAGCTGGTTAATAATGGACTTAAGACAGATTCAAATACCTTCTTTGATTCAAATAATAGATGAAGCGAACAAAATTCATCCTAAGCTAAAAATGTTGGATTTTAAAACGGATATCTTAAAAGTGGAGAGACAATATAAAGTACAAAATTTGCTCCCAACCTTTAGAGTAAACTATAATTTTTTAAATAAAGGTTATGAGTTCTCTAGTATAACTGGCCAACATCTATACAATAACAACTACAAGGCTGGAGTTCAATTTGGCATGCCACTCTTTCTTCGTCAAGCTAGAGGTGACTTAAAACAATCCAATATAAAAATTGCACAACAAGCTGAAGAAACCAAACAGGTAAAATTAGAAATTGAAAATAAAATCAAAAAATACTACACCGAACTAATTGCATTAAAGAATCAAGAAGGGGTAACCAATAATAGTGTAGAAAATGCTAAAAAGCTTTTAGACGCCGAAATGCAACGTTTTGAAATTGGAGAAAGCAGCCTATTTTTAGTGAATAATAGAGAAATCAAATATATTGAGCTTTTACTTAAAAGCTACGAGCTGAAGTCTAAATTTTACAAAACACTAATAGCATTAAACTGGGCAAAGGGAAGTGTTTATTAAAATAATCGCAGATCAATTTTAAATAAAGAGGAATATTAAGGCCTTGTAATTGCAGCAATACTATACGCTGTTGCCTTATCCCAATCCAACATCGCATTGATTAATTTAAAAGAACGAAAGCGATCTAATTCGTCAATATGAATAGTTCTAGCTTGAATAATACCCGCTTCTAACAACTTTGCCCTTTGGGTGCCTTCTAAAAGTGGCTCTGCTGGTGTATACCAGAGGCTCCCATCAAAAAAAACAATATTAGCGTAGGAGCTGTCTTTGATAAATCCAGCGGCATGCATGATGACCTCGTCCTTGCGGGATTGCTTTAGCGCTTCATTGATCCAATCTCTTTTCTCAAACTTAAAATCATACTTTTGCCCCTCTATATCCACTAAAGCAAAGTTTAAAATATTTTTGTATCGGTATGGTTGAAATTCATAGTGAAAATCTCCTTCAAGCTCATAGCTTACACGTAACTTATACAACCCGTTTTGGGGCAATGAAATGGTTTTTATTATTTCAGCTAATTCAATTGTATTTTCAGGCATGCCGAAAGCATTAAAGGTTTTTTTAACCCTTTCTTGATGCTGAATTAAATTATAAACCAGCCCTTCATTTAATTGTATGCTCTCAAAAAACTGGTACATACACCTTTTTTAACATTTCTTGGTACTCTGCATTTGCATCACTCATAAAAGTGATTCCTCCTCCACTATGATAAATATTATCTGCACCTAAATAGCGAATTAAAACACAACTATCTAAATTAACGCCATCAAAATATCCTGCTATCCCTGTATAATAACCACGTTCTTGGCCTTCTATTTCTGCAATCAATTCTATCGTCTTATTTTTCGGCGCCCCTGAAATTGAGCCTGCAGGTAATAAATCGTAAAGAATAGTTCCAATCTTAGTTGCATAATCAGTAGGTAATTCTCCTTCTATAGCCGAACTAACTTGGCCTATCTTTCCTTCATGTGTGTGGATTTCCTCGTAATACCTAAAGTCAGTTACCCTCACTTTGGTAGCGACCCTACTCAAATCATTTCTTAATAAATCTACAATAGTGGCATGTTCTGCTAGCTCTTTGGTGTCATTTAGGATGGTCTCTTTTGCATTAGGTAAGCTTGCGTCAATAGTCCCCTTCATTGGGAAGGTGGCAATTTTGCCATCCTTTATTTGAATAAATGTTTCAGGAGAAAAAGAGATAAACTCATTCTTTAACCAAATCACATATTTAGATTGAGCTTGTTTAAAGTAATTTTGAAAACTATCATGATTGCTAACAGGTGTAGGAATAGTAAGGTTAATCAAAAAACTATCCCCCCTATGCAATGCTTCCATCACTTTTTCAAACTTAATAGTATAATCTTTTAATGAGACTGGAGATTTAAATAAATTTTCTAGTTTTGATTTTTCAAAAGGACCATTAAAAGGCGTGCTACTATGCCCTGATAAATTAAACTTGTATTGAAAACTATCTGGACATTCATCAGCAAGCCATGCCAGTGGTTTTTTTTGTTCAAAATCTATTAAAAATAAGAATGGCTTTTTTTGAGCGCCCCAGTCATTCAGTTGTTCTACAAAATCCATTTACAAGCTATTATGATACTAAATCAATAAAGAAAGGTTATTTACAGGAAACAATTTGTTTGTTAAAGGTACTATAGCTAAATAATAAAACAAGATAGCATAGGCTTTGTTTCAAAAAATGATCCATTTAAATATAGATTTAGCTTATTTTTAATACCTAATACCCGATTTATGAAAATATACTATTTATTATGTTTCCTTTTTATCACACTTACAGCTCAAGCGCAGACTTTAAACAATTTTAGCTTAAAAGATATTGGCCAGTCTATGTTAATTGTGACAGATGGTAACGGCAAAACCGTGAATCTGGGATTAGATATGGAAAATTACGGTTCTCCCTTTTTTGATACAGAATTTAATTACGCAGATATACAATTAGAAAATGGGCAACAATACCAAAACATACTGGTTAAAATCAACCTATTAAGTAACGAGGTTATTTTTAAGAGCGATGATGGGAAAGAATTAGCGATTCTTCCTGCTATCAAATCAGTTCTCTTAAAGAAGAACGATGGTAGTATTTTATTTGAATACGGGTACCCAGCGTTTGAAAAGCAAAACAAAAAAACTATTTATCAAGTTTTAACAAAGGGCGAGACAAGTGTTTTAAAATATTTTTTTGTGCAAGTCACTGAAGCAAAACCATACAGCAGCGCAACGATGTTAAGAACAATCGAAAAATTTCCAAAACTGTTTGTGTACAATAAAAACATTGGACTACAAAGAGCACCTAAATCAGAGGAGGATATCGCAGTTGTATTTAAAAATGATGCTGCACATATCAATAAAATTATTGCTGATAAGAAATTGAAAATAAAGAAAGAGGAAGACTTAGTAAAATGTATATCCTTGTTGAATTCAAAGTCTCCGAATTAATTACTATTGGATGCAATAATATCTTTGATAATTTTCAAATGATGTTTTGTGTGTATAGACAGAAATTTGATTGTTTGATCTCTATTCAATGCGCCAAAAAAAGGATGCATGAAATATTGATTCGCTTCACAATCTTTTAAATAGGCTAATGCCTGATGGGTTTGATTGATACTTTCTTCAAGTAATTCAAGGGTTAAATCTTCTGAAGGTATAACCACTCTTGGCGCTTTTGCTTTTCCTCTAGGTATGTAACCTAATAAGAAAACCCAAAATCTGTTAAAGTTGAATTTTGACTTAAATAATTTTGGATCCGACTGAGCAACAGTGGCAGTAATTTGTTTGATCACTAACAAACTATGTTCAATATGCCATCCTACAGATACCTCAGAAACTGTTTTATTTATATTCTCACAAAATTTCAATAAATCCGATAACTCTTTTAACTGTGCTTCTACTTTTCTCATAAGATTTTAAAATTACAGCATATCAACCGAATTGATTCAATTAAAATTCAATAATAAATCCAATGGTTGGAATAAATGTGCCTTCGGCATTTTCTAAAAAATACGGAATTGCATTACTGCCATTCATTTGCACTGGCTGTCCATTATTACTCAAAAAAGCAGAGTTGTCGTCTTTTCTTTTGAAGGTATACTGAGGAGATCCAGTGCTTTTAGAAGCATAAAAATTTTGAATATCAATATAGAAATCGAAAGTTGTTTTCTTATAGTTCCATTTTTTATCTAGACGAATGTCACCAGAATGAAAAGCTTTTAACCTTAATGTATTCACTTTGTCATAATCAAAAACACCAGACCCTAATGTTAGATAATTCAATCTACTTTGCTCTAAATTATAAGGTGTGTAAGGTGCTGCACCTTGGTATCTAAATTTGATACCTAATTCCCAGTTTCTTGGTAATTTATACCCTGCTGTTGCGCTAATCAAATGTCTATTATCCCAACTTGCAGGTACGAATTTTTTATTTGTTCCAGTAAACTCGCTCCAATAGAGTGTGTAACTGAAAACCCCAAAGAACTTATCTGTTAATTTCTGTTGCGCAAAAAACTCAAAACCATAGGCCTTCCCTTTTCCATCTTGTTGGATTGGCTCATTTCCAATTGCACCAAACTCAATCCCTTTATTTGCAAGACTTATATTATCTAAAATACTTACTGGATAGTTATTATACCCTTTGTAAAAACCTTCGAAAGTAAATCTAGTGGTACTAGATGGTAGGTATTCAAATCCAGCAACATAGTGATTAGATTGGATATACTTGCCCGGATTAGTTGTGCCGTTGTTCGAATAAGCTAACTGCGTGTAACTTGGCAAACGATAATAAGTACCATAGCTCGCACTAAAATTCCAAGCATTACTTAATGCATAACTTAAACTAATCCTTGGGCTCAATTGTTCCAAAGGATTTTGACTACTTGTTTGGTAATTATTTGCATCTGCTCTAATACCAGTGCTAATTGCAAGTCGGTCATCAAACAATCTTGTGCCTAGTTGTGCAAAGCCACCATACCTTAAAAAGTTAACACCCGTATTGGTATTGAAGGTGATTGCATTTTGAATGGTATTACCAGCGCTATCCTTTAATGCGGGTCTGAACAATTGATAAAATGTATTATCAAATTGAACATATTGTGCAACAAGACCGTAGCTTAAACTTACATTACGTATGTTTTTTGTCACATCAAAACGAAATTTATTTTCTGTTTCATTACTTCTTATTTGATAAGTACGCGTAGCTTCGGATGGCTTTTCGTTGTCCTCATACCTGTCTGCTTGATTGTCTAAAGTGTTTCTACTTACAGATAAATTCCAATAACCATCCTGAGTTAATTTCTTCAATGATAAGCCAATCGTGTAGTTCCACTGATTAATCAATGGATTACTATTAATTGCAAATAATTTTTCTGGTGTCGCTTCTTTTGGCGCTGCCAATTTAAAATCATCGATAGCAGCTAAACCAATAGTAGTAAGCGTTGTCTTGTCATTTATTTTTGTTGTAGTCTTGAATTGATAGTCCCAGTAATTAGGACGTATTGGCAAGTCTAAAGCTTTAAAAAGTAATTCTAAATAACTTCTTCTAACAGAAGCTAAGAAAGTCGTCTTTTTAGAAATGGGTCCATCTAAAGTAGCAGCGACTTCCGTACCACTCATTCTAAAGTTTCCTTGTAGCTTATTTGGATTACCATTTTTTTGACGGAATTGAAAAACGCTACTTAATGCATTGTCATACCTTGCATCAAATGCTGATGTACTTAATTTAACATCTTGAATAAAACTCACATTCAGAATACCTTGTGGACCACCACCACTTCCTTGCGTGCTAAAGTGATTGATGATGGGCACTTCGATTCCATCTAAATAAAATACATTTTCACTTGGTGCACCACCTCTAATAATAATATCATTTCTAAAAGTTCCGCCAGCAGCACCACCACCTACTCCAGGTAAAGATTGAATTACTTTACTAATATCAAAATTCCCTCCTGGGTTTGCTTTGATATCTTCGGATGTTAATCTTTGGATACTTAAAGGACTTTCTAATGTAGTTGCTTTTGCAGTATTTCTTCTGCCAGTAACAGTCACTGAATTTAATAAATTGATAGATGGCTCTAATTCAATTGTTAAAATATTTTCATTACCAGATGTGACAATGACATTGGTCAATAATTTTTCTTGAATTCCAATTCCTGTGATTTTAATAGAATAGGCGCCTGGTAACAAACTTGTAAACCTGAACCCTCCAGTACTATCGGATATCAATTTTGCGCCAGATGGAGCAAGCGCGACTGTTAAACCACTTAAATTCTGTTGAGTTTTTCGATTGACCAATACACCGCTCAATTTGCCTGTATTTTGTACTTTATCTTGAGCTACTACTACATTTAGGCTTAAAATAATAGCCAATCCAACTAAAACCACCTTAGACAAACGCATATTCATTGTTTTAAATTCAAGTATAAAACAATGAAAAAGAAGGTTTTGTTTAAGAAATAGACCTAAATCTTAGATTTTCTTTGCAATATGGTCTAAAACCTGAAATGCAGTCTCTGCCATCAGGTTCCCCTTATTGTCCAATAATGGGTTCACTTCGGTAAACTCTATACAACAAATTTTATCGCTTAGTAATAAGCCGTCAAAAAGTTGGATAATTTCTTCTGCAAAAAAACCAATTGGCACTGGAGTTCCAGTACCGGCAGAAACGTGATCACAGTCCATTGAATCCACGTCAAATGAAATATAAATTTGATCGCAATCTTGTAAACGCATCAAAGCTTTTTTTGTGCAATTGTCAATGCCTCTGATTCTTACTTCTTCTACTTTAAAAGATTTAATCTTATTTCTTTCTATCACTGCAGCTTCCGCATCTTCGAAATCTCTTAATCCGAAAAAGACTAAATCAGCAGCTTGCAATTTTTGTATTGGCGCACCAATATTTTTCATATTGCCCCAATGTAATTCTGTGGTTGCACCTGGTTCGTTTATTTTACATTCAAGGTTATCTTCCCAAAGTGCTGCAGCCAATGGCATACCATGAATATTACCCGATGGAGATGTAAAAGGAGAGTGCATATCTGCATGTGCGTCAATCCAAATCACACCTAATCTTTTTTCTGGCGCAGCTGCTTTAATCCCACTGATAGTGCCTAATGCAGATGAATGGTCGCCAGATAAAACAATTGGAAAATAGCCATCCAAAATAGTTGTTTTCACGGCATTTGCAACGCGTTCACATTGCTCAACAACATGTTCTATTCTTTTAGCAAAATTGTTATTGTTTTTATTGTAAATCGTTTCGTTATGCGTTGCAACGTCCATGAATAAATGACGATGAAAAAAATCATTGCCTTGATTAATTGCAGCAATTTCTATTGCATCAATTCCCATGTCAGAACCTCTAGTTCCTGCGCCAATATCCGATCTATTTTTGATTAACTTAATTGTCATACAATCTACATTTCTTAAAAATCAAAACTAACGAATATAAATGGTACGAGAAATAGAACTTATTTTAAAATTATTTCCAATTGCAATTCTGCCAAGTCTATAGGGGTAATTTGTGCCATCTGAAAATTCAAAAATAAAATTAAAAACGCCTATAAAATCATCTACCGACCTAGACTTAAAAGTAAAATTTATTGAACTGCTCGTTATCAAAGATTGGGTGATGTTTTTTGTTAATAAATCCAATTGAACAGTCCTTACATCTCCGATTTCCATGCTGCCTAAGAGATTATGAAGAGCGTATTTTTCTGAACCCTTTGTAGGCTTTAAAGAGATGTCAATTGAAGAAGCAAAAAGCAAGGGATCCTCAATATTTGTTACATCCATCGTAATTCTTGTTAAATAGACATCTGCCTTAGTGGGGATGCCTTGACCATTTGCAAAATGAGCGGTAAAAACAGCAAGAAAGATTAATAGATATTTCATAGCTCTAAATTAAGTTTAAATTCATCAAAACCAATTGTTATAATTGTTTAAGAATTGGTAAATTACATTTATGAAAAAAATACTACTCTCCTTATTTGTTATCATAAGTTTAAGTGCGCAAGCTGGATCAGTTGATACACTAGAAATTCAAAGTCAATACCTGAAAAAAGGGACCAAGTTTGTAGTCATTAAGCCAACTAATTCAAATGTAGACGAAACTTACCCTGTTGTATTTTTATTACATGGCTATGGTGGCAATTACGCACAATGGAGTAAAATTTCCCCTCAGTTGGCAAAATCTGCAGATGATTTAAAATTAATTTTTGTATGCCCTGATGGTGGTAAAGGAAGTTGGTATTTTGATAGTCCAATTGACAGCTCAATTAAATATGAATCCTATATTACTAAAGAATTGATACCCTATATAGATGCTAATTTTAAAACAAAGGCCGAGCCTAAGTATAGAGCCATCACAGGCTTAAGCATGGGTGGACATGGCGCTATGTATTTAGCTATTAGGCATAAGGAATTATTTGGTGCCGCAGGAAGCACTTCTGGCGGTGTTGATTTCAGACCCTTCCCTAATAATTGGGATATTAAAGTAGCCTTAGGCCCTTATGAAACCAATCAAGAAAGATGGTACGACAACACAGTCGTAAAGCAAGTTGAGTCTTTAACTAATAATCAATTAGCTATAATTATAGA
>JACCDH011628111.1_pt1 | contig 12127 bp, 8 predicted proteins | sample 7442481 | NCBI WGS metagenome assembly JACCDH01 (sample SAMN15323433, study PRJNA562643) | freshwater metagenome | isolation source: river surface water | place: USA:Blue River Watershed | collected 2017-08-15
AGGAACTAGCGCCCGCGATGGGCATGATAGGTACCCTGCTGGGCCTCGTGCTCATGATGGGCAACATGAGCGACCCGCGCGCCATTGGCCCGGGCATGGCGGTGGCGCTGCTGACCACGCTGTATGGTGCGGTACTGGCCAATGTGGTGATTGGCCCGCTGGTGCAGAAGATTCACGGCCACGGCAAGCGTGTAAAGAATAATTACGAGCTGGTGATCGCGGGCATGATGTTCATGCACAAAGGCGGCGATCCGCGCATGCTGCCCGATCTCTTGCTGGGCAACCTGAAAGAAGAATCTCCTGCGGAACCAGAGGCGCTCCCCGTGCCTGACCAGGAACACGATGCTCCCCCCGAGGCGCTGACGGTTCAGGCCGCCGAGCCAGATCAAAAGCCGTAAATCTCATGTTCGACCGCCACTCGCACGAGATCGCCGAGCTGGAGAAGCCTGAGCATCCGTCGATGTTCGCGGCGTCCACACTGTTTGACGACCAGGATCCACTGCATCACGACCGTCGTCCGTGGCCGCCATGGATTGTCACCTTTGCGGACATGATCACGCTGCTGCTGGCGTTCTTCGTGCTGATGCTGTCGTTCTCCGATCTGGATCCCAATCGTTTCAAGGATGTCAGCGGCTCGCTGCAAAAATCGCTGGGCAGACAAGGGGTGCCACCACCCGTGGTCGCGCCTTCTCCGGAGGCGCAGCTGGCCGCCGGGGGCACCTCCACCGGCAGTGGCGCACAGACAGAGACAACGCCGCTGCCTGAGCAACTGGCGAAAGATCTGGGTACTTTGCAGAAGTCTCTGTCCACCGACCTCGTGGGCAAAAAAGTTCAGTTACGCGTCGAGGATGGACGGCTTGTGCTGCAGCTGCCCGAGCGCGGTAATGGTGTACTGCCACAGGAAATGATCGATCTGTATGGCCGTATCGCCGACGCGCAGGCTCAGGTGGAGAGTCTGGTCGAGGTTCGCGAAGGCGTGGAGACTGGTGAGCGTATCGCAGAGTCCACGCGTAATCTGCAGAAGATCCGCGAAGCCTTGAAGAACGAAATATCGCAAGGACAGGCGCAGGTCGAGCGCGATGGCGAACGTATTGTGATTCGTCTGGTGGTGCAGGGCAGCTTCTATTCCGGCAGCGCAGAACTATCGCCCGACTTCATGCCGACGCTGAAAAAGATGGGGCAGACAATCACCGCCGCTGGCGGTCGCATCACCATCGAGGGTCACACGGATGATATTCCGCTCTCTGGGCACAACCGCTATCGCTCGAACTGGGATCTGTCGGGTGCGCGTGCGGCGTCCGTCGCTGATTTCCTCACGCAGAATGCCGGCGTGCCGCGTGAACGTGTCGTAGTGCGTGGCATGGCCGACACCAAACCCGTCGCGCCGAATGACTCGCGCGAGGGCAGGGCGAAGAACCGGCGCATTGAGGTGCTGGTGGATGCGTTTGGTTCGTAGTACTGTCTCTTCTCAAGAGTAAATTCCCAGAGCAATCTCAGTCATTCCATTCGGTTGTAGCCACTGGACTGGCGCTCATTTTTATTTCCTGGAACAGCGATAAAAATCTGGTTACCCAAAGCCGTTGCTATTTACTGCTCGGTAAAGGACCATGATCGACTCGACCCCTTCATTCGCTCGGCGCGACTCGCAAACTGATTTTTCCGCACAAACCCAACAGCAGCAGGCAAAACCTGCTGGCACACGTCAGCAAAGCAAGCCATCCGTACCAAGAATACAGTCCAAGCCATTGAAGTCTTCGACATCAACGTCGAGTGACTGGAACTATGCGACAGAATTTCCTGATCAGTCGGAAGACGACGATTACATTGCTGAGCGGGTAAGAGTTGCTAAAGAGTCTTTCAAGCTCATCCGAGACCGAATCAATAGTCTCAATGACGCGGGAGAACTCGATATTGATCCCTTAGTTTCACTGTTCAAGTTGATCAAGCAAGCGCAGAAGCGAGGCTATATCGACGACCTTCGCGATTACTCCGGCAATACGCTGACGGCGCTCAGTGATCTTCTGGCGACGCTGCTCAGGCGGCTCGCGATGGATATCGGTTCGGAGAAATTTAGCCTCGCCGGCCTGAATGGCGCCGACATACATAGCCTGTTTAACGGGTTTTCCGCCATCGTTGGAGAAGGCCCCGACGAATCACTGCTGTCCCGAGCCGATTTAAATAAAATTCGCAATTCCCTCAGCCAGAGTACCGAAGCCTTGCTGACCTATGCTCATCACGAGGAAATATTTCAAAAACAGTGGGATAGTTCACAACTGATCAACAGCCTGAATTGGCTATCGCGCGGACTCAAGCAAGGCTTGCTGTCGCCAAAAATGTCGGTTATCCGGCAATCTTTTGTGCAGGCACTCAAGAGCATGAAAAGCTGGGTGCCCGCTGATGATGACACGACCCGTCCGACCACCGCCATCGAACCGCTGGACACTCGCCAACTGGGAAAATGCATGGTCCAGATCAGCACTGCAATGAAATTCTCGCTGATTGACCTGAAAGAGCATGGCTCTCTGCTTAAAGAGGCGGTGGTGGGTCTGTGTGGAGCTAATGTGTTAAAGGAGTTTACCCTTTGGCAGCAAGGCTCTCATTCCTTCGAGCGCAAGCTCACCAAAGTATCCCCCGAAGGTACTGAACTTACCAACATCAGTAACACGATAAAGGATTGCCTGCGGAATAAAATTCTTGATCTCGGTGATTCATGCGTACAGTTGATCATCAATCAGCTCTGCGATCATCTGCATGCGCTTCCTGATGCCGCACTTCTTGAAAGGAAAGGTCAGCGGTTGGGGAATAGCTGTAACTTCTTGCGAGAGGTGTCTGAGGTGGCACTGACTACGGGGCCTGATCTTTCCTGTTTGGGGGCGTATCAGAAATCCTGTGCGAGGATGCTCAATCTGATACCCAGGCTGACGAATAATTTATCTCTGGATCTTCTTGCTGAGCAGTCAGTGGTGAATCTGCTTAGCTTCGTAAAGGCGATGGACAAGACGCGTCAGCAATCAACGACCTTGCTGCAGACAGCCGCAGCGTCGCTGGTATCCGCACTGCCGCAGATGGTTTACCGTTTCAGAAAAATCGATGGTGTGTCGGGAACCTTGGGTGCCTTGCAACATATCGCTCAGCGTAACATGGTCCCGGTGGAGAAGGTGATCGATGTCATGCTGACGATCTTCAATAAAATCGATCCGGAAGATTTATCGCGCTGGCCCGCGATTTCCCGCGTTGTGCTAGTCCGTGCTGCGGTCTATCTCTGGGAGAACCTGCCAATGCGTGAAGCGCCTTCCGATACTCTGCGTAATCTGCTGCAAATAATGCAGGTCTTGCTGCGGATGCCGGCTCCGACAGAGGATCGACTAGATTATCTGAAAGCGGTGGTGTTGATGATGGGGCAGGATGCGCAATGGCTTGAAGCGCATCAGTCGGTGATCAAAAATTTAATGCCTGAAATGACAGGGGATACGATCAGCCGAGAGGATGTTATTCAGACCCTGAAACGCCTACAGTCGAAGGAGCTTGTGATCGAGGGGTTACTGGAGCCCGAACCAGAACCAGAACCTGAGGCAAATACGCTCAAGTCCGCCGCTGTGATACCTGCTGTCGCAGCGACAGTACAATCGTCACCACGACTGAAAGAGAAGCCTCTTGTCGGCATGACACGCCTTGTCGACACCAAGGCACCAGCAATTGTAACGAATACTGCCCCGACCGCTACCGCAGGTACCAGGACTTCCATCACCCCATTGATCCAGCCGTCACGAAGCGCCCAGGCCGATGGCTGGCAGGTACCTAATCGGGTAGTCAAGGTGTCCAAGAGCGAGCCGGTACGCGCAGATATCAATACCGCGGCCATAAAATTGCAGTCGACCGAACCGAACCTCGTCGCACGCGTTGAGAAGAAGCCTGTGGCCGCGAGCAGGTCCTCCGTTCCGGCCAGTCAAAAGAAACCTGTGAAACCAGTGTCGACTGCGACACCGAGTAAGAAGGCAAGCCATCAACAGCGTCAGCAGAGTCAGAAACTGCCGCCTGAGCAGGAGTGGTTCCAGCTGCTGAGAAGAGAGGGGCGATGGTCAGCACACCAACAGAAGCGCCTTGAGGAGCTTCTGAAGGCGAAGCCTGCATTGGCTGCGTCAAGTGAAGGCAAAGGGCGCACGGCACGCTCAGCGCTTTTCTACGCAGTCAGTACCGGTAAAACTGAGGCCGTACGATTGATCATGGGTGCATCCAGCCAGCAGAATCTGAATGCCATACTTATTCAGGTGTTTGATGAAGCACTGATGGTTGGCGATCAGGAGCGCAATGCACTGAGAGCTTGTTTGTCGCAGTTGTCGAGGTCTCAGCTTGATACGTTACGAAATGCAATGGAAAATAAATATTCAAATTCCGGGATTTCTAAAAAAATTGCTTCAGGATATATGGCTGTTCTCGAGGAATTTGGCCTGGATTTTAAAGAAAACAAAAAACAAATATCGAATTCTCCAGAAATCAATATGAAAGGAAATGCAATTGGCCAATTATCTAAACCCAGGGTGGGTAGAGAAGATTGGCATGACTTCAAGGCATCCTCAATATCTCCTGAGGTGATGATGTTTTTTAATTCAGTCCCAGATCACCTGGAAGAGATTATTGAGGCGGCGCACTATGGAAATGTAGATAAAGTAATCGCTCTGTTAAAAGCAGAATCCGCAGATGAGAACGCGCTGGGAAAAGATAGTATGGGATGCAATTTATTACTCCATGCTGCCGCTAAGGGGCATGCTGATATCGTGCTTGAGCTTAAAAAATTGAAATCCATTGAGGATCAGGCCAAAGCAGTCAATCGCCTTAGTGGTGCGAACGCGTTAATGGCTGCAGCATCGAACGATCATCCCAAGGTCGTGAAGGAATTACTGACATTGTCATCAGCCGATTCGATGGCAAGGGCAATAGATCATCGCAGAATGAATGCCCTGATGCGCGCTGCAAACCGAGGATCTGCTGCAGTAATCAAATTACTCGCAGAAATGCAGTCGGCGGATGATCAGGCGACCGCGATCGATGCCATGGGGTCAAACGCATTGAGGGCCAGTGCGGCCCGTGGTCACCTCGGTGTGGTCGATATACTCATCAACATGAGATCAGGTGATGAACAAGCGCTGAGCACTGACAATTTAGGTGAAAACGCCCTGATGCATGCCGCTCAGCATGGGCAGACCGAGGTGGTTGCCAAGCTCCTGGCCATGAAGTCAGCACCTGAGCAGGTAAAAGCGATGAGCAGTAAAAATCAGAATGCACTCGATCTGGCTTTACTTAACGGGCACGGAAAAACCGCAGCATTACTGATGGAATTTTTCCAGGGGCAGTTAAGATCCAGCTACGAGAACCTGTTCCGTGCAAAGGCGGAACAGGCTGATGCTTAAACAGGCGTATGCTTAATCAGGTTTTGCTACCGTCGGCTTGTTATAAGCGGGAACATCATTTCCCACATTGCCGGTAGGACGTGACTGTTCGCGGTTGTAAGCGACAGTCTTTTCCTTGGCCTTGGCTTCTTTCTCACGCTCCTTGGCCTGCTCACGTTCCCTTGCGAGTTCGCGTTCGCGAGCGGCTTCGCGCTCTCTGGCGGCTTCACGTTCTTTCGCCGCTTCGCGTTCTCTGGCCGCGTCACGTTCCTTCGCGCGGTCACGTTCACGGGCCAGCTCGCGCTCTTTTTCTTTCAGCTCGCGTTCGCGGCGGGCATTGGCGGCAGCTAGTTCCTGTGCGGCGCGCTCGGCTTCCAGCGCACGCTGTTTTTCCTGCTGAGCTTGCTGCTTTGAAAGAGACTCGACTTCTTTTTTGAGTGCCTCGACATGTTGCACTGAGCCGTTCAGGTTGCTGACCTGACCATTGAGGTCTTTGACGGACTTCGATTGCTCCTTTAGCAGCGCATCAAGCCCGGCCAGTTGCTGCAGCAATGCTTTGTTGGCGGCTTCGGCACGTGCCGCCTCGGCTTTAGCTGCTTCGGCTCTGGCTTTTGCTGCTTCGGCTTTCGCGGCTTCTGCTTTGGCCAGTGCCTCGGGTCGTTTTGTAGCCGCGGCATCTGCCTCCGCTTTTTTCTGTGCTTCGACCTTCTTTGTAGCTGCGGCTTCCGCGTCGGCTTTTTTCTGAGCCTCGGACTGTTCCTGCTTGTCCGATTTTTCGGATTTCTTCGCTGGCTCGGTCGGCTTTCCAGCCGGGGCAGGTTCAGGCGCTTTTTTAGGCGCTCCGTTTTTTGCCAATTCGACGATGGTAGCGATCTTGTCTTCGATGGCCTGCTGCACTGACTGCGTATTTTCCTGCTTCAGGTTCAGCTCTGCCAGCTGGCTACTGATATCATCCATCGACTCCATGCGGCGCTTCAGATCGACCGCCCGCTTGCCAACGGCCAGCATCATTTCATCAAGCTGCTCAACTTTCGTTTGCAGCTGCACGGCGATGAAGCTGAAGGTACCGCCGCAACCAACGAGGACGGCGGCAGCGAGCGCAAGCACGATCTTTGATTGCATCGACGTCTTCTGCGCGCCATCGATCAGTTTCTCGGCCGCCTTGTTCAGCTGACCGCCGGTCGTGGTCACATGCGAGGCAGAGCGGTTGGCGACTTCCGCTGCATCGAGCACGATGCTCATCAGCGATTCGAGCTGCTGCGAGGCCGAACGATTATTTTCAACCAGTATCTGGACGGCTTCCAGCGCGCGCTTGGCCGTATCCTGAGGAACATGTACCGAGCCATCAGGCAGCGCATTGCCTTCCGCGTGCTCGCCTTCTACGGACGATGCCTGATCAGCTGGCGGAACGCCGGCCTCTTCTTCGCTCAGCTGAGGGGGCGGAGGGGCAGGGGTGAAGCCTTCGGTGCCCTCGGGCTTGTCTTTGTCTTCGTCGCTCATAATGATGACAATCGTTTTTCCAGTTTCTTGGACGAGGCTTCTAGTTCCTCGAGCTGGGCTTTCGCCGTTTGACTCAACTCATTCAGTTTTTCGATTCTTTTCTCCAGGTGCACAGACAAGGCCCAGGGCGTCAGTTCTGCCTCTGCGGTTTTATCGTGCAATATGTCTTCGACCAGCTCTTCGCTGGTGCGGTGGTCGATTTCCTCTTCCTTCGCTGCCGCCTCTGCGTGCAGCGCATCGTCATCGCTTCCCAGTGCATGCTCGCCCAGCGCATGTTCGCCGTCAGGCATGTCGGCATCTGTCAGCTCGCGCCGGTCGGACGGCCCTTCGGCATCCTGCAGTGCGCGCCGATCTGCCGGTCCCTCTGCGTCTTCCAGTGCGCGGCGATCCGAAGGACCTTCCGCATCTTCCGTTGCGCGTCGTTCTGCCGGTCCCTCAGCGTCCTGCAGCGCTCGGGCATCAGAAGGACCTTCTGCGTCTTCCCATGCTTTTGCCTCTGCGCGTGCATTCGCATCGTGCAGGCCTGACGTAATTGCTGGCCCGTCTGCATCTTTCATTGCACGCGGGTCTTCAGGGCCCTGCGCATCGTTCAGCAGATGCTTGTCGGACAGGCCGATCGCATCAAGCGCAGCGCGCGTGTCGATCAGACCCTCACCATCCTCCATCGCGCGCAGGTCAGCGTCGCCATCTGCGTCACGTAATGCGCGCGGATCAGAAGGACCATCATCGCGGTGCGCGCCTGATCCAAAAGTTGGACCCTCTGCGTCGTGCATACCACGTAGATCCGACGGACCCTCTGCGAGATGCGAACCACCGCTTAGACCCTGCGCATTGGCATCATGCAGGGCGCGCGTATCACCATGCCCCTCGCTTGGGCGCCAGCCGCCACTTTCGCCATGCGCTTCTGCATCATGCATTGCGCGGCTGATGGCGTCGCCGTCACCGTCACGAATCTCGTTCCCTATAGACGGGCCGTTCTCGCTATCCTGCAGCGCACGCACACTGCCGGGACCGTCTTTCTGGTCTTGCAGCGCGCGCGAATCCGCGTCAGGCGCCTTGACCGGTTTTTTCTTCTTCCGGTGTGAGCTCTCGTTGATCGCCTCGATCGCCGCGCCGCCCCGGAATACTTGTGCTTCTTCTTCAGATGCCATCAGCCACCTCTGTTTGTCGTGAGGCGACCGTCAGCGGCCGCTGGTGACGAGCGCACGCTGCAATGACTTCACAGGCCTCAGCCACGGATCAGACGGAACGCCCGGCCGTGCGGCAAATGCTTCGGCTTCCTTCAGGTTCGCAAACGGTCCGGATACGACTGCGTATTTCACGCCCTGGTCTTGCGTCGTTACCGCTGCGATCCGGCTTTTGTTCAGTGCTGCATACTGCGCCCGCCATTCCTGAGCCTCGGCCATCGAACCCAGCGATACATGCTGGACAAAATAGCTGCCGGCACGCGCCTGCTTGACGGCCTGGTCGACGCCTCGCTCGGAGCGTGGCGCGAGTGCCTCGGCGGCGGTCACCGGTGTCGCGGCGGCAGCGGGAGTTTCGCTCTTTGTTTCTGTTTTCGCGTCCGCCTTGACGTCAGCCTTCACCTCGGGCTTTGCCTCAGCTTTCGTTTCTGGTGTTGCCTCTGCTTTGACGTCGGTTTTCACCTCGGCCACCGGCTTGTCGGTACCGGAAGCAGCCTTCTCATCTTTAGAATCGGCGCCAGCGGCCGGAACTGAAGCGGGCACGGGGGTCGCTGCCGCTTTCGCTTCTTCCAGCTGTGCGCTGGGCGGTTTGCCGGTGAAGCTGGCCAGAGATTCCATGGCCCACGGCGGAAGGTTGTCCTTCAGCAGTGGCGAGGTGTAGAGCATCGGCCCGAGCCTCTGTGAGAAGAGCAGCAGCATGACGGCTGCGACGACCGCGAGCAGCAGGACCACTGCCGCTGTCCAGCGCAGTACCGTGGAAATCATCTTGCGGCGGGCAGCGGAAACTTTTAGTGCCGGTTTGGCTTGTGTGACGGGGGAGGCCGGTGCATCCAGCGATGGTTCTGTGCGGCCAGAGCTGTCTTTCAGTGCCTTCTGGCGCATCGCCGCCAGCTCGGCGCCGGATATGGTTTTTTCTTCAGGACGTGATTCTTTGCCTTTGGGTGCGGGCGCCGGGGCGCGGGCAGGCACTTGAGGTGCTTCTGACTCGGCAGCCGCCGGTGGAGCGACCGGCTTAGGCTGTTTCGCATAGCCGGTGGCGGCCAGTACTTTCTTGGCTTCGACATCAAAGCCTATGCTGCCAGCCACGGCGATCAGGGCTTCGCCTTCTTCGCGGGTCGGCGTTTCCAGCGGCCAGCGCAGCATGCGCTGTCCGAATTTATCCAGGGTTTTTTCATGCTGCAGGATGCCGGGCTTATCTACCAGCAGCACTAGCGAAACATGCGCGCCGGGGAAGTCTTGCACTAGCCTCGACAACAGTTGCAGGTCGCGTTCGCTGATGGCTTTGGCGTCATGCGCGAGCAGTACGCGGCGCGGCGCCTGAGAGGTCTCGGCATTGCGGGCTTCATCGATGGACAGATCGGCCAGTATCTGATTGAAGCGTTCGAGCAGAGCCTCTGTATTCTGCGGAAGGAAGACTTCCATGTGCAGGCCATCGCTCTTGCGCAGCTTGTTGATGAGCAGCCGACCGTAATGGTCGAGCAGCCCGTCGTTGTCACTGGAGAGCGCGAGCGACAGGCTGTCTTCGCGAACGCCTCGCACCACATAGTCGAAGCGCGTGCGGTCCGCAGTGCGAAGGAAGATGCCGTCGGCGCCGATCAGTTCGGTCATGTCGGGATTCCTGTCCATCAGTTAACCGTCTCCTCTGTTTCCAGCCTGCCGTTGGCATCAAACTGCATATTGGAAGGTACGGTCGGTTTCGGACGCTGCAAGGGTGCCGAGCCGGGCCGCACACTGGCGAGGTTGAACACATAGGCGATCACCTGCGCGACCGCATAGTACAGGTCTTCGGGCACCGGGTGGTCGACTTCGGTGGTGAAGTAGAGTGCACGGGCGAGGGGAGCGGCCTGGAAGATCTCGATGCCATGCTTGACGGCTTCTTCCCGGATGCGCGCCGCCATGGCGTCCGCGCCCTTGGCCAGCAGGATGGGCGCACTGTCCCCGGTCGGGTCATAGGACAAGGCGACTGCGAAGTGTTCCGGGTTGGTGATCACGACATCAGCGTTCTTCACATTGTCGATCATGCGGCCGTTCGCCATTTCGCGCTGACGGCGGCGGATCTGCGCCTTGACCTCGGGGCGACCCTCGATGTCCTTCATTTCGTCTTTGACTTCCTGCTTGGTCATGCGCATCTGCTTCATGAACTGCCAGCGCTGGAAGGGCACATCGATTAGTGCGATCACGGCCAGTGCGCAGGCCATGATCAGTGCCGATTTAGCCAGTAGTGCCCCGGCGACTGCCATGCCAGGTTCGAAGGCCATCTTGCCTAATTTGTTCAGCGTGCCGATGTTATCGTGGAGCACCCATGCGACTGCACCGGACACCAGCGTAAATTTGAGCACGGCCTTGCCCAGTTCAACTGCGGCCTTCACGCCGAACATGCGCTTGAAGCCATTGAGCGGATTGAGTTTCGATGCCTTAGGTCGCACTGCGCCCATTTCAAACAGAAACCCGCCGGTCGCTCCTGAAGAGGCGATGGCCACGGCGACGGTCAGCAAGAGCAGTGGCGCGATCAGGATGAAGCTTTCGAACAGCTCATGCCCAAAGATTGCGGGCAGCAAGTTCGAGGAGTGCACTAGCTTGCGATCGAAATTGAAGCCAGAGGAAAAGGCCTCGGACATCTTGGAGATCAGGAAATCACCGGTGATATAAAGCATCGCCAGTGCCGCAATCGTGACTGCGGCGGCAGGCAGCTCGGTCGAGCGCGCAACTTGTCCTTCCTCGCGGGCCTTTTGCAGGCGCCGCGAGGTAGGTTCTTCGGTCCGTTCTTCGGAGGACTCTGACATGTCAGTTCACCAGTCCTACGAGATCTCGCGCATGGCTGAATGCCTGCATCCACAGCCATTGGATACGTCCAATGATACTGTCCATCGCGAAGATCAGAACGAGAAAACCAGCGGCGATCGATGCAGGAAAGCCAACGGAGAAAATATTCAGGGTCGGTGCGGCGCGGGTAATCACACCGAGGCCGATGTTAATGAACAGCAGGGCGATCATCACTGGCAGAGCGATCAGCACACCACCCAGAAAGATCATGCTGCTCCATGCCACCACTTTGCCAAAAGCGACTTGTCCGAGGATATGCTCGCCAATGGGCACGGCACGAAAACTGTCAAGTACCATCGACAGCATGATCACATGCCCTCCAAATCCCAGGAACACCAGCGTCGAGCAGATGATGATGAATTGAGCAATCACTGGTACGTTGCCGACGGCCGGATCGATCAGCGTGGCCATGGACAGACCCATTGACGATGAAATCGTCTGACCAGCCAGCGTCAGTGCGCCGACGGCGACTTGAAGCATCAGACCCATCATCGCGCCGATGAACAGCTGATTGACGATCTGCAGAATACCGTTGGCGGTGACTGGATCGATCACGGGCCATTGAATCAGCGGATAAACGAAGATTGTGACGACCAGTGCCAGCATGATGCGAATGGGCAGGGTCAGTGCGTCGAGCGAAAACAGCGGAGCGGTCACGAGCAGGGCCGAGATGCGCAGCATCGGCCACAGGAACATGTAGAAGCGCTCGACGATTTCCGCTGCAAGTAATGTCATCGCGTTACCCCGAACGCTCCGGAGAGCTCAGGAATCAGGAAAAGAGCGCAGGTATGCGCTTGTAAATGTCTTTGGTGTAATCAACCAGCATCACCAGCTGCCAGCTACCGAACAGCGCGAGCGTGACACCCATTGCGGCGAGTTTCGGAATAAAGGACAGGGTCGCTTCGTTGATCGAGGTCGCGGCCTGGATCACGCCGATGAACAGGCCGACTCCCAGCGCGACCACTAGCAGGGGCGAAGAGATCAGCACGATGGCCCAGAGGGCGCTGCGGCCGAGGTCGACGACGGTGGCGATTTCCATGATCTTGTCCTTGTTCTTTTTCGGTGTTATTCGATATATTCGGTTACGGCATCGCGAAGCTGGATGCCAGCGAGCCCATCAGCATGCTCCAGCCATCGACCAGTACGAACAGCATCAGCTTGAACGGCATGGAAATCATCATTGGCGAGAGCATCATCATGCCCATCGACATCAGCACGGATGACACGATCAGG
>JACCDH011062806.1_pt1 | contig 12125 bp, 10 predicted proteins | sample 7442481 | NCBI WGS metagenome assembly JACCDH01 (sample SAMN15323433, study PRJNA562643) | freshwater metagenome | isolation source: river surface water | place: USA:Blue River Watershed | collected 2017-08-15
ATGTACATGGCTTTGCTTCGAAGGAACAATTGCCTGTGCAAGCAGGATTTGAATTAAAAACGGTTAATAATGCAATTGCTGAATATGGTTATATTATTCCTTATAATTCATTTGCATCTTCAAAAGTATTAGCTGCTATTTTGAATAAAAATATTAAAGTAAGATATGCTGAGAAACCATTTTCAGCATTGGGTAAACAATTTGATGCTGGCACCTTGATTGTTTTAAAAACTAGTAATGGCGCGAATTGGGCTGTTGATACAAAAGCTATTTGTGATGCAGCTAGTATCGAAGCATTTCCTGTGACATCAGGATGGGTGGATAAAGGAAGCGACTTTGGTGCTCCTGAAGTTAAAAACATAAGCCACGCTCCAAGAGTAGCTTTGTTAACTGGGGATCAAGTGGCGGCTTTAGCAGCAGGGGAAGTATGGAACTTTTTTGACCAACAATTAAATTATCCTATCACGCAATTAAATTTCTCATTTTTTAATAGAATTGATATTTCAAAGTATGATGTAATTATTGCGCCAGATGGTTCTTATAAAGATTTTGGTAGTAAAGCTGTTTCAGAAAAACTACAAGCATTTGTGAAAAAAGGGGGCGTATTGATAGCATTTGAATCAGCTGCTGCTCAATTAGCTGCTGGTGCGGAGTGGGGTGTAAAAGTAAAGGAATTGCCGAAGGCTGAAAAAGTAGATGTTAATAATGTTGCTAAATATGGCGAGTCAGTTACAGACTATTTAAAAAGCTCGATACCAGGTGCTATCTATAAAGTTTATATGGACGACACACATCCTATTGGTTTTGGAACAGGTGGTATATACTATGATTTAAAACAAGACATTGTTTCCTATGAACCTTCAAATGATTATTGGAATGTAGGGGTGATTAAAAAAGATAGTTATATGGCAGGTTTCGCAGGGGTGAAAGTAAAAGCTGCGTTACAAGAAGGCGTGGTATTAGGTGTGAAGGAAATGGGTGCTGGAAAATTTGTATTCATGGCCGATGATCCTATTTTCAGAAACTTTTGGGAGAATGGTAAATTAGTATTGTGCAATGCTATTTTCTTCAACGGCAAATAGGAAGGGATTTATATTGATTTTATATTATTGAATTCGTAAGTATGAGAAAAATTATTGTTTTAGCAGTTGGGATTTTATTGGTTGCTTCAAGTTTGCAAGCACAAAAAAATAGTGCTGAGTTATTTGCGCAAATCAAAGGACTTAAAACAGTTGGAAGTGTCCTTTATATTGCTGCACATCCTGACGATGAAAACAATTCTTTTTTACCCTATTTAACAAAGGAAAGAAATTACCGTACTGCTTATTTAAGTTTAACGCGAGGCGATGGTGGTCAAAACTTAATTGGGAAAGAACAAGGCATTGAACTAGGTATGATACGCTCCCAGGAACTATTAGCTGCTCGTCGCATTGACGGAGCGGAGCAATATTTTTCAAGAGCTTATGAATTTGGGTATAGTAAATCATGGGAGGAGGCATTACAAATTTGGGATCATGATAAAGTATTGAGTGATGCTGTTTGGATTATTAGAAAATTCCAGCCAGATATTATTATTAAAAGATTCCCGCCTGATGCTCGTGCTGGACATGGTCATCATGCAGCTTCAGCGATAATCGCAAACGAAGCGTATGAAGCAGCAGCTGATCCAACTAAATTTCCTGAGCAATTAAAATATGGAGTGAAAGTTTGGAAAGCAAAACGTTTACTATGGAACACTTTTAATTTTGGTTCAATGAATACCACTAACGATAATCAATTAAAAATTGAAGTTGGTGGGTACAATCCGATTATTGGAAAAAGTTATGGTGAAATTGGCGCAGAGGCAAGAACCATGCATAAAAGTCAAGGCGAAGGACGTCCAAGAAGAAGAGGTGCTAGCTATGAATTTTTTGAAGTAACAGCTGGCGAGACCGCTAAGATGGATATTATGGAGGGAGTGAACACTTCCTGGTCACGATTACAAGCAGAACAAATTGAAACTGTGATTGATAAGATTGTTGCAAGCTTTAATATTGTTGATCCGTCGGCATCGGTTCCAGCCCTGGTTAAATTATATCAGCAAATAAATGGATTGCCAAAATCCAATTGGAGTTTATATAAATTGGAGCAGGTGCAGGATATTATTAAATCATGTGCAGGTTTATATGTTGAAGCAACAACGCAACAGCAGCAAGTGATACCAGGTTCGACAGTAACTGTTCAATTTTTATTGAATCAACGTTCAGGTGTCAATTCAACATTAACGAGTATTCAATTTCCTTCAAAGGATTCAATATTCAATAAGCCACTAGCTTATAATCAAAATACTCAATTTGATTATACCTTGAAAGTACCTGCCGACAAAGCAATCACACAGCCTTATTGGTTAGAGCTTCCTAAAACAGAGGGAATGTTTGTCGTAAATGACCAACAACTTATAGGTAAGTCCGAAAACGACCCTGCATTTGAAGGGGTTGTAAATGTTGAGATTGAAAAACAATTATTTTCTTTTAAAATTCCAGTTCAATATAAATTTACTGACCTAACCAAAGGCGATGTTTATCAACCTATTGCAGTTGTGCCTGCAACGGAAGTTAAATTTTTGAAGGAAGTTAATTTATTGAATGCTGGTAAGCCAATCACAGTTTCTTATCAAACCATTGATCATAAAGGCGAAACCAAACAAACCGATATTGAAATTAAAAAAGCATCTGACCCTTTACCGGTGCCAGAAAATGCATTGTTCACAAAATCAATCGTATATGATCATATTCCTGCCATTACTTATTTTCCAACAGCGAATACGAAAATAGTGCCTGTAACGGTTCAAAATACAGCAAAAAATATTGGTTATATCGACGGCGCAGGGGATAAAATTCCTGAGGCCTTGGTGGAGTTAGGTGCAACGGTTACACATTTAAATGAGTCGGATATAACGGACGAAAATTTAAGACATTTTGATGCAATTGTCATTGGCATTCGTGCCTATAACATGTACTCCTTTTTATCGGAACAAAATGAAGTGTTCAATAAGTATATCGCCAATGGAGGCAACTTAGTAGTACAGTATTTAAAAAGCAATCAAGTGGGAATTAAGCCTGTGAAAGTAGGGCCTTATAAGTTTAGCGTAAATTCAGGTAAGCGCGTTACGCAGGAAAACGTGCCTGTTAATTTTATTTTACCAAATCATACTGTTTTAAATGTGCCTAATAAAATAGTAGCGGCTGATTTTGAAAACTGGACACAGGAGCGCAGCACCTATCAATCAGATAATTATGATGCCCATTTTGAAGCCCCATTAAGCATGAATGATAAAGGGGAGGCGCCAAGTAATGGAAGCTTATTAATTGCACCTTATGGCAAAGGCAATATGGTGTATTTAAGTTTAGTATTGTTTAGACAATTACCAGCCGGTAATCCAGGAGCCTATAAATTATTAGCCAACATTATTTCACTTCCAAAACATTAAGCATGAGACGAAATGTAAGCATTTTAACTTTGCTCGTCATTGGGTTAGGAATTGGCTATTTAATCAAGAATGTAAAAATCGGCTTGATTCTTGGACTTATTGTGGGGATATTAATAAGCACTGTTGGTACTAAGAGTAAGTAGTATATTTATTAAGTAGTAATTGTTATTTTTCAATTTCAGTAGATCCTATAGTTTCGGGAGTAGCTTCGCTTTCACCTCCAATCCATTTCATTTTACGAGAAACGAAGTAGGCAATTAATCCTAAGCTAATTACGATTAATCCGCTAATCATCATCTTTGCTCCTGTGGAATAAAATATGGCAACCCAAATGATAATGGCCATAAATAATGGGATAGGGTAAAATGGCATTTTCCAAGGAAAATAGGATTTGCCTTTTCGTTTTACCAATAATAACAATCCAATGGCTTGGCCAATAAATTGAATAAGGATTCGCATAGCTAATATGCCATCAATTACTTCTTTTAATCGGAACAATAAACTAAATACAAATGCAATACCACCTAATACTAATAAGGAGCGGTGCGGGAAATTTAATTTAGGATGCACTGTGCCAAAAAAAGAAAAGAACGACTTGTTCTGCGCTGCAGCAAATGGAATACGACTGTAACCCAAAGTAGCTGAGAATAGGGAAGCAAATGCTACAATTAAAATAAGCACCGTTGCAATTGCACCTGCGGTTGGGCCAAATAAAGTTTTAATATAATCGCTTACTACATATTTACTGGTTGATAATACTTCAAAAGGCAAAACACTTGCAACACTTATATTCATTGATAAATACAAAATAGCAATTCCTGCAATTGAAATAAACATACTCCTAGGTATGTTCTTACTTGGATTTTTTATCTCTCCTCCTAAATGACAAACATTATAATAGCCTAAATAACTATAAATTGTTTTCACACTCGCAAATCCTAATGCGGCAACAAAACCATGTTGTAAACTAAAGCCGTCGTTAATATGCTTAATGGGTTCCAAAAAGTTTCCGTGTGCAATACCGCCACCAATAATCCAGAACATAGTACCCAAAACAATTACCCACAAGAAAACTGAAATCTTTCCAATGGATTCAATTTTACGATACAACAATAAAATCACTAAAATAACTACCGATCCACTTACTGCTTTTTCTTGCCAAACATTAAAATGAAAAAAGTAATTAGCATATTGTGAAAATCCAATGGCAGCAGAAGCAATTACTAAAGGTGCTTGAATCATGGTTTGCCAAACAAAAAGGAAACTCATGATTTTGCCCCATTTTTCACCATAACCTTCTTTTAAAAAGTGAAAGCTTCCACCGGCTCGAGGAAGGGCAGCACCTAATTGACTCCAAACCATGGCGTCTAAAAAGGATAGTAAGGCACCTGCTATCCAAGCATATAAAAAATAGGGGCCAGCCATGATTTGAGCTACAACACTTAATACGACAAATGGGCCAATGCCCACCATGTCAATCATATTAATGGCGGTTGCATGTAAAAGGCTTAATTTGCGTTCTAAATTGGGTTGTTTGTCATTCATAGTAATGTACAAGATAATAAAATTAGGGTAAAAAAAAGAGACGAAAAATGGATTCAAATTTCAATATGGTTAATTGGGCAAAGAACGCCACTATTTATGAAGTGAATGTTAGGCAATACACTGCTGAAGGAACGTTTAGTGCCTTTCAAAAACATTTGCCGAGACTAAAGGATATGGGGGTGGATATTTTATGGTTTATGCCCATTACTTCCATTAGTGAAAAAGTAAGAAAAGGAACTTTAGGAAGCTATTATGCATGTAGCAGCTACACAAAAATTAACCCTGAATTTGGCACCGTAAATGATTTCGCTAGTTTAGTGAATGAGGCACATGCATTGGGCATGAAAGTAATTATTGATTGGGTGGCTAATCATACAGGACGTCAACATGAGTGGATGGATTTACATCCTGATTGGTTTTCGCGCAATGCTCAAGGTGAATTTACTGAACGCAATGGTTGGGATGATGTAGTTGATTTAAACTTTAGCAATAAAGATATGCGCAAGGCTTTGATTGGGGCTATGCAATATTGGGTGCGTGATTTAAAGATAGACGGATTTAGATGTGATATGGCGCATTTAGTACCATTAGATTTTTGGAAGGAGGCGCGCGAAGCTGTTGAAACCATTCAGCCGCTTTATTGGTTAGCTGAATGTGAGGAGGTGAATTATCATCAAGTATTTGATACGAGTTATGCTTGGGCTTTAATGCATGTTTCAGAAAAATTAGCCAAGGGGGAAGTGGGTATCCATGAAGTATATAATGTGTTACATGGTTATTCACAATATCCAGCAGGAGCTACAAAGCTATTATTTACCTCCAATCATGACGAGAACAGTTGGAATGGAACAGAGTACGAAAAGTATGGTGCCGCAACAAAGGCATGGGCGATATTTACACAAACTTGGAAAGGAATTCCATTAATATACAGTGGTCAAGAACTTCCTAATAAAAAACGCTTACAATTTTTTGATAAGGACCATATTGAGTGGACAACTACTCCGGCCTTACACGAATTTTATAAAACATTAAGTACCCTTCGCAAAACGCATACTGCCATTGTAAGTGGCGAGACCTTTAATTTACCGGTGCAAACCGATGGTGTCATGGCTTATTTAAGACAGGATGATCAGTCCACCATATTTGTGTTGTTGAATTTAACCAACCATCATCATAAAGTGGAAATTAGCCATGAAAAGTTACAGGGTGTATTCAAAAATGTATTTTCAGGTATGGCATTCAATTTTAACCATAGCGTTCCATTTGAATTAATGCCAGGGGATTATTTTGTTTATGTGAAGGAAGGGTAGTGACAAGCTTATCAAAGTTTACTTTTATTTTTATTTTGAGAAGGTCTCAATAATTACTTTACCATTTACTACTTTAACATTCGTAGTGGTATTATTGCCACTAACATTTATAGTAACGCCGTTAACAGTAATAGTACTATTTGTTCTATTAGTACCATTCGTTTTGTGAACGTTACTTGTTGTTTGATAGTTGTTGTAATTATTTTGTGTATTTTTTTTAACATTACTTGTTTTATGCTGAGTACTTGGTTTTTTTGTGCCAGTTTTATAAGTATTAGCATTGGTTTGAGCTGTTTTAAAGTGTTGCAAATATTTTGAATTGTATTCACTTCGTTTTATTGGGTTCGATAAAGTATTGTTTGCCTCATTAATATTTTTAAATTGTTCCATACCGGCAGGGTTAATGTCAGGGTGGTACTTTTTGGATAAGGTACGGTATGCTTTTTTAATGACGTCGTTGGAAGCTGTGAATGGGATTTCAAGTATTTTATAGTAATCTTTCATAAATTTTGTTTGATGGTTATTCTAAAATACCCTTTTCTTTTAAGTGCTTGATGCAAGCATCTAAATTGGTTTTAGCAAAAGCCCGTGCAGCAATTTCTAGTGGGCAGTTTTCATAACCAGTTGTTTTCAAATACTTACTATAGTTTTTATAATCTGGGTTTGTGAGGTCGTCAAAATAATGTTTAAGTTCATGTAACATACTGTCAACCATTTCTAAAATACGGGTTGTTTCATTCTCTGCTGTATGGGCATTAACATAAATTTTGATTAGTCTTTTTCCTGAAGTGTAGCAACCTAATCTTGTCTTATGTTTATAATAGGATACTTCAAATTTTGGATAGTACTTTATATTTAGTTCATGAAACATGGGTTTTGCGTAATACAAGACTTCCTGAAATAATTTTGGGTAGGTACTTTTTAAGGTTAGTTTGCTTGCTTTATAATCCTTGATGATTTCGTCAACCAATTTGTATAAGCAAAAAGCTATCCAGCAAATGCATAATAATATTTGTAAATTCTTACTCATTTAGTTATTTTTTTATTTTAAGAATCCAATCTTATTTGTTACAAAACTTGTTCTAACGTAGTCGCTATCAATATTATAAATATCTGCTAAACACATAGGCTCGTTTACTTTAATATCCTTGCCAATATGCTTCAATAATTTGTTGGTCTCTTCAATTGATAACTTATCAAATTTGTGTTCCGCAACCAAACGTCCTTTTCTTAATAAGGCAGGATCAATACGCTCTCTATCCATATTAAACGTAGCAATAATTTGTACATTTAAACATTCACCTAAAATACCATCGGTTAAATTAAGTATGTTGGAAACACCCGCAGCTGAGCCATTGGTTTGGCGATCCGATATCACACGTTCAGCATCTTCAATAATCAAAATGCTATTTTTATGATTCATCAAGAAAGGAATAATGCTTGGGTCCGATAACATCTCAGCTATGGATGGTGGGATAAACAATATTTCTTTTTCTTTTACAACACTGGTTAAGTATTTTAGATAAGTGCTTTTGCCCGTACCTGGTTCACCCCAAAATGCAAAGAAGCCTTTATCATTGTTGTTGTTTAAGCGATTGATAATTATTTCGTGGGTATGCGCAAATTTTTTACCATAGTTTAATGCCAAGTTCATGGGCGGGGTGTCAAAAAAGTATTTCTCTGTATCCAATCCGTTTCGCTCACTTTTCACCAAGGAGATATTGGATTTTTTTTCCTCAAGTATGTAATTGTCCAAGAACGTCCAATCTAATTGGGATTCAATACTCCCTAATTTTACATTATACAAGAATACCAAATTAGTAAAAGGCTCGCTTCCCTTGTCCTTGTTTCTATTTTCAAATGTGATAATCATTTGTTTATCCTTGTTAACAAACATTGTTTTTTCAGCTGTATTATATCTTTTAGTAGTGATGTTAATTTGTACCTCCTGTATAAACCCCATTTTTGTGAAGTAGTCAACTATCTTTGGTGAAAAGTCATTGTCATGTTCAAATTTTGAAGGCAATTGATCAAACTGATTGATATAAAACTGCATTACTGGGATTTCATCCTCGTAACATTCTTGGTAAATAGAGTAGGAGTTTGGTAATTTTGTTTTCATGTTAGTGGTTTTATATTTTTTGTTTACACTAAGCCGCTATTGAAAGCGACTCAGTGTTTATTTTTTTGTTCCAATCGTGTTCTATTAGGTTGTCGGTCCAATTTATTCTTATAATATTGGCCGATCCCTCATTGATTACAACCCTATTACACCAGATATCATCAACTCCATCCCTGTCAAAAGTGTATAATTTCAACGCCCAACTAGGTATATGTTCCTTTGTACATATAAAGGAGGTTTTTTTTAATCGTTCTCTGTTCTTATTTATGTCGTCAATATCATTTGACATGACAGGATCAATAAACCATTTCCCCCTGAACGCGTGGGTGTCTATTCTCCAATAGTCATGTTTAGTCATCCGACTTTTCATAACTGAAGGAAGGGGAGTCCTAAAGGGTCGGTAAAAGTCCAAACAGAAAGGAAAAAGATCCTGAGCTTTCCTCAATCCATTGTTGGCAAATACTGCCCAGTCTTCCCTACAAATAAGGCCTTCCTCCCTTATTTTTTCTCTTAACTCGAAATTGTTTAACTCTGGTCTTTCATGTCTTCCAATGTCTCTGTGGCTAACATGCCAGACATAACGTTCAGGTTTAATTTCAGTTTCAAGATTCCATTTTTTCCCTGTTTTTAAATACCAGGGTTTTTCCCATTTACTTGTAATTGTTTTCATGTCTATTAGTTTTAATTGTTTGCATTGCACTATTCAGCAGTAGCTGCATAGTAGGTTGCTTAATTTTTATTGCTAATAGAATTGACTGTTACATGGGTATAATTTGATTTTTTATTTGAATATTATATTGAGAATTTTATTGGTTTATATTGACAGTTTTTAGGTAGTTCGTTTTGTGAGCTGCAATATTAAGACGAGGGTTTCCAGTCTATTCGGAATTCCTAAAAAGTTTAAAATATTTTATAAGTAATTGAAAATCAATCTATAAATGATAATTAAACTTGGTTAAAAAATTTGTGTTATAAAAAAAAGGTAAACTTTAATTAATATTATATCAAATATACATAACTTCGAAAAAAATTAGTTTATGCTACTTTTAAGATTCGATCCAGAGCAACCTTTAACGCTTGGTGCAATATTTAATATTACAACTGGTGTAATTGAGGATAGATATGGAAGCACATTTGTAAAAGACAATAAGGAAAGCAAAGTATGGTTTTTACATATGGGAGACATGGATTCTATAAACCAAAAAATTAACTTCGACGAACTTGAAGAAAATGAGAGGAAGTTAAATGAGAAGAGGGAAGCGCGTGCTGCTTTTAAGCCAACCCATAACCCCTTAGAAAGAAATGAACTCAGAATTCATGAAAATAAATTTTTACAAACATCCGATTATTTAATTAGTTGTAGAGGAAAGACTATTGGTTATTCCATGAAGAATCATGAACATAATGAGAGCAACCAAATTATTCATAAAGGATCTTGCATTTTACCAACACATCATTTTCTCGTATTAAGGCCAAGAAGTGCATCGCTTCAAGATATTGAATATTTGCATTTTGTTTTGGATATGTATGTTGAACATGTTTTGAGCGTTGAAAAGAATAATAAGAACATATTAAGCAAGGGGGATATAGAAAGTAGAGAAATAAAAATGATTTATAATCAAGCAAAACAAGAAGAATTTGTAAAAATTTTAAAAGAATTGAAAGAAGAAGCAAAGTCAGTTCAAGATAAAATTTCTTTTCATCTAAGAAACTATACAGATACAATGGATTCAAATACTAATAAAAATTATTAAACATGGACATCAATTTTAAAATTATACCACCAAAGGATATACATAACCAAATAGGTAGTTATAGTAGTGCTTTAAAATCAAAAAAAGTTCACATTATTGCAGTTGCAAAAACAGATGGTATTTGCAAAACCTTATTACAAAATTTAGGAGAGCAGGATCATATGATTAATAGCTATTGTGAAAAAGTGAATTCAAAATATGAACCTGGTTGCTTATATCCCAAGCTTACATTTACTATTTTCCCAATTTTCAAAGAGGAGAGGAGATCAAGCATGGAAATAGATTTAGCCAAATTCTTTGGGGATACATTTGAAGCGCAAGAAAAATATTTCCAATGCGATGAAATGGTTTATTTATTTGACCAGGATACCTGGCCCGATTTTAGTTTATTAGAGCAAATTTTACGTCAACAACTACTAAACAGACCTGCTCAAATTAGAAATTATCAAGTAACATTAAGCACCAATTTGTAGTAAATACGATACATTAAAATAAATCATATATATAAAATAATGATATTCTATCATAATATTTTAAAATGTTCACAAAAAAATACAACAAAAGTATTAAAATGTGAAAAATAGTATTAAATTTGCATCCTAATTTTATACATCGTTTAAAACACTAAAACAACATTTATATGAAACACCTCGTATTGCACTCAGAAGACTCAACAACAACGTTTCTTCAGCCAATTTACAAGAACTTACCTGATGCCACAGTAATTACCGGAGGAAAAACCAAAGAACAAGTATTTAAAGAAATTGAAGCCCATGACCATATTATTATGTTAGGGCACGGAAGCCCTAGTGGTTTGTTTGCAATTGGGCAGTACCCTGGTTTAGGCTATACTAGCTATATTATTGATAGTAACATTGCCCATTTGTTAAAGCAAAAGAAGCAATTAACAACCATATGGTGCTATGCCCAAAAGTTTGTGGAGGCTACAGGTTTAAAGCAAACTTATTTCAGCAATATGTTTTGCAGTGAGACCTTGGAATGTAGCATGATGGGTTTTCAGGCGACACAGGAACAAGTGGAGGAGAGTAACTGGTGCTTTTCCAAGAATTTGGGTGAGCATATTTTAAAGACTCCGACAGAAATACATGCAGCTATGCAAAATGGTGCATATGCCCAATTGGCAAAAACCAACCCTGTAGCTACTTATAATTTTGAACGTTTGGGATGTGTAGCCGCATAAATTAAAAAAAACCTTTAAAAGACTGCAAATTCCAAATAGACTGGAAACCTAATTTGCAATTTGCAGGCTCTAATCAACATTCACTTTATCATAAGTATGAAAATAAATCCATCCAATAGCATCATGAACAACATTTTAGATAATATTTCAACACAAAATAAAATGAGCGTAAATGCAATATCAACCGGTATTTCAAGTCTTGACAATTTAATGGGTGGTTGGAAACCTTGCGTTAGCATTGTGTCTGCAAGACCAGGTATGGGTTTAACCGCTTTTGCTTTAACGCAATTGAGGCAAGTATTATCTAACTTAACGGAGAATGAAGTTGTAATATATGTTGCAGATAAAGAAAGTTCAACAGCTTTGATGCAAAGACTTTTGTCGATTGCCACACAATTGGATTTGGCAACTATCCAAAAAGGAAAGTTAAACAAAGAGGAGTTTGATAAGGTATTGAAGGAGCCATTAACAAGACAATTGAAAGACAAAAAGGTGGTGTTTTTAAATTCCAATACACCAACTGTATATGCGATAAGACATTTAGTACATTCTTTAAAAAAAGAAGGTAAAAAGCCAGTAATGGTATTTATAGATTCTTTATTGTCCTTGGTAGATAGAATTAGATTCAGAAGCCAAGATATGGAACATGTAATGTTGGATTTGAATTTATTGTCGGAAGAGTATGAGTTGCCGGTTCTCTGTACAATGCCTTTGGGAAGACAAG
>JACCDH010980693.1_pt1 | contig 12119 bp, 11 predicted proteins | sample 7442481 | NCBI WGS metagenome assembly JACCDH01 (sample SAMN15323433, study PRJNA562643) | freshwater metagenome | isolation source: river surface water | place: USA:Blue River Watershed | collected 2017-08-15
ATAGGTACCAACGACCTGATTCAGTACACGTTGGCGATTGATCGTGTCGATCATGAAGTTGCGCATCTCTACAATCCGCTGCATCCGGCCGTGCTGCAGCTGCTGGCCATGACGATTTCTGCCGGAGCCAAAGCGGGCGTACCGATCGCGGTCTGCGGTGAGATTGCGGGTGATATCAAACTCACCCGACTGCTGCTCGGACTTGGTCTTCGCGAATTTTCCATGCATCCGGCGCAGCTGCTGTCGGTGAAACATGAAATTCTCAACAGCGATATCGCCTTGCTCGAGCCGCATGCCAAGAGAATTCTGCGCAATTACGAGCCGGCAGCGATCGCGGAAGCCGTGGAGCGCTTGCGCGTGTTGTAGGCGCCCGAATCCATCAGGCTCGCTACCGCGTTTGACGCTGAGCCCCGACTTCGCTATCCTTGCGCTCATGCGCCGATTTGACCTTAGCTTGCGGGCGCAAGGGACTTTCCCTAATAAATACGGCTAAAGCGAGCTCGAATCGACTCTCCGAATCCAGCCCGACCAGCCAAATGCTCTCGGGCTTTTTTTATTTTCGGTTCCAGATGAAATCCATAGGCGTCGTTACCCCACAGTCCATGCACTTCAAGCAGCCGCTGCCGCTGCAAAGTGGCGCCGTGCTGTCTGACTACACGCTCGTCTATGAAACCTACGGCACGCTCAATGCCGATGCCTCCAATGCCGTGCTGGTTTGTCATGCACTCAATGCCTCGCACCACGTAGCCGGGGTGTACGAAGGTCAACCGAAAAGTACCGGCTGGTGGGACAACATGGTCGGTCCCGGCAAGGCGTTGGATACCGATCGGTTCTTTGTCATCGGCGTCAACAATCCCGGTTCCTGTTTTGGCTCGACCGGGCCAATGCACACCAATCCGGCGACAGGAAAACCCTATGGTGCTTCCTTTCCGGTCGTGACCGTCGAAGACTGGGTACACGCCCAGGCACGGCTGGCTGATGTGCTGGGTATACGTCAGTTCGCGGCTGTGATGGGCGGGTCGCTGGGTGGCATGCAGGCGCTGGCCTGGAGCGTGCTGTATCCCTCCCGTGTTGCGCATTGTCTGGTGATTGCTTCCACCCCCAAGCTAAGCGCGCAGAACATCGCCTTCAATGATGTCGCGCGTCAGGCCATACTCACCGATCCGGATTTTCATGATGGTGATTTTTATGCGCATGGCGTCGTGCCCAAGCGCGGCCTGCGCGTGGCACGCATGATCGGCCACATTACCTATTTGTCCGACGATGACATGGCAGAAAAATTCGGTCGTGATTTGCGCGGTGATGATTACCAGTTCGGTTATGGCGTTGATTTCGAGATTGAATCCTATCTGCGCTATCAGGGCGACAAATTTTCCGAGTACTTCGATGCCAACACCTATCTGCTGATTACCAAGGCACTGGATTATTTTGATCCGGCGCGCGCCTTCAATGGCGATCTCTCTTCAGCCTTGGCCAATACGCAGGCAGAATTTCTGCTGGTCTCCTTTATGACTGATTGGCGATTTGCGCCTGAGCGCAGTCGCGAAATCGTGCAGGCACTGGTCAAGAATGACCGACGTGTTACCTATGCCGAAATCGACGCACCGCATGGTCATGATGCCTTTTTGCTCGACGATCCCCGCTATATGTCGGTAGTGGGTTCTTATTACGACAGGATTTGGCAGAGATTGTCGGCGCAATCGTTCGCGGTACAAAAGGAGGCCGCATGATTACCCAGCGTTTCGCCGGCCTGCGAGCTGATCTCGCCTTCATTGCTCACTGGGTGGCGCCTGCATCGCGCGTACTGGATCTGGGTTGTGGTGACGGTGCCATGCTCGAATACCTGCAGGTTGACAAGCATTGCAGTGGTTATGGCGTTGAAATCGATGATGCCTACATCCCACGCTGTGTGCAACGCGGCGTCTCTGTCATCCAGCAAGATATGGAAGGCGGTCTGGCCATGTTTGCCGATAACGCTTTTGACACGGTCTTGTGCCTCTCTGCGCTGCAGATGATGAAAAACGTCGAAGGTGTGTTGCGTGATATTACGCGCGTAGGTCGCGAGGCAATTGTCTCTTTCCCCAATTTTGCACACTGGCCGCATCGCGTAGCGCTGCTCACGGGCCGTATGCCGGTCTCCGAGAGCCTGCCGCATGCATGGTACGACACGCCGAACCTGCGCTGTGCGACGATTAGTGATTTTGAGGAACTTGCTGACGAAGTCGGTCTCGAAGTACTCGAATGCGTCGCACTGCGTGACGATGGAACGCCAGTCACTTTTCTTCCGAACTGGCGCGGCAGTCTCGCAGTTTTCCGTCTTCGCAAACGATAATCTCGTCCTCTCGGACGCCCCGCTTTCCTTTAAAGACGACGCATGAATCAGGAATCTTCTGCAGCCGCACCAGCGCCTGCGCGCGGCTGGCGGCATTACTTCACCCGGCACATGCTGATTTGCGTGATGCTCGGTTTCACCTCCGGTCTGCCGCTGTTCATACTCTACAACCTGCTCTCCGCATGGCTGAAAGCCGAGCAAGTTGATCTGAAATCCATCGGACTATTCGCGCTGGTCGGCTTTCCCTATACCTGGAAATTCCTCTGGTCGCCGCTGATGGATCGCTTCCGTTTTCCTATGCTGGGCCGGCGGCGCGGCTGGATGTTTTTTACGCAGCTTGCCTTGCTGGCCGCCATAGGCAGCATGGGCTTTTATTCGCCGGCGACTGATTTGACGATGATTGTTTTTCTTGCGGGCCTGGTCGCTTTTCTGTCGGCCAGTCAGGACATCGTCATTGATGCCTATCGTCGCGAGATGCTGTCCGATCGCGAGCAGGGATCCGGCACTGCATTGTTTGTCAATGCGTACAAGATGTCTACCCTGATACCCGGCTCGCTATCGTTGATTCTGTCGGATTTCCTCAGCTGGCAAGTGGTGTTTTCAATCACGGCGCTGTTCATGCTGCCCGGCGTGTTCACGACCCTGCTCATACGCGAGCCCAGCATTTACGGCGAGCCACCACGCACGCTGCGCGAAGCGGTCGTGTTGCCTTTCAAAGAATTCATCGAGCGCAGCGGCTGGTCGCATGCTGCGATGATTTTGGCGTTTATTTTTCTGTACAAGCTCGGTGATTCCATGGCCACCGCATTGGCCACGCCCTTTTACATGGATCTCGGTTTTTCGCGTACGCAGATTGGCTTGGTCGCCAAGAACGCCGGCTTGTGGGCCAGTCTTGCCGGAGGCATTCTGGGTGCGGTATGGCTGGAGAAAACCGGTGTCAATCGCGGGCTGTGGATCTTCGGTGTGCTTCAGGCTGTCGCGATTTTGGGTTTTGCCTTGCTCGCTTATGCCGGTATCAGCGCCCCCGGGGCCGCCACTGCGACGCCTGATACGTTTTTGCTTGGTCTGGTAATCGGCATGGAAGCCTTTGCCGTCGGCTTGGGCACGGCAGCTTTCACTGCCTATATTGCGACAGCGACGGATTCGCGTTACACCGCCACACAGTTCGCTTTGTTCACCAGTTTGGCTGCTGTGCCGCGCACGTTTTTCAATGCGCTCACCGGTTTTATCGTCGCTCATACCGGCTGGTTCGAGTTTTTCCTGATCTGCTTTGCGCTGGCGTTGCCTGGCATGCTGCTGTTGCCCAAGATCGCACCATGGAACGCACCCGTTGTGCCGGACGATGCGACTGAAACCAAGGAAGCGAAGGGCGTGACCGGCGCAGCCGGATGATCGCAAGGCTACGATGCTCAATGTTCTCTGGCTAAGCTTCTTCTTTCTGGCTGCCGCCAGTGCGCTCTGGCGCTGGCTGGTGGTGGGCGATCCTGCGGTCTTTGCTGCGATGGTCGAGAGCTTGTTTGCGATGGCCAAGCTGTCAGTCGAGGTGATGATTCTGCTGTTCGGCACGCTCACGCTCTGGCTGGGCTTTTTGCAGATTGCAGAAAAAGCCGGACTCGTTGAACGTCTTGCTCGTTTTTTATCACCGCTGTTTGCGCGACTCATGCCCGAGGTCCCCGTCGGTCATCCGGCACTCGGGCTGATCACGATGAACTTCACGGCCAATGCCCTTGGCCTTGATAATGCCGCCACACCCATAGGGTTGAAAGCGATGCGCGAGCTGCAGTCGCTCAACCCCGAACCCGAGCGCGCCAGCAATGCACAAATTTTGTTTCTGGTGCTGAATGCCTCATCACTGACACTGTTACCGGTCTCAATTTTCATGTACCGCGCACAGCAAGGTGCGCCCGATCCCACCTTGGTCTTTCTGCCCATCTTGTTGGCGACAAGCGCTTCCACGCTCGCCGGATTTTTTGCGGTCGTCTTCATGCAGCGTTTGCGCTGGCGTGATCCCGTGGTGCTGGGTTGGCTATTGGGCATTGCACTGTTGCTAGGCGGATTCATCACATTGTTATCGACGCTGTCGTCGGTAGCGCTGGCCAGTCTCTCATCCGCGCTCGGCAATGCGCTGCTGTTTGGGCTAATCCTGTTATTTCTGGTCGCAGGCATGCTGCGCAAAGTCGCCGTCTATGAAGCCTTCATCGAAGGTGCGCGCGAAGGTTTTGATGTCGCAAAAAATCTGCTGCCTTATCTGGTTGCGATGTTGTGTGCCGTCGGTGTCTTGCGCGCCTCTGGCGCATTGGATCTCCTGTTGAACGTGATTCGTGATGTTGTGCTCTGGGCGGGTTGGGACGCGCGTTTTGTTGATGCGTTGCCTACCGCACTGGTCAAGCCATTTTCAGGCAGTGCTGCGCGTGCAATGCTGATCGACACCATGAACACCCAGGGTGTCGATAGTTTCCCTGCGCTCTTGGCTGCGACCGTACAGGGAAGCACAGAGACAACGTTTTACGTGTTGGCGGTGTATTTCGGTTCGGTAGGCATTCAGCGTGCGCGACATGCCGTGGGCTGCGCGCTGTTTGCTGATCTCGCGGGGGTGCTGGCGTCGATTGCAGTGTGTTACTGGTTTTTTGGCTGAGCGGGTAAGCGGTGCGTAACGCCATTATGGAGATTATTAGTGTGAATCCTCGGACCAGTCTTCCAGATTCAATTCAAGCGCTTTTGCCCTGAAAGCTTTGTCGCGAGTAACGAGAATTGCATCTATCGATTTTGCATGGGATGCAATCATCATGTCGAGTGCGGAAAGAGAGTTCCCTGCTTTTTCTCCGCTCGTACGCAGATTTGCATAGACTGCTGCAACATCTGAAGACCAGGCCAGCGTCTCCACTCGTTCAAGAAACAAGTCAACCGCTTGCGTCAACGCTTTCGGATAGCCCCGTTTTGCGACGCCGTACCGCAACTCTGCCTCCGTGACCGAAGAAATCACGAGGCTTTCCATCGGTACCATCAGCACTCGCTGTCTGACAGCTGGTAGATCGCCTCGAATCACATGACTGGCGATATTGGTATCTAGCATGTAGCGCGTCACGATGCAGAACCCGCAAACGGATCTCGGTCATGCAAGTCTTGCGGTCGATCTGCTGCGCTCATGAAGTCGGCAGGCACGGCGGATAGCGTGTCCATGTTAAAAAGTTCATCCCAGGAATCAGGCCTTCGGGATAGCACGATATCCCCTGTTTCCGCATCGCGGCGAATGTAGACCTCGTTGCCATCGAAACGAAATTCCTTGGGCAGGCGCACAGCTTGGCTGCGTCCGGTCTGAAAGATCTTGGCTTTCATTCACGCACTCCTTTTTACGGCGTCTATAGCTGAGGAGGAGCGAGTATATATCAAGATATGTATCAATTAAAGTGCTATTTTGGCATTATTTGCTTATGAATGACCACACGAGATCTGCCGGGCTCAAGTTGAGAAGTTCCCATACCGTAAACAAGGGGGGATGCGCAGCCTCTGACTAATCGCTCTTAGCGCGGCAACTGTTCAAACGGATAAATCGTAATGAATCGTCAGCGGCGCATGATCTGAAAACCGTTCATCCTTGTATACGACTGCACTTTTCGCCGTGGCTGCTATGCCCGGCGTGGCAACGTGATAATCGATACGCCAACCTACATTGTTTGCCCAGGCTTGCCCGCGATTGCTCCACCAAGTGTACGCTTCCCCCGTGGTATCCGGATGCAGGATCCGATAAACATCGCGCCAGCCCGCTTCATCAAGCAAGGTCGTCATCCAAGCGCGCTCTTCGGGCAGGAAGCCGGAATTTTTTTGATTGCTCTTCCAGTTCTTGAGATCGATTTCCTTGTGCGCGATATTCCAGTCGCCGCAAATCACCACTTCGCGACCGGACTTTCGCAGTTTGACCAGATGCGGCATGAAAGATTCCATAAAACGGAATTTGGCCTGCTGACGTTCATCGCTCGATGACCCAGACGGACAGTAGAGTGAAATCACCGACAGCTTGCCGATATCGACTTGGGCATAGCGCCCCTCGGCATCGAACTCTGCATTGCCGAAGCCTGCCGTGACTGATTCTGGCTTGTGCCGTGAATAGACGCCGGTACCCGAATAGCCTTTCTTCTCGGCGTAGTGGAAGTGGCCGTGATAGCCATGGGGTGAGAGGAAGGCTTCTGTCATGTCGGCTTCCTGAGCCTTGAGCTCTTGCACGCAGACGAAATCTGCGTCTTGCTTTTCCATCCATTCAAAAAAATTCTTTTTGGCGGCAGAGCGTATGCCATTGAGATTGGCCGAGATGATTTTCATGATAATTTTTTGGGAAGAGTGTGCCGTTACGATGGCAAGGATAACCGATCAGACTGAGCATCGTCCGCGCGTTAAAATATCGAATTCGACAGTCTAATTTCAGGGTTATTGAGTGAACAACTTGCGCCAGCAATTCATCGAATTTTCCGTCAACGCCGGCGTGCTGCGCTTTGGCGAATTCACGACGAAAGCCGGGCGTCTATCGCCATATTTTTTCAATGCCGGCCTATTCAATGACGGCGAGCGACTGGGCACGCTCGCCAACTTTTATGCGCAAACACTGCTGGATTCAGGCGTGGGTTTCGACATGTTGTTCGGGCCAGCCTACAAGGGCATTACCCTCGCCTCGGCAACCGCGGTAGCACTCGCATCCAAAGGCCACAACGTCTCTTTTGCCTACAACCGCAAGGAAGCGAAGGATCACGGTGAAGGCGGCACGATTGTTGGCGCAAAGCTCGAAGGCCGTGTGGTCATCATCGACGATGTGATCTCGGCCGGCACCTCGGTGCGCGAGTCAGTCGAAATGATCCGTGCGCAGGGTGCGACACCGTGCGCGGTGCTGATTGCCTTGGACCGTATGGAAAAGAGCGGTGCCGAAGGCGCGCTGTCGCAACTGTCGGCGGTACAGGAAGTCGAGCAAAGTTTCGGCATGCCGGTTTTGCCGATTGCGAACCTGAATGATTTGTTCGCTTATCTGTCGGGTCCGGGCGCGAGTGCTGATCTGGTACAGTTCAAGGGGCCGGTTGAGACGTATCGGCAGCGCTATGGAGCTACCTGAGTGTACCTAAACCGCTGACATCAGGTAGCGGCTACACCTTTGTGCTTTCGAAAAAATCAGCCCAGCTTTTGCTTTAACAATTCCGTCAGCTGCGCCGGATTTGCCTTGCCCTTGCTCGCTTTCATCGCCTGACCAATGAGCGCGTTGAACGCTTTTTCCTTGCCGGATCGGTATTCTTCGACCGACTTGGCATTTGCAGCTAAAACTTCATCGATGATTTTTTCCAGTGCACCAGTATCGGAGATTTGTTTCAGTCCTTTGGATTCGATGATCTCGTCAGCGAGTGCTGCTGACGAGGACTTGGCTTCCCACATCGCTGCAAACACTTCCTTGGCGATTTTGTTGGAGATCGTGCCGTCCGCAATGCGCTTCAATAACAGCGACAATTGTTCTGCACTGACAGGGGAGTCACTGATCTCGATGCCTTCGCGATTCAGCGTCGATGCCACATCACCCATCATCCAGTTCGCCGCTGGCTTTGCTTGTTCTTTGCCGGTCGCCGTGACGACTGCTTCAAAGAAACCTGCCATGGCTTTCGATTGCGTGAGCACCATCGCGTCATAGTCGGAGAGCTGATAGTCCCTGACAAAACGCTCGCGCATGGCACCCGGCAGTTCGGGCAGTGAGGCTTTGACGCGCGCTATCCATTCCTGCGCGATCACCAGCGGCGGCAGATCAGGATCAGGGAAGTAGCGATAATCCATCGCATCTTCCTTGCTGCGCATAGATCGGGTTTCTTTTTTGTCCGGATCGTACAAGCGCGTTTCTTGCACGACGCTGCCGCCATCTTCAATCAGTTCGATTTGACGACGCACTTCATAGTTGATCGCTTCTTCCAGAAAGCGGAAAGAGTTGAGATTTTTTATCTCGCAGCGCGTACCGAATTCTTTCTGTCCGACCGGACGCACGGAGACATTGGCGTCACAGCGGAACGAGCCTTCTTGCATGTTGCCGTCGCAGATACCCAACCACATGACCAAGGCGTGCAATGCCTTGGCATAGGCGACCGCTTCAGCGGCACTGCGCATCTCGGGCTCAGTGACGATTTCCAGCAGAGGCGTGCCGGCGCGGTTAAGGTCAATGCCGGTCATGCCGTGGTAGTCCTCATGCAACGACTTGCCCGCATCTTCTTCTAGATGCGCGCGTGTCAGGTTCACGGTTTTCATTTCTGCTTTACCGTCTTTTTCTACAACGAATGACAGGCTGCCGCCCTGAACCACGGGAATCTCAAACTGACTGATCTGATAGCCCTTGGGCAGATCAGGATAAAAATAATTTTTGCGAGCAAACACTGAGCTTGGTGCAATCGTTGCGCCGATTGCCAGACCGAACTGAATCGCTCGTTCGACTGCGCCACGATTTAACACGGGCAGCACGCCGGGCAGGGCAAGATCGACCGGGCAAGCTTGCGTGTTGGGCGCTGCACCAAAGGCAATTGGTGCGCCACTGAAAATCTTGGAGGCTGTCGTGAGCTGCGTGTGGGTTTCAAGCCCGATCACCACTTCCCATTGCATGATGTGTCCTTTGGCTGCTGAGCGTTTTGCGTGTTCTGTGTGTTCTGTGCGATCTAGGCGTTCTGTTCAGGCCGGCGCTGATGCCAGTCGGTCGCCAGTTGAAACTGGTGCGCGATATTGAGCAGTTTCGCTTCGCCGAAATAATTACCGATCAATTGCAGACCGACCGGACGACGGGCATTTTTTGTGCCTTGTCCAAAGCCCACTGGGATCGACATGCCCGGTAAGCCAGCGAGGCTGGTGGACAAGGTATAAATATCGGCGAGATAGTTTGCAACCGGATCATTGACTTTTGATCCGAGATCCCAGGCAACGGTCGGCGCGACCGGGCCCATGATCACATCGCATTGCGTGAACGCCTGCTGAAAATCCTGGGCGATCAGACGACGAATTTTTTGTGCCTGCAGATAGTAAGCGTCGTAATAGCCATGCGACAGTACGTAGGCACCGATCAGAATGCGGCGCTTGACTTCATCACCAAAACCTTCTGAGCGCGTCTTGCGGTACATATCGCTGAGGTCCGTGTACTCCTTGGCACGATGACCATAACGCACACCATCAAAGCGGGATAAATTCGAAGAGGCTTCTGCCGGTGCAATCACGTAGTACACCGGAATAGAGAGCGATGTCTTGGGCAGCGAAATCTCGACCAGCGTTGCGCCCAGCTTCTCGTACTCTTTAAGCGCATTGCGTACGGCTTGTTCGACATCGCTGGCGAGGCCTTCGCCGAAATATTCCTTTGGCACGCCAATCTTGAGGCCTTTGATGCTCTGATCCAAAGCGCGCGTGAAATCTTCGGGCTCGCGCTCGATCGATGTCGAGTCACGCGGATCAAAACCGCTCATGGCATTGAGCAGCAGGCCGCAATCTTCAGCAGTCCACGCCATCGGACCACCCTGATCCAGTGAGGAAGCAAAGGCAATCATCCCGTAGCGCGAGACGCGCCCATAGGTCGGTTTGATACCCGTAATGCCACAGAGTGCTGCGGGTTGACGGATTGATCCGCCGGTATCCGTGCCGGTGGCCGCAGGTGTCAGGCCACCCGCGACCGCTGCTGCCGAGCCGCCGGAGGATCCGCCGGGCACGGCGGTTTTATCCCAGGGATTTTTGACGGCGCCAAAAAAGGAATTTTCATTCGATGAACCCATGGCGAATTCATCACAATTCAATTTTCCGAGGTTAACCATGCCTGCCGTGCGGAACTGTTTCACTACAGTGGCATCAAATGGGCTGCTGTAGTGAGAAAGCATCTTCGAGCCGGCGGTCGACGTCCAGCCCTCGGTCACGAAAATATCCTTGTGTGCGATCGGCAGCCCGGTCAGCGCGGTGGCAGTGCCGCTGGCGATACTTGCGTCCGCTGCCTTTGCTTGCGCCAGCGTCAGATCAGGATCGACGCTGATGAAAGCATTCAGATCGCTGGCGGCGATGCGGGCTAAATACTCGCTGGCGAGTTCAGTCGCCGAGATCGAGCGGCTTTTGAGCTGGGCGGACAGTGCTTTAAGTGTCTGAGTAGGCATGAGGCTATGGTGCGCTGTGTTCGTGGGGGCGGCAGTCAAAAAGGGTGAAACGCCGTCTTATTCGATGACTTTTGGGACCAGATACAGCCCATCTTGGGTCAGGGGAGCGGGCTTTTGGTAGGCGTCGCGCTGGTCGCTCTCGCTGACTTCATCATCCCGCAGGCGCAGGGCAAGATCGGTCTGCCAAGCAGCAATCGGATGAGACAGCGGTTCGACGCCAGTGGTGTCGATAGACTTCATTTGCTCGACCAGCGCGAAAATGCTGTTGAGTTTGTCGAGCGCATCGGCAGATTGCTGATTGTCAAGATCAAGCTGCGCCAATTTGGACAGGCGCGCAATATCGGTGAGGGACAAGGACATGAAGGGGGACGCCGATCGGCGTATCAGGGTCAATGATTCTAAAAATGGCAAACAATGCAACGCATGCGTTTTCGCCGAAGAAAGCGGAAGAACAGCGAATTTTTCGCGTTTCTGTCGGCCAATTCAGGAAGGATTATAAGGTAGAATGTCGGGTTAATGGCCGCAGCCGCGGCGCTTAGTGCGGCGCACAATTTCGGCCCATCTCAGCAATTTTTTCGTCTGGACGTGTCCCGTTCTGGCGCTTGAGGACAAGATTTCATGTTTGCATTCCTTCGTAGTTATTTTTCAAACGATTTGGCGATTGACCTCGGTACTGCCAATACCCTGATTTATGTGCGTGGTCTGGGTATCGTGCTCGACGAGCCATCGGTCGTCGCGATCCGCCAGCAGGGTGGGCCGAACGCCAAGAAAAATATCCAGGCAGTCGGTAAGGAAGCAAAGCAGATGCTGGGCAAGGTGCCCGGCAATATCGAAGCCATTCGTCCTATGAAAGACGGCGTGATTGCCGACTTCACGGTCACTGAGCAAATGCTCAAGCAGTTCATTCGCATGGTGCATGACACCAAGCTCTTCAAACCTTCGCCGCGCATCATTATTTGCGTCCCCTGTGGTTCAACGCAAGTTGAGCGTCGCGCGATTCGCGAGTCTGCGCTCGGCGCCGGTGCCTCCCAAGTGTTCCTGATCGAAGAGCCGATGGCTGCTGCCATCGGCGCAGGCCTCCCCGTCTCTGAGGCAACCGGCTCCATGGTGGTTGATATCGGTGGCGGTACCACCGAGGTCGGTATCATCTCTCTCGGTGGCATGGTCTACAAAGGTTCGGTGCGCGTTGGTGGTGACAAATTCGATGAGGCCATCGTCAACTATATTCGTCGTAATTACGGCATGCTCATCGGCGAACAGACAGCAGAGACCATCAAGAAGCAGATTGGCTCGGCTTTCCCGGGTACCGAAGTGCGCGAGATGGAAGTCAAGGGCCGCAACCTCTCCGAAGGTATTCCGCGCTCATTCACCATTTCTAGCAACGAAGTGCTCGAAGCACTGACTGATCCGCTCAATAACATCGTCTCTGCCGTAAAAAATGCGCTCGAGCAGACACCGCCAGAGTTAGGCGCCGATATCGCCGAGAAGGGCATGATGCTTACCGGTGGCGGCGCACTGCTGCGTGATCTCGATCGTCTGCTGATGGAAGAAACGGGCCTGCCTGTGCTCGTGGCCGATGATCCGCTGACCTGCGTGGTGCGCGGCTCAGGGATGGCGCTGGAGCGCATGGACAAGCTGGGTTCTCTGTTCTCCTACGAATA
>JACCDH011270447.1_pt1 | contig 12119 bp, 10 predicted proteins | sample 7442481 | NCBI WGS metagenome assembly JACCDH01 (sample SAMN15323433, study PRJNA562643) | freshwater metagenome | isolation source: river surface water | place: USA:Blue River Watershed | collected 2017-08-15
ATGGTACTGCAGTTATGTGGGAGAGTATGTCGTCGCCTTTCTTTATGAAACTCCAACTTGAAAAAGTTGGAGTTTTTTTGTTTTATACCTGAAGCCCACTGGGCTTCCTCCTCTTAAACTCAAATGTCGCCTTTAGCTTCGCTCAGTCGGGCATAGCCCTCAAGTCTTTTGAAAACCCTGTTTCTAACGAAACGGGGTTTTTTTTATACCTGAAGCCCACCTGGCTTCCTCCTCTTAATCTCAAATCTACGGGATTGAAAAGAGGATTCCTGAATAACGTAATCCTCTTTTTGTTTTTGATTAACTCCGATAGGAGTTAGATTTTGGTAAAGAACTAATGAAGAATAGAGAAAGTCCCGTAGGGACGATATTTTAGTAATTTATATTATTTAAGAATCAGCAAGATGCTAAAACTTTCTGAGGAACTACTAAACGACTTTTCTAGCCCCGATAGTAGCAAGCTACCACGTAGCGCGGATAGCGGGACAAGTCGTGTTCAGAATGTAAAATGGGTGCTACTAAAAAAATATTCTGATACAATGAATAATGGGAGAATATTTTGTAACTTTAGACTTAAATTGATGCTATGATTCCTATCACTATTGTTGATCAAAACCAAATTCTACAATGCTATCAACCGATGGTTTCTATTACGCATAAAGGTTTACAAGGGCATGCGTTGTTAGTAGGGGGGAGTTATGGTAAAATGGGTTCGGTAGTTTTATCGTCTAAAGCGGCAATGAAGTCGGGTTGTGGGTTGGTCACCGCTTTTATTCCGAAGTGTGGTTATGAAATTCTTCAAATTGCAATTCCTGAAGTAATGGTGTTGACGGATGTTCAAGACCATTGTATTTCGGCAATTGATTTTGAAATAGTTCCTAATGCTATTGGGATAGGTCCTGGTTTGGGACAAGATGCAGCTACTCAACAAGCATTGTATGATTTTTTGAGGTTAAATAGTACTCCCTTGGTTCTTGATGCGGATGCGTTGAATATTTTGTCATTGTATCCGGATTGGTTGTCTTTACTGCCTCCTAAAACGATTATAACACCTCATTTGAAAGAATTGCAACGATTGATTGGTCCTTGGGATACGGAGGAGGAGCAATTTGAAAAAACAATGGCCTTTTCTAAACAATACCAACTGATTATTGTGATGAAAGGCGCACCAACGCATATTATTGATGACGATTTGGTTTATAAAAATACCACAGGTAACGCTGCTTTGGCCACCGCGGGTAGCGGTGATGTGTTGACAGGAATAATTACCAGCTTATTGGCTCAGTCGTATGAACCAATAAACGCGGCACTATTAGGGGTTTATCTTCACGGATTGACGGCTGACATTGCTTTGCCTGAAACAGGCTATCAATCGTTTATCGCTTCGGATATTATTTCGTATTTAGGAAAAGCATTTTTAACTTTAGAGAAATTATCCTAAAAAGGCTTTTAACTCCTCGTAAGTTGAAATTTTTGTACTTACTTTTTCTTTACCTAACACACTTTCTATTTGTGTTGGAATGGGTAATTTTACCTGGAGTGCAGGTTCTACTACATCTAAAAACTTGATGGGATGGGCGGTTTCTAAGAAAATTCCAATCGCATTAGGATAATTTTCTAATTCTTTCTTTACACCTAAGTAACCCACAGCTCCATGCGGTTCAGCAATGTATCCACCTCCATTATAGATGGTTTTCATAGCTTCTAAAGTGGCTGCGTCAGAAAAAGTATACGAAGAGAAATCTTTTTTGAATTGTTCTAAATCGTTTTGATACATTTCTTGGATTCGGATAAAATTGCTCGGATTTCCTACATCCATAGCGTTAGAAATGGTAGCAATAGATGGTTTTGGATCATATATTCCGTTTGCCAAAAAGCGAGGAACGGTGTCGTTTACATTTGTAGCGGCTACAAAATGCTTTATAGGTAATCCCATTTTTTTTGCAATAATACCTGCACAAATATTTCCAAAATTCCCACTTGGGCAAGAAAACACCAAGGGTTTATTTTGGCTTTTCAACGCTTTGTAAGCAAAGAAAAAATAAAACATTTGTGGTAACCAACGGGCAATATTGATGGAATTGGCCGAAGTTAGATTTTTATGTTTCAAACTTTCGTCCAAAAAGGCTTTTTTTACCATATCCTGACAATCATCAAAAACGCCATTTACTTCTAAGGCTTTGATGTTTTGTCCCAAAGTGGTTAATTGTTTTTCTTGTATGTCACTTACTTTTCCAGAAGGATATAAAATAACGACATCAACACCATCTACTCCAAGGAATCCACTAGCGACTGCTCCTCCAGTATCTCCAGAAGTGGCCACTAAAACAGTGTTTTTTGATGTTGCATTATTTCGATTAAAATATCCTAAACAACGCGACATAAAACGGGCTCCCACATCTTTAAAAGCCATTGTTGGACCATGAAATAATTCTAAAGAATAAATACCTTTTTCTACTTCGACAACAGGGAAGTCAAAACATAAAGTTTCTTTAATTATAGAACGAAGCTCGTTTTCAGGAATTTCATCTCCTACAAATTGTTGGATAGCTTGGAAAGCAATCTCTTCGTGGCTTATATTTTCGATAGTGTCAAAAAAAGCTGCTGATAAAGGGGTAATGCTTTCAGGAAAATACAAACCTCTATCGGTTGCTAATCCTTGTATTACGGCCTCTTTAAAAGAAACTTTTGGTGCGTTGTGGTTTAAACTGTAATATTTCATCGTGTTGGTATTGCTTGGGTAAGCAATTTTTATTGTTGACTTAAAATTTTAACTCCTTCAGAATTCACTTTGGAAACGTGAATTTCATACGGTAAATGAATAGCTTCATAGACTGCGCTCATTGCTTTGGCAATTTTTTCGGCGGTGTCTTTTCCTTTACTTAATGCAAAAATAGAAGGACCAGAACCTGATATTCCTGAACCTAGCGCCCCGTTTTCGATAGCGGCTTGCTTGATTAAATCAAACCCAGGAATTAAAACACTTCGTAACGGTTCTACAATTTCATCGTGTAGAGAACGACCAATTAAGTCGTAATCTTGAGTGTACAATCCAGCTACGAGTCCGCCCACATTGCCCCATTGCATAATAGCACTTTTTAAAGAGACATTTTGCTTTAAAACGGAACGAGCATCAGATGTTTTTAATTCGATTTGTGGATGAACCACAGTTGCATATAATTCAGAAGGGCTTTCTATTTTGATAATGTCCAAAGGATTGTAACTTCTCACCAAGGTAAATCCGCCTAATAGCGCAGGAGCTACGTTATCAGCGTGGGCATTGCCACAAGCGAGTTTTTCGCCTTGCATAGCAAATTGAACTAAATCTTTAGTTTGGTACGGATGGCCTAACAAGGCATTAATACCAAAGACGGCTCCAGCCGAACTAGCAGCACTACTACCAATCCCGCTTCCTGCTTTGATTTTTTTGTAGATTTCAATCTCAAACCCAAAATCAGCATTTACCGTTTCTAATAACGCTAATCCCGCTACTCCAGAAACATTGTTTTCTGTTTCTAAAGGTAAATTTGCACCTTCAATTTTAGTAATTCGAATTCCTTTTTGAGCTGATTTTCGAACTACCATTTCGTCACCTACATTGTCAAGACAAAGTCCCAAGACGTCGAATCCACAAGAAAGATTAGCGATTGTTGCTGGGCAAAATAATTTTATTTCATTCATAATTCATTGCGAGGCACGAAGCAATCTCATTTTATGTTTTACATTTTTTTTGTCACGAAGGCACAAAGACACTAAATTTTATACGTTTCCAATTCGGATAACATCAGCAAATATTCCTGAAGCTGTTACCGCAGCACCTGCACCCGCACCTTTGATTAATAAAGGTTGGTCTACATAACGATCGGTGTAAAATAATACAATATTATCTTTTCCTTCTAAATTATAAAAAGGATGGTCTTTTGGAATTAATTGTAAACCAACGCTTGCTTTGCCATTTTCAAATTGCGCTACGTATTTCAAACGCGATTCTTTGCTTTTAGCTTCGTTGAACAATGCCTCAAAATGACTAGCGTGTTTTTGCAACGAGGCAAAAAATGCTTCATTTGATGTAGTTGCTAAACATTCCGCTGGCATAAACGATTCATTAGCGATAGCTTCAATATCCATTTGGTAGCCGCTTTCGCGAATTAAGATTAGGATTTTTCTAGCTACGTCGATTCCGCTCAAATCAATTTTCGGGTCAGGTTCAGTAAATCCTTGAACCCCTGCTTCTTTTACTACATCGTGAAACGAATGATTTTCGTCAAAGTTATTGAAGATGAAATTCAAACTTCCAGATAATACCGCCTGTATTTTATGCACTTTGTCACCTGAAACAATTAAGTTTTTTACCGTGTCAATAATTGGTAATCCCGCTCCAACATTGGTTTCAAATAAGAAAGGAGCGTTGTATTGTCGTGATAGGTTTTTTAAATTTTTATAATTGTCATAAGCCGATGAACACGCTATTTTATTACAGGTCACCACACCAACACTTTGTTTTAAGTAGTGTTCGTAGGTTTTAGAAATACTTTCATTGGCTGTAATGTCAACAAAGATGCTGTTTCTTAAGTTCAACTCTTTGACTTTGGCAATGAATAGTTCTTGGTTAGCCGTTTCTCCGTTGTTTAAAACAGTTTGCCAATCTTTCAAAGAAATTCCGTCTTCATCAAAATGCATTTTACGCGAATTAGATAAGGCAATTACGCGTAAGTTGATCTTTAGATTTTCTTTTAAGAATCTTTTTTGTTGGTGAATTTGTTCGATGAATTTTTCACCCACATTTCCAACACCCATTACAAACAAGTTCAATTGTTTGGTGTTCTCTTCAAAGAAATTTTCGTGTAAGGTGTTCAATGCTTTTTTGACATCTCTTTCATTGATAACGGCAGAGATATTTCTTTCTGAAGCACCTTGTGCAATAGCACGAATATTCACATTGTTTTTTCCTAAGGTACTGAACATTCTTCCACTCAATCCTTGATGGTTTTTCATGTTTTCGCCCACCAATGCAATAATGCATAAGTTGTTTTCTACAATGCAAGGGTCGATTTTATTTTGCGCAATTTCAATTTCAAATGCCTTATTGATTGCTATTTCGGCTACTTCAGCATCTGAATTTAAGATTCCAATACAAATAGAATGTTCCGAAGAGGCTTGAGTAATAAAGATAACATTGATATTTTCTTGTGATAAAACTTCGAATAATCGTTTTGATGAACCTGAAACTCCTACCATTCCAGGACCTTCTAATGTTAATAACGCAATGTTGTCAATATGACTGATTCCTTTTACTGGATTTGTTTGAGGAACAACATCATTCGAAATATAAGTTCCCACCGCTTCTGGTTCAAAAGTATTTTTGATAAGAATAGGAATGTTTTTTCTTAAAACAGGTTGAATCGTTGGCGGGTACAATACCTTGGCACCAAAATGCGACAATTCCATTGCCTCTTGGTAGGAAATAGTAGCAATAGGTTGGGCTTGTTTTACAATTTTTGGATTCGCAGTAAACATTCCGTTTACGTCTGTCCAAATTTCTAATTCTTTTGCATTCAATGCTGCTGCTACGATGGCTGCAGTATAATCAGAACCCCCACGTCCTAATGTAGTATGAATTCCATCGGTAGTTGAAGCAATAAACCCAGGAAGTACCACTACTTGGTTTTCATTAGAAGCAAAGTAATCAGCTATAAGTTGGTTTGAAATTTCAAAATTGACAACAGCTTTCCCAAAATTAGCATTGGTCTTAATTAATTCACGACTATCCGCATAACCGCTATTTTTTAGATTTTGTTTTAGAGCTTCGGCAATAATGTAGGAAGACAGTAGTTCGCCAAAACCTAAAATAGTATCAGCTGTTCTAGGAGAAAGTTCACCTAATAAGAAACAGCCGTCTAATAAAGTTTCAAGATGATTTATGATTCGTTTTAAGTGACTTAATAAACTGCTTTGTTCACTTACAGGAATTAATTCTTTTAAGGTATCTAAATGTTTTTTTTCAATTTCGGCTACGATTTCCTTAAATCTTTCATCATTTGATGCTGCTTTTTGCGAGGCCAATTGTAATAAGTCGGTTACTTTGCTTAAAGCAGAAACTACTACAACTAATTTTTCGTTTTTTGCTTTTTCAGCAACTATTGTAAGAACGCGTTTTATATTGTCTGCATTGGCTACTGAAGTGCCGCCAAATTTTAATACTTTCATTGTGTGTGTTTTATTTAAAAATGCAACTGTTTTCTATACATCCAAGGATGTTCTCCTTTTTAGGAAAAGTAAAATATAGTAGGATTATATGTAAAAATGTATACCCCTAAGGGGTAGTAGTTGTTGTAGTAGTAAATGTAACAGAAAATACAGCTTCGATTGAAGCTGAAAATAATGATAAATATGTGTTTCTGTTATTTTTCATTTGATTTTCCAAAAGTACATTTTTTTATAAAAAAGAAAACTCAAAAAATGCTTTTTACGAATATTTTAAAAATGACCTATTAATTTTATTGATATTGTTATTTTATAAAATATAGATTGCTTTTATTGAGTGGTTTTGTGTTTTGGAGCTTTATTTTTGGTTTGAAGCACATTCTTTACTCTTTCGTTTTTTTGGATAAATGGTAGATTTTGATCTAAAAACCATCTTGTTACGGCTTATTTTGTGGGAGTTTAGTTATTTTAATCAAATAGTTGTTTAAGTAAGGTATATTCATATTTAGCTAAAGCTATAAAGAAATTCAAAATTAATTTAACTTTATAAAAATGTTATTATAATGTGTAAATTTGAATCAAAATACAATTGTTAACAATAGCTTAACATTAAATTAAAGCAATCAACTAATTTTGCAATTCTAAACTATAATAAAATGTCATTAAACAGTATTTTTCAATTTCTAGTCCCAAAAGACAAAAAGTTTTTTCCACTTTTTGAAGAAGCTTCGTCAAACTTAGTTCAATTAGCGTCTCATTTGCATGAAGCGGTTAATTTACCATTAAAAGAAAGAGAAGTTCTTTTTCAAAAAATAGATGAATTAGAACAAAGAGGGGAAGATATTGCTCGTCAAACTAATTTAGAATTGAGTAGAAATTTTATTACTCCATTTGATAGAGAAGATATTCATTCATTGATTACTTCAATTGACAATGTGGCAGGAAATCTTCAGGGTGCAGCAAGCAGAATGCGTTTGTATCATGTAGATAAAATTACAAAATCGATTAGAAAATTGACCGAAATTAATTTAGATGCATGTTTAAATATTGAATCTGCAGTTAAAGAATTAAAAGATTTAAAAAAGGTAAAAAATATTACATCTGCTTGTTCTAAAATTAATAAACTGGAAAACAAATCGGATAGTGTGTACAATAAGGCTGTTTTCGAAATTTTCGAAAACGAAACAGATGCAATTAATGTGATTAAATACAAAGAGGTATTGTCTGTTTTAGAATCAGCTACAGATAAGTGTAAAAGTGTAGCCAGTGTATTAGAAGCAATTGCTGTAAAACACTCTTAATTAATCAGTTTTCTGAAAATTTATGGATTTTACTTTACTTTTAACTATCATATTTTTAGCCTTAGTTTTTGATTATATCAATGGCTTTCACGATGCAGCAAATTCAATTGCGACTATCGTTGCTACTAAGGTTTTAACGCCTTTTCAGGCGGTACTTTGGGCCGCTTTTTTTAACTTTTTAGCCTATTGGGTTTTTGGTTTTGGAGTAGCTGATACTGTAGCAAAAACGGCTCACACCAGTAGTATTAATTTAGTAGTAATATTGTCGGGAGTCATAGCGGCTATTATTTGGAATCTTTTTACTTGGTGGAAAGGAATTCCTTCGTCATCGTCACATACTTTAATTGGAGGATTTGCAGGTGCGGCTATTGCGCATGGGTTTTCAGGTATTGTTCAAGATCCTGAACATTACGGATTAAAAATAGTGAGTTGGTTTAAAGCGGCTAAAGAAGGGGAATTGTTACCTTCAGGAGTTCTGATCGTCATCATGTTCATTGTTTTTGCGCCTCTATTAGGGATGATTATTTCATATTTTATCTCTCTATGGTTGATGTATTCTTCTAAGAAAAATATTTATCCTAAACTACTTACTGTAACATTAATGGTTTTAGTAGCTTGGTTTTTATCATCAGTATTGATTCCGTACGATAAAATTGAAAAACCTCGATTTGATAGTCCTTTTTGGAGTGTCATTACAGAACCTCATAATATTAAGTGGTTTTTAGTAGGTTTTATCTTTTTTAGCTTAGCTATTTTCAATTTGTTCTTTAGTTCTTTTTCAACAGCTAAGTCTGAAGCGGTATTGAAGAAAATGCAATTGTTATCTTCTGCAGCCTTTAGTTTAGGTCATGGAGGTAACGATTCGCAAAAAGTGATGGGTATTATAGCAGCAGCTGTGGCGGTGTATGTTAGAATGAATCCACACACTGATTTATCTGTAGGATGGTTGGACTTGAATGTGGTTTTGCCAGATGAAGAAAAAGGAATTGCCTCTCGTATGCCAGGTTGGATTCCATTAACGTGTTACACCGTTATTGCGTTAGGAACATTGAGTGGTGGATGGAAGATTGTAAAAACAATGGGATCTAAAATTACTAAAGTAAATGCTTTTGAGGGAGTTGTAGCAGAATCAGCAGGTGCTTTAACTTTGTTTTTAACAGAGCATTTTAAAATACCAGTATCAACTACACATACTATTACAGGTTCCATCATTGGAGTAGGAGTAACTAAAAGAGTTTCTGCGGTACGATGGGGTGTAACGGTGAATTTGTTATGGGCTTGGGTCTTAACTATTCCAGTTTCGGCATTGCTTGCGGGAATAACCTATTATATTTTAAATTTATTTTTATAACAAGATATACATAAAAAAAATGCTGACGATTTAGTCAGCATTTTTTTTATCGAATGGTCTTTTTTGTTTTCTTCATTCTTTTATGGTGAGTCTGGCGAAGATTGTCTTTTCCAGAGATAATGCTTATGTTGCCGTCTATTTCAAGCATAGCTAATCGTACGTCTTTGAAATATTCTACTCCGTGTTCTCTCATCGCTTCTTTTAGTTCGTCAGAGGTGATGTTTAATTGACTTAGTTTTTTAAAATCTAAATTACCATCGTGAATTAGAATTTCTGGTTTTTCAAGTAAAAAATCACTAAATGGTTTATAAGTGTAAATTAATTTTTTCAGGATAAAATTGAAAGCAAAAAGCACCGCTGCAGCAGTTAGTCCTCCCCATAAGCTAGTGTCATTTCCTACCATGGCATTTTGAACGGAATTACTAATTAATAAGATTAAGATAATGTCTGCGGTATTCAGCTGCGAAAGTTCTTTTTTTCCAAAAATTCGTAAAGCAATTATCATAAATAAATAAACGGCGATACTTCGCAATATAATATCTAAGTAGGGATTCATGTTGATTCAGTTAAAATGTGGTTAGAATTAGTGTCAAATGTAAACAATAAACCCGTTATGTGAAATGCATAACGGGTTTACTAAATAAAATAATGCGTTTAGATTACTGATTGGTTGGTTCTTCGGCTTTATGAACTTGTACAGTTAATTCTTGAGCTCCTTCTTCAATATCCATGAAAATTTCGTCTCCCGATTCAATTTTGGCAGTGATAATTTCTTCTGCTAATGAATCTTCGACATATTTTTGAATGGCTCTTTTTAAAGGTCTGGCACCAAATTGTTTGTCAAAACCTTTTTCAGCAATAAAAGCTTTGGCTTTATCTGATAGACTTAATATGTAACCAAGGTCAGCGATACGAGCATATAATTTTTTCAATTCGATTTCGATAATCAAATCAATGTCGTGTTTTTCTAGTGCATTGAAAACAATTACATCATCAATTCTATTTAAAAATTCAGGTGCAAATGTTTTTTTCAATGCATTCTCAATAATACTTTTGGAGTTGTCGTCTACTTGTGCTGTTCTTGCTGCGGTACCAAAACCAACGCCTTGGCCAAAATCTTTCAATTGTCTAGCGCCAACATTTGACGTCATAATGATAATTGTATTTTTGAAATCAATTTTACGACCTAAACTATCGGTTAAGAATCCGTCATCCAATACTTGAAGGAGCATATTGAAAACGTCTGGGTGTGCTTTTTCTATTTCGTCAAGCAATACCACACAGTATGGTTTTCTACGCACTTTTTCAGTTAATTGTCCGCCTTCTTCGTAGCCAACATATCCTGGAGGCGCACCAACTAATCTTGAAATGGCAAATTTTTCCATGTATTCGCTCATGTCAATACGTACTAAAGCGTCTTCTGAATCGAATAATTCTTTTGCAATTACTTTGGCTAATTGGGTTTTACCCACACCAGTTTGTCCTAAGAAAATAAAAGAACCAATAGGTCGGTTAGGATCTTTCAATCCCGCACGATTTCTTTGGATTGAACGTGCAATTTTTGTAACAGCTTCTTTTTGCCCAATTACCTTTCCTTCAATAAGTTCAGGTAGTTTAGCTAATTTGTTGCTTTCAGTTTGCGCAATTCGATTAACAGGAATTCCTGTCATCATAGAAACTACATCAGCAACATTATCTTCGGTAACTTGGATACGATTGCTTTTAGCCTCTTCTTCCCATTGTTCTTGGGCTATAGCCAAATCTTTTTCGATGCGTTTTTCATCATCTCGAAGTTTAGCTGCCTCTTCGTATTTTTGTTTTTTAACGACTTCATTTTTCAAAACACGAACATCTTCTAATTGACGTTCTAAATCCAAAATTTGTTTTGGAACCTCAATATTGGTAATGTGAACTCTCGACCCTGCTTCGTCTAAAGCGTCAATCGCTTTGTCTGGTAAAAAGCGTTCCGACATGTATCTGTCAGTCAATTTTACACAGGCTTCGATTGCTTCAGGAGTGTAGGTTACGTTATGATGGTCTTCGTATTTGTTTTTGATATTATTCAAAATGGTAATTGTTTCAGGAACCGAAGTAGGTTCTACAATTATTTTTTGAAAACGTCGTTCTAATGCGCCGTCTTTTTCAATATATTGGCGGTATTCGTCAAGAGTTGTAGCTCCAATACATTGGATTTCACCACGTGCCAAAGCCGGCTTGAACATATTAGAGGCATCCAAAGAACCCGTTGCTCCTCCAGCACCTACAATAGTGTGGATTTCGTCAATAAAAAGAATGATGTCGTCATTTTTTTCTAATTCGTTCATCACAGCTTTCATACGTTCTTCAAACTGTCCACGGTATTTAGTTCCAGCTACTAAACTTGCTAAATCTAATGTTACCACTCGTTTGTTGAACAAAATACGAGATACTTTTTTCTGAATTATTCGCAAAGCCAAACCTTCGGCAATTGCTGATTTACCCACGCCAGGTTCACCAATCAATAATGGATTGTTCTTTTTTCTACGGCTTAAAATTTGAGAGACACGTTCGATTTCTTTTTCGCGTCCTACAACAGGGTCGAGTCTTCCTTCTTCCGCCATTTCAGTTAAATCTCTTCCGAAATTATCTAAAACAGGAGTTTTGGATTTTTTATTCGACTTATTGGTTGGATTGTTAAATCCTGTATCTCTAGTACTGTCATCTTGTCCCGAATCGTCATTATACGACTCGTTTTTTGGCAAGTTTTCTAAGAAATCATCTTCTGCTGGAGTCATATTTACATATTGTTCTTTAACTACATCATAATCGATTTTCATCTTATTGAGTAGTTTGGTTGTTGGATCATTTTCGTTTCGCAAGATGCATAAAAGTAAATGTGCGGTGCTAATGGAGGGACTTTGGAACACTTTTGCTTCCAAAAAAGTAGTTTTTAAAGCTCTTTCTGCTTATCGTGTAAGATGTAAATTTTTCTTTTCTACACTCACATCAATACTCGGATTAGCGGGACTCAAAATTTCTACTTTTCTGCGCAAATGTTCTAAATCTACAGATAGATTATTTAAAATCTGAATCGCTTTTCCGTTTCCATCTCTAAGAATACCTAGCATTAGATGTTCAGTTCCAATGAAGTCATGACCTAATCGCAAAGCTTCTTCCTTGCTATAAGTAATAACATCTTTTACTCTTGGTGAAAAATTATCATCCATACATTTATTTTTGATAGTGTAAATTTAGTTAATTGAAGATTGAAAAACAAATACCAT
>JACCDH011692621.1_pt1 | contig 12118 bp, 10 predicted proteins | sample 7442481 | NCBI WGS metagenome assembly JACCDH01 (sample SAMN15323433, study PRJNA562643) | freshwater metagenome | isolation source: river surface water | place: USA:Blue River Watershed | collected 2017-08-15
CTAGTGGTGTGGTGATGTTCTTCTCCATTAAAACAATTGCACCTTTTAAAACATCACTGTCGCTCGATGAATAACCTAAAGCACGACGTCGCGTAATGTGCGAGACGATCGACCGGTGAGAAACCGTCATCTGATGAATCACTTTTGCAGCGCGGTCCGATCCGCAGTGTATTCGTATGAGTTCAGCAGCCAGCTCGATGATGGAAATTCCCCCTGCGCAGGTTACGCGATCCCCGTCGAATAAATAATCGGTGTGAGTCACGTACGGTAAATCTGGAAAACGTGTTTTCCAGTCCTCTACGTGAAATGGGTGAATGCAGGCGGTCCGATCGCTTAAAAGTCCGGCTGCGGCCAATACAAAGCTGCCGGTGCATATCCCAACCAAGGGAATTTGATTCTCTGAGGCATTTTTCAGTAGCTGAAAATCTTGATTTCTTGGATTGTCTACGTAGGGCAATAGCCCCCCAATAACTGCCACGTAGTCGAAGTTATCTTCGAGAGTGGCCATCTTTTTTGTCGGTACTTGAACGCCGCAGCTGGCCACTACGGGTTGCCCGTCAGTGCTCACCACAGACCAACTGCAGCGTCTTTGCTCGCTACGGTCTCCCAAGTCTGCGGCGTGACGCAATGCGTCGCAGAGCCCCGCCAGAGAAAGCAATGGAAAGCGAGGCCACAACGTCACTGCAACTCGCAGTTCCAAGTTGGAACTTGTTCTGCGCCGCTGAGTTGTGGTGCCGCCTCGGTCCAGTTGGCCAACCAAGCGTGGACCTTCATACGGGCTGGTGTCGCTGCCAGGCGAGTGGCTAAGACGCTCGTTACCTTTGCTGACCATAGGTGTTTCAACAGGATCGGTACAAACCCTTAGTGTCGCATACGTTCTATCCGACTGCTAAGGATGGCTACGTTTTGCTGAGAGACGTTTTTACGATGCCACTGTCATTTAGTGACACCGGTTATCGAGACTTATCAACCCTTTTTAGGAGCTTTTCGATGAGAAGACATTTTTTTGCACGCGCTCTGCTGGCTGCACTTGGCGTGGTGTCGGTTGTTCCGATGGCCACCGCACAGGAGATCCAGACCCTAGAAAAAGGAACCCTCATCATTGCTTTTACCGGTGACATGCCCGGCACCGGCTATCAGGACGGGGCGATGGTTGGCTACGACGGTGAAATTCTGCAGAGAGTGGCGGAGTCTTTGAAGTTGCGGGTAAAGCCTGCGTTGATGGAATGGTCAGGGACCATCGCATCTGTCCAAGCCAAGCGGGTCGACGTTATGGCAGGGACCATGGGCTGGACTGAACAGCGTTCGAAAATCATGACGCTCAGCGATCCCATTCATTATTTTAAAAATGGTATCACGCAGTCGAACAAGACCAACTGGTCTCAGTTGAAAGATCTGGAAGGAAAAAAAGTGGGAACCATCACGGGGTTCTCTTTCATTCCTGAGTTGAGAAAGATAAAAGGTCTGCAGCTGAGCACTTATGACACTTCAGATGCTGCTGTTCGGGATTTGCTTGCCGGGCGAATCGATGCCGTGATTGGTGATCCGCCTGTAATGCAGTATGCGATTTCTCGAAATCCGCAATGGAATTTGAAATTCAATGCGTTCTCCGACAACAACCCAGACTACCCACTGCTTACGGGCCTGGGTCAGGTTGTGTTTGGAATGCATAAAGACAACCAAGATCTAGCCAAGCAGGTCAATGAAGAAATTGCGAAGCTTTGGAAGGGATGCGAACTGAAAAAAATTGGCAGCAAGTATGGACTGGTTCAGGATGTTTGGTATGTACCAGTTGGTCATAACGTGCGGGCCGGTGTGGACCGACCGGCTGATTGGAAGTTGCCGAGCTGCAAATAATATTTAGACGCATGGGAGTGTCTGGGCGACACTCCCAATTTTTACAAAATTGGCGAAAAAATGACTAAGGCACTTCTTCGAGTTGAAGGACTTCACAAGCGCTACGGTGCTTTGGAAGTTCTCAAGGGGGTATCGTTCGACCTGAAAAAAGGAGAGACACTTTCTCTCATTGGTCCCAGTGGTTCCGGAAAATCAACATGCCTGAGATGTCTGAATTTTCTTGAAAGATTGGATCAGGGTTCTGTCTTTCTTGGCGACGAAAGAATCGGGCAGTGCAGCGATAAGAGTGGTCGCCTTCGGTTCATGACTGATAAGGAATTGGCACCCCAGCGTAGGGAAATGGGGATGGTGTTTCAATTGTTTTATCTTTGGCCGCATTTGTCCGTAAGGGACAACGTTGCACTCGGCCCGATCAAAGCATCTGGTATGTCCAAAAAGGAGGCATACACGCTCGCAGACGAGATGTTGGCCAAAGTTCATCTCTCAAAGAAGGCCAATGAATACCCAGATCGGTTGTCAGGTGGTCAGCAGCAGCGTGTTGCCATCGCGAGAACGCTTGCTCAGCAGCCGAAAGTCATACTTTTTGATGAGCCCACTTCTGCTTTGGACCCAGAGTTGGTGGGTGAAGTGCTTACCGTAATTAAAGAATTGGCCGAGGAGGGGCGGTCAATGATATTGGTAACTCATGAGATCCGTTTCGCTCGTGAGGTGGCCGATCGAGTCATCTTTATGGACGGAGGGCATATTGTCGAGCAGGGGGCAGCAAAAGATGTAATTGACAATCCACGGAGTGACAGAACTAGAAATTTTTTAGGGCAATCGGGCGGCTTCTCTGGGGTACGCGCATGACCTCTGAGGTGGAACTGTTTTACAGTATTTTGTTGGTGCTTTTGAATGGTGCTAAGGTCGCAGTTCAAATTGCAATTGGTGCGTTCTTTATTGCGATTTCAATTGGTATGGCGCTTGCTGTTGCGGCAACATTTGTAAAAATTAAACTAATTAAAATCACAATTGCTGCATATGTAGAGTGGATGAGAAATATCCCCGCGCTTGCTCATCTTTTTGTCATATATTTTGGATTGGCAACGTTTGAGATTCGCTTTTCGCCAATGGGTGCGGCCATCCTTGGGTTGGGCTTGGTTGGCTCGGCAGTTCTGTGTGACGTTTTCTCGGCCGGCTTGAAATGCATTCATGCAGGTCAGCGCGAATCTGCATTGTCAGTCGGACTCACCCCGCGTCAGGTGTTGCGGTTTGTTTTGTTCCCGCAGATGTTCAGGTTGACGTGGTCTTCTTTGTCTAACTACAGCAGTCAGTTGGTAAAAGATACCTCCATCGCTTCAGCCATTGCCGCACCTGAGGTCATGTTCTTGGCCCGCAATTTAGTCACTTCTACATTTGAAACAACCTTGATTTACACAGGGGTCGTGCTTGTATATGCCGCATTGGTTTTGCCCGTCAGTTGGGTGTTCTCATACGTAGAGAAAAGGATGGAGGCAAATAAATGAATGATTTCTTTGCTGTTTTCGCGCAATACTGGCCGGAGTGGTATCCGCGATTGATGGATGCCGCCTACACCACTGCGCAGTTGTCAGTTGCTGGATTTGCACTTGCATTGTTGGGTGGAGGCGTCCTCGTTGCGATGCAGCGCAGCAGCTACACATTGTTCAGGCGGATCGCCGCATTTTTTGTGGAGTTCATTCGAATGATGCCACTGTTGGCATTGCTTTTGACTTTGTATTTTGCTTTGCCTTCCATGGGATTGACGTTGTCTGGGTTTGGGGCCGGTGTGCTGGGTCTAGGAATCCATGGTTCTGCATATGTTGCTGAGATTCTTCGAGGCGGCTTCCAATCCGTTCACCGGGGGCAACGCGAGTCCGCACTGGCTGTAGGAATGGTGCCTTCTCAAGTTTTTTGTTGGGTTGTTTTTCCACAGGCATTAAGAGTTATGTTGCCCGCGCTGGTAAATACATACGTCGCGCTATTGAAAGACAGCTCTCTTTGCGCTTTGATTGCGACGGATGAGTTGATGCTAGCGGCTCGGGCAATGTCCAGTGAATATTTCCTACCTTTACACATATTTTTACTCGTTGGACTTTTTTACTTCGCGATTGCATTCCCCTTATCGATGCTCTCACGCTGGCTCGAACGACGTCTTTCTCAAGGCCGACGAGTGATGGGGGCAGCATGAGATCACAGCCCTGGATTTTCTCGTCAATTACGGATGTCCTGTCTGCCCTTCAGGACGGTCAACTCGACAGCGAAACCCTGGTTGAGCATCAGTTGAATCTGATTGATACCCATGATGCAAAACTAAGGGCCTATGTTGATGTGTACCGCGACGAGGCCATTCATGCGGCACGTGCATTGGACAACCTGCGCCGTTCTGGTTACACGATCGGCCCTCTCCATGGCGTAACCGTTGCAGTAAAGGATCTCTTCGAAATAGCGGGCTGTAGTATCACGGCGGGATCTTCAGCTCTTCCCCCCAGAATCTCCAGCGTGACTGCAACAGTCGTGGAGCGACTGCGTGCTGCGGGCGCTATCGTGCTGGGCAAAACACATACGGTGGAGTATGCGTTTGGAGGATGGGGAACCAATGCGTCGATGGGAACGCCGTGGAATCCCTGGGATCCTAAAGTGCATCGTATCCCCGGCGGCTCAAGCAGCGGCTCGGCTGTGGCCGTCTCTGCCGGGATGGCATGCGCTTCGATAGGAACAGACACCGGAGGCTCGGTTCGGATTCCTGCAGGTCTTTGCGGCTTGGTCGGGCTGAAGACTACTCATGGCTTGATCAGTCGGTTTGGCTTGGTTGACCTGTGCCCCACGCACGACACGGTCGGTCCAATAACGCGAACGGTTGAAGACTGCGCACTGCTCTTGGACGTGTTGTCTGGGCCCGACCCCAACGATCCGGTGTCCGGGCGGGCTCCTGTGAGACGGTTGTTGCCTCAACTCAAACAGTCTGTTGAGGGCATGCGTGCCTGGGTGCTGCCAAGAGCCGAGCGCGATGGCGTGGATCCCGAGGTTTTGGAGACTTACGACCGGTCTCTGCACACTTTGGTTCATCTGGGGATGATGCTGATAGAAAAACCGCTGCCGCAGCCGCTGGATGTTTCTATGGCGATCGCAGGAGACCTCATGAGTGCAGAGGGTTACGCGAATTTAGGTGCCCTTTTTGAACGATCTGAGCTGAAGTTTGATCCGAATATTCAACGACGCATCTTGCGAGGTAGCGGAATATCCGCTTCACGTTACATCCAATTGCTGAGGGCCAGGGAGCAGGCAATCTTCAAGATGAAACGCGCAATGTCTGGAATTGATGTTTGTGTTTTTCCGACGAATGCAATTACCGCAATCCCTGTTGCAGAGGTCGACGAGTCGGCCACTCCATTGTCGAGATTCGGACGTTTTGTTAATCTTTTGGATCTATGCTCTGTCGCTGTTCCTGCAGGGTTTTCTAAGCAAGGAATGCCGATATCTATTCAGGTAATTGGTGCGCCATTTGCAGAGTTGTCCATTCTTAGGGTTGCGCATGCCTTTGAGAAGGCAACAGGCTGTAATACGGTCCCTCCACTGGAGATTCAATGAAACTTCTCATTGTTTTGGTTTTCAGTTTATTTGCCACCTCTGTAAATGGTGCGCAGAAGCCCGATAGTCCCACTTTGAAGCGCATCGGAGACAGAAATTTTATCAACATTGGCTACATTTCCACGCCAGGCACATTTGCGTTTGAGGATGAGAAGGGGCGAACGACCGGATATTCAATTGAAATATGTAATAAGGTGATTGAGAACATACGGCTTGCACTGAAGAGGCCAAATTTGAGTGTGAACTACATTCCAATAAAGGCCAATCAGAGAATTCCGCTTCTAAAGTCGGGCGACATAGACATGGAGTGTGGTGGAAATACGAATACTGCGGCCAGGCAGAAGGAGGTGGATTTTTCTTTTACTTTTTTCACAACCGGCGCTCGTTTTTTGACGAAGAGAACGTTCCATGTAAAAAGCTACTCTGATTTATGGAGAAAAAGAATCGCAGTAACCAAAGGGACAACTGCCGAGGGTTTGGTAAAAAAAATGAAGCTCGATCACGCTTTGGATGTTGTTCAGGTGGAAAGTGATTTGGAAGGTCTCAAGCTTGTGGAGTCATCTCAGGCGGATGCCTTCGCGCAAGATGATGTTTTGCTTTATGGGTTGATGACAAAATCAAAGCTCAGGGATGAGTTAATGATTAGTGGTCGATTTCTTTCTATTGAGCCGTACGCGTTCATGTTGCCCAAAGGCGATATTGGATTGATTGAATTGGTTGATAGAACTCTTTTGTCGCTCATGAATTCTGGGGAATTGATGCTGATTTATAGAAAATGGTTTGAGACTGAAAATCTCAATATTCCCATGAATATTCACATGCGAGAAAATATTCGTTTTCCAAATAAATATGGCATCCCATGAGCGGGGCGATTGCAAGAGTTTCATCAAACGGAGATCGATATGTCTTTTATTCATTTAATCAGCATTAGATTTAGATTTTATATTGTTCTAATTGCTGTATCTTTCTCGCTCATCGTGTTGGGTGTTTGGGGTTGGCTCACAAGTGATCAGGTTGGAAAAGCCACGTCGAATCTATTTGTTCAAGTCAATGAATCCTCCGCAAACATTGGTGCACTTCGTGAGTCGCTCAGCCGACTGCGCCGCTGGGAGAGCGCGGCAGTTGCTGTGGGGGATTCGAACAACGATCAAGTGACCAAATTGATCAGTGAATGGCACAAGGAGCTGGCATTGGTGCATGACCTGGTTGAGCCCGTCCGAGCTGCGAGCAAAGACAACCCGGATGTGCTGCGTGCGCTTGATGCGCAAGCTCATGATCTTCAGGCTTACGTGGCACTTATCGACCCTGTTTTGTCCCAGCTTCAGGCCGGCGTGTTGGACGGTCTGTCCGCCGTGGCGATGTCAGGCAAAGCAGACCCGATGTTCCTTCGAGTGGAGGACAGCACTCGCCGCGTTGTTGAGGCGCTGCGTAAGCAGGATGCGGCATCTATTGAAGCCATGACGGCTCGTGCAAGCGCCGCGTCGATTCTTAGGCTGGCTTTGGTGGCCGGTACCTTGCTCATTTTCATACCGCTCATGTGGCTGATTCTTCGCTCTGTGTGCCAACCGCTGGACCGCGTCGTAGCAATTGCAAACCGGATCGCCTCTGGTGATCTCTGTCAGTCAATAGCCGTGAACGGACGGGATGAAACCTCCCAGTTGTTACAGGCAATCGCCACCATGCAAGGTGCTTTGGGGGGTGTTGTCGGGCAAGTACGTGAAGCGGCCGAGGCGATACGCATGGCCAGCGCTGAGGTTGCAAGCGGAAATCTGGACCTTAGTAACCGAACCGAGCAAACTGCAAGCGATCTGCAGCGGTCAGCCGCTCTGATCCGGTCGCTTACCGAGTCCGTTCAGCATTCCACTCAATCGGCTCAGGGCGCAAGCGAACTCGTGGCTTCGTCGACCTCCGTTGCTGCTCAAGGTGGTGCAGTAATGGAAAGAGTTGTTGAAACCATGCAGGAGATTAATCAAAGCTCCCGAAAAATATCCAACATTATTTCCGTAATTGATAACATTGCATTTCAGACCAATATTCTCGCATTGAATGCGGCCGTTGAAGCAGCCCGTGCGGGCGAGCAAGGCAGAGGATTTGCAGTGGTTGCCAGCGAGGTGAGAAATTTGGCAACCCGATCTGCTCAAGCTGCGAGAGAAGTTAAGTTATTGATTGACGACAGCGTTCGCAGCGTGGATGCGGGTTCTCAGTTGGTGGTTTCTGCTGGGCAAACCATGAAAAATATTGTGGAATCTGTGGAAAGAGTCACCGCCGCGATTTCAGAAATTAGGCGCACTGCAGCGCAACAAAATGAAGGAATGGGGCACATCAACTACACCCTGGGAGAGCTTGACCAAATGACGCAACAGAACGCGGCGTTGGTTGAGCAAAGTGCAGCAGCGGCAGAGAGCCTTCGAGGTCATGCTGAAAAACTAACCGAGGTTGTTGGAACATTTCGTCTCAATGAATTCGAATCGGTGAACATCGCCTCGATTGACAATCAAGGGAAAAGAAATCTTCTCGATGAGACCAAATTTTTGACGCATTCGAAAAACATTGACTTTTAAAATCATGACAATATTCTATTTGGATGATAAGCGCATTTCTCACTTGCTGGACTATCCTGCAGTGGTTGATACGCTGCAGCTCGCATTCAATGACTTGGCGTTCTCTCGTGCACACATTCACAAGCGTCAACGCACTGAAGCGGGATCGGTTCGATTCAACTCCATGGGCGCTGTATGGGGTGCAAAAAATGTAGCCGGCATTAAGGTTTATCCAACTGTTTCTGGTCAGTTTTCTTTCTTGATTAATTTGTTCGATCTTGAATGCAACCAGCCACTTGCGGTGTTGGATGGCGGAGAATTGACAAAATTCAGAACCGCCGGAATGACCGCGTTGCTGGCAAAGCATGGAGCGAGAAAAGATTCAAAAAAAATGGCGCTGATTGGTGCTGGGTATCAAGGGCGGGCCCAATTTGAAGCGCTCAGTCATTTCTTTGCCTTGACTGACTTGGCCGTCGTTGACCCCGCTGCGGACGAGGAATGGTGCAAAAAAATCGAATGCCAGATGAAAATAAACGTACGAATAGAGGATTCAGAAGCTGCAGTTCGAGATGCAGACATTGTGGTAACTGCAACCCGATCACCCTCTCCTGTTTTTGACGGAAACTGGCTCAAGCGAGGTGCCTTCGTTTCTGCGATTGGCACCAGCACTCCAAAAGTCCGCGAGTTGGATGATGTCACCCTCTCTCGTGCCAGTCGAATCATTGTGGAATGGGCTCCACAAAGCCTGCTGGAGGCAGGGGAACTGGTGCTGTGGAGCCCATCGCATGAGCAGGATCGATCAAAAATTATTGATGTGCCGACCTTGCTGGCGAGTAGCGCCCCGTGGCGGAGGTCGGATCAAGACATCATCGTCGCTAAGTCAGTGGGAGTCGGTTTGGCGGATGTCGCATGCGCTTACCTTGCGTACCGCAGCAGTGCGCTTGCTGCTCCGGACGGAGCTGTCGGAGTCGGCATATGAAGGTTTGTGTGGTCGGGGCGGGTATCGTCGGCTGCTCTACGGCTTATCAACTCGCTCGAAGCGGTTTCGAGGTTCACATGGTCGACAGTGCCAACGGACCTGGGATGGGTGCAAGCCTGGCAAACGGCGCTCAACTCAGTTACAGCTATGTGGAGCCCCTCGCTTCCCCGCATACATTGGCCAGCTTGCCGGGCCTCCTCTTTTCCCGGAATTCCCCTTTGCGTTTCACCCCGCAACCGGATTGGCGTCAATGGGCGTGGGGTCTGCGGTTTCTGGCTGCATGCACCCAAAGAAGAGCCCGTGCAGGTACCCAAGCCCTGCTTCATCTGTCTGCTCTCAGTCGAAAAACCCTCGACGAATGGATCGCATCTGAGAAATGGGATGTTGACTTTGATCGAAATGGCAAGTTGGTCTTGTGTCCTGACCAAGCCAGCATGGACAGGCAGCGACAGCAGATAGCTTTCCAGGCGGAGTTGGGGTGTGACCAGACTTTGTTGCGTGCGGAAGAGTGTGTTGCAAGAGAGCCCGCTCTACAGAGCTACTTGCCCAACTTCGTCGGGGGGGTGTGGACGCCTGATGAGCGCGTTGCCGATCCACACAAGCTTTGCTGGGCATTGACTCGGTCGCTTGTCGAGCATGGCGGAGTGACCTCATTTGGAACGCACGTGCAAGGGGCGGTGATTCGTGAAAAGCAGGTGGCGGCGTTAAAGACTACCCAAGGCGACATCGAAGCGGATGCGTTTGTCATTGCCACAGGGCCCAGTGCCGCGCGCCATGGTGCAATTTTCGGGCTGTATCTACCCGTATATCCCATCAAGGGTTACAGCATCACTGTGCCCATACGAGATGCCAGGAAAGCCCCAAACGTTAGTGTGACGGATCTGTCTCGTAAGACTGTTTTTGCGCCACTGGGTGGAAGGCTGCGAGTGGCAGCGATGGCTGAAGTCGCCGGTTACAGCACGCATGTTCCACCAGATCGTGTGCAACGCATGCTTGATTCCGTCTCGGCAACGTTTCCAGGGGCGTGCCATTTGGTGCAGCCAACGTCCTGGGCAGGTCTGCGACCCGCAACACCCGATGCGGTCCCTATTGTCGGACAGAGGAAATATTCGAATCTTTTTTTCAACGTCGGTCATGGCGCCCTTGGGTTGACGTTGGCGGCAGGCAGTGCCGCGGCCCTTGTTGAGGAAATGAAACGGGTGCTGGATTCGCCGTAGAACCTTGCCGCCGCCTCCAGTATCTGGCGACGCTTCATTGGGCCGGTGAAGCTGTTGGTCAGTGTTTGGTCGCAGCAGTCAACACCGTCTTTGAACGCAGCCCGCCCGGCGGGCTCTGGCGCTATGCTGTGGCCCCTGTTCCATTCTGCCCAGACGCCAGTTGCCATGTTCAAGTCGATTGCCCGTTGGTGGGCCGCCCGGCGGGCGCCCAACCCCATTGAAGCCGCGTTGATGACCCCCGCCGAAAACGCCGACCAGGCCATGGTGGGCTTGGCGCGGGCCTTTGTGCTGGACTACCAGCGCCGCGAGGCCGAGACCCGCAAGGCGGCGCGTTTCAAACGCTGGATGGTCGGGCTGGTGGTGGTGGGCTCGGTGGGCGTTTATGCCGCGCTGGCCGCCAAAGCCTTGCTGCCCGCAGGCCCCGTGGTGGCCCCCGAACCGGCGGTGGCCGTGGTCAAGGTGGAGGGACAAATTGCCGCCAACGCCAAGCTCGCCTCGGCCGACCGCGTGGTGGCCGCCCTGACCGCCGCATTCGAGGACGCCAAGGTCCAGCGCGTGTTGCTCTACATCGACTCGCCCGGTGGCGCGCCCGTGGAAGCCGAACGCATCATGGACGCCGTGGCCGCCCTGCGCGCCAAACACAACAAGCCCATTCAGGCCGTCATTGGCAACCTGGGGGCGTCTGCCGGGTACATGGTGGCGCTGTCGGCCGATGAAATCATCAGCGGCAAGTATTCGCTCGTGGGCTCGGTGGGGGCCGTGCTGATGGCGTGGGACGTGCACAAAGTGCTGGAGCGCTTCGACGTCAAGGCCCGCAGCTACGCCTCGGGCTCGCTCAAAAGCATGCTCAACCCGCTGGAGCCCACCACGCCAGAGGCCGAGGCCAAAGCCCAGGCGCTGGTGGACGAAATGGGCCGCCAGTTTGAAACCCTGCTCAAGGCCCGCCGGGGCGACCGCCTGACCCAGCCCCCCGCCGTGTACACCACCGGCGAGGTGTGGGGTGGCCAGGACGCGCTGACCTTGGGGCTGGTCGACAGCAACGGCACGCTGGAGACCGTGTTGGCCCAGTACCCCGACCTGAAGCGGGTCAACTTTGGGCCGTTTGAGCGCAACCGCGGCCTGTTGCCCGACTTTTTGCAGACCTTGACCGAACTCAACACCTCGCTGCGCCAGGCCACCGCCTGGATGCAGGGCACCGCCGCAGCGCCACTGCCCACGCCTTGATGTTGTTTTTTGGGCTTTTTTTGGCCTTGCCGCACGGCTGACATGGCTTTTAAGCTATGGTTTGTGCATGGTTTTTGAGAGCGACGCGGCATGAACGACGACTTTGAAGCCTTGGCCCGGGCCGCCTTTGTGGGCGAGGCCGAAGACATGCTGCGCGAGTTCGAGCGCTGCCTGTTGCAGCTGGCGCCCACCGACGGGCAGCCCGCACCCGAGGCGGGCGGGCCCGCAGACCCCCAGGCCCAGCGGGCCCTGGTGGACGCCGCCTTGCGGGCGGTGCACACCCTCAAAGGGTCGGCCGGCATTTTTGGCATGAAGGCGCTGGTGCGGCTGGCCCACCAGGTGGAAACCTGCCTGGACGCGTTGCGCAACGGCTCGCTGGCCTGCACCGAAACCGTCCGGGCCCTGCTGCTGGCGGGCCACGACCGGCTGGAGGCCCTGTGCGCGGGCGTCGGCCCCGAAGACGAAGCCGAGGCCGCCGAACTGGGCAACCGCATTGAAGCGTGCACGGTGTATGCCGACCGCGTGGCAGAAGACGCCGAATCGGGCACAGAACCGGGCGCAGAACCGGGCTTGTATGCCCAGCCCACTTCCACCGCCTCGGCCCCTGACGACCCCCGTGCCGCTGGCGGACCGGCCCCTGCCACCCAGGGCCATGCCCCGTTGGCGCACGCAGCGCCCGCACCCGTTGCGTTGGCGGCGGGTGGTGCGGCCAC
>JACCDH011794478.1_pt1 | contig 12117 bp, 5 predicted proteins | sample 7442481 | NCBI WGS metagenome assembly JACCDH01 (sample SAMN15323433, study PRJNA562643) | freshwater metagenome | isolation source: river surface water | place: USA:Blue River Watershed | collected 2017-08-15
ATATTGGGTGGCAACTTTGACTTTGGTGCAGCCGTTAAGAAAAATGCTAATAGTTCGCCTAATTCGTTCATAGGAGGAGGTGAAGACTCCCGATTGGACTATTAGCGGACTGTCTATGCATTTATTTTTCTAGTACAACCTTGCCTTTCCCTATGATTCGATTGTTAACAGACCAACATAAATCTAAACACCTGATGACAAAGTCCTTGTATTCCAATCGTAACCGGAAATGTTTTTAATAGATACCGATTCTATTTTAGCACTCACTTTAACATGTAACAATTTGTCACAACCATCCAAAGCTACCATGACGATAAAAAGCTGATTTAAGAATAATTCATAAATATAATCCCTATCGACACGAAAAAAACTAAAATATATCCATTGCGCCCACTTGGTAAAACCTCCCAATTTGTATGGCTTTACCCTCTCTCCAGCATATTAATCATGCTATCGACATCATGTTGGCTGGTATTGGCTCGTCGGAACCTTTAGTCCAATTTTTAACTGTCTGCTTTAAGTCTTACTGACAAGTCCTAGCAAACTGCGAGTATTACCTAGTTGAAAACATTTGATAGGTTGTTTTTAGGCAGCTATATTCAAATGGCATAAAAGGATAAGGACTGTCTCGGAAGTTTGAGACAGTCCTTATCTTTTTACAAGTTGAGGGTAATTGTTTTTTGGGGAAGAATATTATCGAACCAATACCAGTTTTCCATTACCGATTACACCGTCGCAAGTCGAAGCCTGATACAAATAGATACCGGCAGGTAGGCCTTGTGCCTCCCATTTCACTTTTCCGTCTTTTCCTTCGGCTTTCAATTCAGTCACTCTTTGCCCGACAATGTTTGATATTAAGATCGTCATATTGTCGCCTCTAACGCCTTGCATTGTAATATGATATTCAAATATCACCTGACCACTTGATGGATTTGGATACGCCTTGATATTGCCTAGCATATTCTTTGCAAACTTCTTTTGAAAACGCCCTTTATTGTCGTCAAATAATGGCTTTACTCCATAATTATCGCAATTCCATTCCGCAACGGTACCAGGATCTACATCCCGCCATGTTTTTATTATTTTGATGAGCGGCCTTGCCGCGTTATAGGTTTGTAGGATAGGGGTGTCTGTTATTGTCAGGTTCACAAGTTCGAGATCATTTAGTTGCTAAAATCTCCGTCCGCTATCTGCAGCCGTTTTCAATACACTCCATACTATAGCAAACGTATCGAAAGTCTGCCGTTCAACACCAATCAATGATTGGTAGTTGATAGCATTAAAAGCGGTTTGCGCTGTTGAATAATTCCCCTTTCTATAATCGTACATTATGCGTGCATAACCCATCGTCGGGTCTGAATATTTTTGTACCCAATTCTCAGTGCTATCAAAATCTAAATACACCAAATTGCTATCAGAAAGAAAATGCACTGAGCTGCTATCGGTACAGAATGCTGACCAAGTTGTATCCGTAGGGCTTACATTACTATCATCTGGAAATTGATATGCCAAAAGGAGATCAAATAGTGCAATATCCATATTTTTCCATGCATTTACAATACTATCCTCAATCCCAGTTCTTGGAGTTGTCATACCTGCACCTGCGACAATCGCACTGTCGTATTTCGGGAGCGGAGGATTGGCATTAGCTTCGGCTTCGATGAAGTATGCAACTACATTCGGAAGTAGATTGTTCTTACGAAGTGCATCTGGATTTGCTGCAAGTACCTCATATTCCTGACCATAACTTAGTAAACCAATATCAATCATTTCAGCAAGTGCTGTATCTGATATAAATGGAGAAATCCGTTGTAACGTGGCATACAGAGAATCGGCATTTGTTGCCGTGTCGATGTGCGAAATCAATCCTGAAGTGGATCCATTGTCCACACGAGTATTGTAATTAGCAGTGGCTGATACTAACGCTGCACTGTTGTTATAATAGGTGCTTTTCTTTTCTGAGATAGCAGTCGCTCCGGTAAGAATTACATCAGTATTAGGTAAACTGTTGCAGTTTTTGCTGATAGAAACCGAGTACACATATGTAGCTGACGAGCCACTAACAACTGTAGGTTTTTCAGGAGAATGTGCTCCGTCCCAATAATAATACATAGTGCTGCCATTATTCAAAATGTTTGTAGCGCCTGTTGATGTACTAAATGTATTACCTGCTACACTGGAATAGCCATCACCTTGTAGCATATTCATACCTTGTCCCGGTGTTGTGAGATCCTGTCGTGCAATGTGTATGTCCGTATTATTATCATAGAATGTATTGCACGTCACATTTAGGCCCCTAAGGTAGGGGCCGCCAAGTGCACTTTGTACATTTATTCCAAGCGACACGACACCATTGTTTAAAGTTTCAAAAGTATTAAGAGTGATATTCTTTGTATAATATCCACAGTTCACAACTGCTGCTCCGATATTACTCCAGTCATAGAGACTGATTTGTCTACCAGAAAATGTATTACCCCGAATTGTGAAGGCATCAACATTACTTGTCATGATTCCGATATTCTGTTTACAACCGAGGAAATCAGGAGTTTTCGCATATAATAAATGGATCGGCAATCCATTACCCATCTTGAATTGACATTGAGTCGTGGATACTTTTGAATGCTTGATAACGTTTATCCCTACGGAATTGGTGTCAAATTTCACTTTGTTTATGTACACCGTAGGATCATCACCTAAACCTTTAACAAATATTCCTGTTGTGAGTCCACAAAACCGCGAATACGTAGGCAGAGACAGTAGTGGAACTGATGCGTTTACAGTGAATCCTGCATTCGTCGCGTCTATACCTGTTCCCAAGCCTTTGATACTCTTTGCCGTATCCCGATTCAGAAAATTGCAAGCGATAAATCGTAATCCTTCTATTGTGGTTAGCTTCGCATGAATTCCGGGAGCTATTCCCAGGTTCGAGAGCCTGTTTTCTCTGTCCCACACGAAGTTGCAAACACTAAAATATGATGCGTTTGGATGAAGTACGCTACCATACACATTGTGATAGTCAGTGAAAGTTACGTCACGAACATTATTCCGGAAAGTGCTTCCATATGCTTGAATAATACCACCACCACTAGCGGTCGTGCTTCCGTTATTATCTTGCACACCACATTTCGCGTATTCTATTGCGCTTTTAGATATAACCACCCACCCCTGATTAGCAACAAATTGTTGCGATGCCCCCGAATTACTCTTGGCAAGTATGCCGCCCCATAGGGAGCCACAACTATTGGTGATGACCGAGTTGTTTACTACTTCCAATTTGCCCCCGACTGCAACAACTATGTATTTATTTGCCCCCATATTTAGGGTACAATGATCCAACTTCAGAGTTACCCCCGACGGAATATAAACCGAACGCATCTCATTCTTATCGCCGGTCCACGTATCACTAGTAGTTATGTAATTGATATCACTATTGTCTGTAGGACCTCCAGATCCATTTCCATAAGGGTTTTGTGAAGGAGGAAGGTCCGCTTCATACGCTCCGCGCCCATTGAGAGAAACATATAATTTGCCGGTACAGTGATTGACGTCTAATCCGGAAACTACAGAGCTTGGAAGATTTAGAGAAAAGCACTGCCAGTGATTTGTTGAACAACACGCTCCTGCTGCAACATTGAAGGCATATACCCCATGGTCAGTACCTGCAAAAAGGTACATCGATTGCTCGTCATATACGAGGGCATTAATAGGTCCCTTGGGTAATCCATCGGACATATTTGCCCAGGTCGTTGCATTATTAGTTGTAACAAACACACTTTGAGTTCCTGCGGCAGAGGAATAACCAATTGCTCCAGCCCACAAACGTTTCGTAGTGCCTAATGTTCTTGGGTCTGCTACGAGATGTAGAAATGACCTGCCTGCCGTATTATTGATGACAGTCCAAGTTGGTAGACTTGTATTAGCACTTGTCGTTACGGCAAAGTACCCATCTTCGTAAATTTGGCCAGACATGTAGGCCATGAGATAATCGTCTTTAAACAAATCTGGAGCTACTGCTCTGACTGGTTTTCTTTTGGTCACATCTTCGTCAGGAGAGGAGGATGAGTGTGTGCTGATATCTTGAAAAGTAATTGTAGAAAATGTTGGACTGATTGGAGTCAACTTACCGCTTAATATACAATATGGTGTTGCAGGAGATGGGGGTCTCCCATTACCAACAAATTCTCCACCGAAAGTTGACACCATTTTGCTTAAAAGTCCCGCATTTACATTGATGGCTGCGCCAGATATAGTCGGAATGCCCCAATTACCCAATATTGCGAGCTCGTTAAACGGACCATTACTACTAGAACCTTTGAATGCAGTTTTTCCTGTTTGTGATCTTTTCCCGAATTTCACTTGGGCGCCGTCTCCAACGTGATAAAAATCCCAGTTTTTTCGTAGTCCGGGATTGCTTAACCAAATGCCATTATCGCTGGCTGCGATACCCACTTGTGCGGTATATTCGCTGGAGCCAACATCTATTGCCCAAAGAGTATTCAGGCCGGTTCCATTTAAGCTACTCCATGGCCCCCCATAATTACCTTTCGCTAGGCCGCCATCCGTGCCGATATAAATATCGTCCACCCCGGCATTATTAATGGCGGTAATGCTTCTTGTGTCATCGTGAAGAGATGTTGTCGTAAGATCCGGAGTCGCAGTAGTAGTTGGTGTGGCGGTGCTTAGATCTAACCTTGCGAATCTACCTCCGCTGGAATTTTGGAAATTGTATTGATAAATGTAATTGGGGTTTGATGGAGAAATCGAAAATTGACTACCTGGCGTTGTATACGAGCTGAATACACCTGTTGTGGTACCATCTATCTTCTGAAATTTTTGTATGGGTGGCTCTGGGTCTGGGAAGGCTTGTTCAACAACACAATATACATTATTGGCAGCAGACGTACTCGTGTACGTACTTGCAAGACTCCATATATAATCTGAATACGGTTGGAATACTTTCACATTATCTAGTTTAATAGCGCCACCTCCACTTGATGGATATCCTGCTAACTGTGTCGCACCAAACTCAAGCCTATTTACAAAATAAGGTGCGGTTACTGTTACAGAAATTGGCAAAGGAACTGTTGAAGAACTTGAGTTTTCATACACACCGGGAGTTGGTGTACATGTTCCTGTAGGGCCGGTACAAGACCCACTGCCGACATATATCATCGAATTAAATCCACCGTATCCCCAATCCGCCTCTCCGCTATGTGTCTTTTTTACGTCTTTGAGAATTACGGTTACGGATGTATATGGGGGGAGTTCCAAATCAAAATTTACAGTATACGGAATACTGTGAAAAAATGAACCTGATACGGGCATTTCTACGCTAGATTCGGAACCAGAGGGCGGAACACATTTCAGATGACCATCTATACTTACACTAGTAATTAGTTCCCAATTATTTATCCCACTACTTGACCTCCAAAATCCGTATTTAGATGGAAAAGTAACGTCTGAAGAAAAACTTCCCCTGCCTTGTAAAACTTCGCCAACAATGTTATTATCCATAAATGTATAACTACAGCTTGAACAAGTACTACATGAGTTAATCTTATAGAGTCCGGCTGTTGTTTGGAAATGTTCAAATCCTATATTTGACCTTGTTGAAACGAACAGTGTGTTTGGGTTAGATGGCAAGAATGTCATTTGTTGAAACCCACGAAAACGACTTGCAGGATCGTCGCCATTTTCACCGGCACTCAATATATCTGAAATGTCTAATAATGTTTGCGAGGTGATAGACGTAAGGGAATTTATTTTGAGCCTGCGTACTTTTTTTGTTGTTGAAATAAATAAAAATTTATCACCAGATCCGGAATTTCCAGGCCAATATTTCATATCCAATATCGGTTCATTGGCAAAATCTGGAATGATGGATGAAATATCTAATCGGCTAAATGTTGCTCCATCGTTGCTTGAATAAAATATCCCAACAGTATACGGAGTGCTTTCAGTAATATTGGGAAAGCAAGTGCCTCTCGCAATACCAACCTGGCAAAACAGTTAATGCGGAGTTGTTGAGAAGTCAACATAAAAATTAAGTACACCCATTCCATTTACATATGGTAAATGATCGCTTAGACATCTCCATGTTATATCGGGAGAATTCGCATTTTCTGTTTTCCACAGCCCACCAAATTCGTCTCTTGCATATATCTCATTAGTATAACTGGGGTTCACAACAATATCATTCACACGACCAGCATGTTGGTCAGAGACGGTGGTTGATAAATTCCTAGGACCAATATACTTCCATCCCCTTGGGCTCATCGGAAATTTTGTTGGATCATTTTGTAAGTCGGATCCTCCAGAACAGTATGTGTCGCTAGACGTTGTTTTCTGCTGCGTACCAACTTGCTGCAACGCATCTCTAAGAAAATCATGGGGCTTCAATGTCTCAACGTCGCATCGTGATTCCCAAAACATCTTCCATCTGGTGTATTCCCAGTAGGGGCTTCCATCCGTTAGCCCCCGCAGTTCTTCTTTTTCAGCAGAATCAGTAACGGTATCTAATACGGGATATCCGGCGTCAGCAAACATACTATCGCACAATGCAACAATCAGTGGGAATGTGCGTGTCGTATCACTGGCGTATGAACTCCATAACTTACATATTGGGGCGTTTAGACTTTGTCCTTTTAGTGAGATAAAGTATAAAGAAGTCAGTGCTGTTAATAAGATATATTTTTTCATGTAAAGTGGATTTGAGGGAGCAGAAATGCGTTATTTGATATGTAGCTTCGTAGAGAAAGTTTGGCCACCGCTGATTACAGAGAATACGTAGATACCAGGTGGCAAGCAGGACGGAAATAAAAGTGGTTCATTTGATCGTATCATCAGCTTATCAACTTCCCGTCCGTTAATATCCCTAATGATCAATGGGAAAGAAGAACGAAAATTGGTGGTAAATGTGACCGCGAATTGGTCTGTTGCGGGGTTAGGGGAAATTGAAATGTTCTGACCACCCGTAGCATCTGTATTATTCACCTCTATTGGATGATTGGTAATCATGCGTATACGGTTATTTGCCAAATCTCCTATGAATACATCCCCCTGATTATTAATGGCAACTCCGCTCGGAGAAGATAGCAATGCCGTTAACGGACTTCCACCGTCGCCGAAATAACCACTACTGCCAGCACTACCCGCAATTGTGGTTATGATACCTACTGTATTAATCTTTCTAATAATGCTGTTAGTTACATCTGATAAATATAAATTACCTGAAGTGTCGATCCCAAACATGCCACCTCCAATGTTAGCTGCGGTAGCTGGTCCGCCATCTCCTGTGTAGCCTAAAGTCCCAGAGCCAGCGATAGTGGTTAAAATTCCGTTGATACCTATTTTTCTAAGTCGAGCATTGTCGCCGATAATCAGTTCGCCTGATTTATTCAATCTAACACTACCTATATAACTAATTTTTGATGTGTCTGCATAACCTCCGTCATTACTAAATCCAGCTACACCAGTTCCGCAAACTGTCCAAATAACGCCAAAAGTATCTATTTTTCGGATCCGGTAATTATACTTATCAGCGATATATACATTGCCAGTGTCGTCAACTGCAACACCGTACGGTGAATTTAATTGAGCGGAGGTAGCTGGTATTCCATCTCCGTTATAACCAGCAACTCCCGTACCGGCTATCGTCTTTATTATGCCAGATTTATCTACTTTTCTGAGGCGATTGTTTCCTGCATCCGGCAGGTACATATTTCCTTTATGATCTACAAATATGTCACGTACGCCATTAATTTCAGCATAAACCGCAGGAATATTCTCTCCTGAATAGCCACTTGTGGGTAAGCCAGCTACCGTTGAAATAATTCCGCCATAGGCTGGCTTAATCTTGCGAATTGTCGAGTGGTCACAGAAGATCACGTTGCCAGAATCATCTATAAATACCCCTGTAGGATCGGATAATAAAGCGTTAGTTGATGGTCCACCATCCCCCGAATATCCATTCATGCCGGTACCCGCAACAGTAACGATTACTTGTGCCTGCATAAATACAGGCATATGCACTAAGCAAATAAATAGAATTAGTTTCATTGAGAGATAATTTAACGTTTCTACAACAAATTATGTGCCAATATTTGAAAAACCTTGAGAGTTCGTTAAAAAGCTGAATAATAGTCCTAATTGTAACTTTTGTAAAAGGTAGTTTTATAGAGCTTTTTGTTGAGCAATCTTTAAATCAGTTAGGTTTTTCCTTGTGGCGTTGAATCGCTGTATTTCCTCATTCAGGTTTTCTAGCGTAGGCTTTATATAAGCATATTTGTCGCTGTGAGAATGTCCCTCCATGTATCGACAACATTTATAAAACGAATCCAGAATCTCCTCTTTTATCTTTTGGTCAAAATAAACACTTGATAAACTGTCTACGCTAACTCGCTCATTAAATCGCTGAACAACGCCGCTAAAAAGTTCAAAAATTACCAGTGCTTCATAACTCGTTCGAAGTGCCGCAAAACCATTTTTAATTTTACTCTCACGCTCTTCTGGCCCTGCTTTTTTTGCGGCGTCATAATACTCCTGTGCTTTTCCAGACTTTTTGTAAGATTTCTCAAAAACGGGAGTATTTCGAAGCCACACGACTCCAGGTGTTTTGTCGGCATTTTCAATCCAGTGACAGTCGAACGCTACTTTTCTTGTTTCCGACGATAGTATTAAGCTGGAAACGAACATGAGATCATGCGTAAAAATGATTACTTGTCTTTTTTGAGATTCAAGTACCAGGCGGTCAGCAATATCGGTTTTCCTTTCATCGTCCAATGACGAAACAGGGTCATCGAAAATAATTCCTTTGTTGATATCTGATATTTGAATTTCAGAAAGAAAGTCGGCTATGGAAATGACTTTTTGTTCTCCTATGCTGAGTACGGCCGATGGCGCATAATTTTTGTAAAGCAATTGCTTAAACGAGGTTCCCAAGCTACCGGTATGACTAATATCTATACCAAAATCCGCTCTAAGATCAGCGCATTCTTTATTGAACGTATCAACGTATACTTGGTTGAAGTACTTTGCAGACAACGCTTTTTCTTTATCTGTTATCTTTCGCGAATTAAGATTTTTAGAAGCCTTCGCTGCCAGCGCACACCACAATTTATCAGTTAGATGTTTCTCAATGCTATTGAAGTGTTGGTCGAGTTTCCTTTTATGCTCGAAATAGGTCAGCTCCTGGTTTATTCTTTCAATGTCTTTGTTAGTATTTGACTCTACAAATTCCTTAATCTTAGCTTCTATTTCCGCGACTATATTATCGAGTGTCGTAGTCTGTATTAGGCATTCGGAATATGCGTGTGGAACGGAATTCTTCAAATCAGTAATGACCTGTGTGGCAAGTTCCTTTTGTTTAATTACTTCACTGTTTAATTGCTCAAGGTGGGTGGCATAGTTCGCACCCATCCACTTGTGAAGAATGCTATCTTCGGCAAGAATTTGAAAATTTAGTTTCTCTAGGCTGCCAATACACGTATCAACAAGTTTTTGCGCATCGGATGCATTTTTTTCGGCAGTGCTTTTAATAAAAACCCAATATCTACTCACCAAATTTTTGGCGTCGTCTGATAATGGCTGGTAACAAAATAAACACGTTGCATCTTCTGCAGGGTAAGTCCCTTCTTGCTTCAATGCAAACTTATTAGCAGCCTCAATAAAGGCTTTCCATTCTTTTCCGCCAATATCTTTTATGCTTTCAAATTTAAAATTCGCTACACCTTCCTTAGCAGCTATTTCCTTAGTGGAAATGTTGCTTTCAATAGCCTGTTTGATTTTTTCAGTGCTGTCGGCAGAAAACCATTTATTGTAACCTTCAATTACAGTTTTACAGTTGGCTATAAGTTGCTTCTTCTCATTTAAGCCTGCAATCTCTTTGTCCTTTTTTAACGCTGCAAGAGTTAGTTTTTGTTCTTCAAGTTTCTTGCAATCTTCTTTATCTTTCTCCGAATACGGCAAGTGCTTTTTTAGTTTATCTAAAATTTTCTTGTCATCTAGGTTGTCTAACAGTGTCCTAATGGGCGATTCTCCCTCGAAGAGAGCCGCATAATTTATCAAGGTATTCTTTAGGGTTGTTTCGGCGTTCAACTTACTCTCAATGTCTTTGAAAGCTGAAATGAGTTTCGAAAAGAAGTTAAGCCCAGCCGGTCGAAACTCGAATTGATTTCTTTGGTTTAGATGCACTGGAATGCTCTTCTCATCAAAAACACAATATTGCCTGAATATTGGGTTTCTAGCGTCATCTGGATAGTTAAGAGTTTCTGTGGCTTCATCATACCTAAATGTAAAGTCTGCATTAATGGGCTTATTAGTACCCTCAAAATGTATGTTGCCAATAATATCCTCGGCGGATCTTGAGAAAAATACCTTTTTCAATAGCCTTATATATCCGCTTTTTCCCGATCCATTTGTGCCATAAATAATGGTTAGGTTAGGGTGAAATTCAATTATTTGGTTCTCTGCAAGCGCATTAACGCCTTCCACTTTTGAGAGGCTAGTCAACTTCAAATCGCCTTTATACGTACTATTGTTGAGTGGGGCGTCCTCAAAAGTAAATATTGGCCGTGCTAGTTTTTTTTCAGCAAGTTCACTGTCTTCAAGGAAGTAATCATAGGCTGCTTTAATGTCGTCTAAGGCGTAATTACCTGTCGTTAATATTACGCGTGCAATATGCTGCCCCCAATAAGGAAGTAAGCGTACAAAATCGTTTATTTCCGATGCAAGGGTAAGGGGAGCTGCTTCATATGCAGGGATATCTTTCTGTTCCATTGTTTTTTCGAGGTTGGGGTTTTCAAATTCCACATATACAATATACACATGCGCAAAGTTTAACAATAATGATGAGATAGAAAACGGGAAAAACACCCCCCTTAATAGACTTTTCTTGAATTTGGTGAGTGTTATTTGAAAAATAACCAGTCCTTAGGGTAGATTGGAGGATTATTAATGATAAAAAAGCCAGTCTGAGAACAGACCGGCCCCTATAAACCCTATCACCATGAAGATACGAAAATACTAAAAAATGTCTATTTCTCCCCCTTGATTGAACCTCCCGAACTGTACTGCTTTGCCTCTTTCCGGCACTTCTATTACGCTGTCTACATCATGCTGGAAGGTATTTGCACCTCGGAACCTACCATCTTTAGTCGTCTGAAAAATGTAGATAAACGCTTTCTGCGGGTACATTGCCTTTAACCTGTTTAATTCTTCCGGTTGCAAGCCAAGTTTATTTACGCTATCCAGAAAGATGAAGTCAAAGTAGGACAAGCTATCAGGTAGGGCGGAAGCGACATAGAGGTTCTGGTGTTTCACTTCCTTGTCATTCAGTTTGTCTTGCAAGGTCTTATCTAGCCCTTCTTCTTTAGCCACATACAGTACCTTTCCATGATTGCGTGCCAGGTATCCGGCAAAATCAATGCACAAATAAGACTTGCCCATTTTAGGCTTTCCAAAGACCATGATAGAAAAATTGGTTGACGGATCACCAATCAAATCCAGCCACTTGCCGCCTAAACCAAGCGTTTTGAAGCGCATATTAGCAAAGTCCATACTATTCATGATAACCGGCTTATCCCCCTGTAAGTCATCATCAAAACCATTCAGGTTATCGCAGGAGCAAACGCCGAGAATACCTTCTAAGCCATTCAGGCTGTTTTTCTCGATTTTCAAAACCTTTACATTCTTGTCAGCAATGAAGCTTTCGAGGTTCTTTTTGATCTCGTGCATTTCTATGATGTATGGGTCACTATCCTTTACATTCCCCTTTTCGTAAGCCCGGTTTATCTGACCCAGCAGCAGTTTTGCCTTTTCTTTCATCCCAACCTTGCCATTAAGGTTGATGTATCGCTTGATAAAGCCTACTGAAGGCATTACTTTTTCTTCATTTGCAATTTTACTAAGAGCCTCATGGGTTTCTGGCTTTAGCTGAAATGCGATTTTTGCACCCATTTCATTGTAAGTTTCAATGAGCCGGTCCTGAATAAACCGGATTTGTTCGGCATAAGGCGATGTTTTGCGTATCTTCTTCTCCAGAATGGATTTTTGGAGACTATTGAGAAAGGTTAACACCTCTTCCTTTGTTTTCGATTTGCCGTCAAGGTTCACAAAACG
>JACCDH010986055.1_pt1 | contig 12114 bp, 14 predicted proteins | sample 7442481 | NCBI WGS metagenome assembly JACCDH01 (sample SAMN15323433, study PRJNA562643) | freshwater metagenome | isolation source: river surface water | place: USA:Blue River Watershed | collected 2017-08-15
CGCTCGTGTTATCGAGCGCAAGAAGGCTGGTTTGAAGAAGGCCCGCAAGGCTAGCCAGTTCTCCAAGCGCTAACGAATACGCTTCTGCCATGGGCAGGCTATTTGGCACCGACGGCGTTCGGGGCATCGCTAACAAGGACATAACCGCAGATTTTGCGCTCAAATTAGCGCAGGCTGCGGCTTTTGTCCTTTCTGAGGAGGCTCGCTCTCGTGGCGATCGCCCTAGAGCGGTCATCGGCCACGACCCCAGAATCTCAAGCGACTTCATTTCTGCTGCCGTAGCGGCAGGCCTGGCATCATCCGGCGTTGATGTTTTCGATGCTGGCGTTATTCCAACGCCAGGAGCTGCCTACCTGACCGCTGATCTCGATGCTGACTTCGGTGTCATGATTTCCGCCAGCCACAACTCCGCTCCCGATAACGGAATCAAGTTCTTCTCACGCGGTGGTCACAAGCTTCCCGATGCCACCGAGGACAAGATTGAAGCAGCGCTTGGCAGCGCCCTCACTCCAATCGGTTCCGAGGTTGGGCGAGTCACCAGATTCGCAGACGCCGAGGACCGCTACCTGCTTCACCTCTTGGGCACCATCCCACATCGCCTGGATGGAGTGAAGGTTGTCCTCGACTGCGCAAATGGCGCAGCCAGTGCAATCTCTCCTCAGGCATTCTCTGACGCCGGGGCCAAGGTCATCACCATTGGCAATGATCCAGACGGCAACAACATCAACCAGGGCTGCGGTTCCACTCACCTCTCTGCTTTGCAGGCGGCAGTGGTTGCCCACGGTGCCGACCTTGGCATCGCGCACGATGGCGATGCGGACCGATGTCTGGCCGTTGACCACACCGGAGCCATCGTTGATGGTGATCACATCATGACCGTGCTAGCCCTGGCGCTAAAGAACTCAGGTCAGCTAGCTAGGAACACCCTGGTTACCACCGTCATGAGCAATCTCGGTTTGAAGATTGCTATGCAGAATGCCGGCATTGGAATCATCGACACCAAGGTCGGCGATCGCTACGTTCTTGAAGCAATGCGCGAGGGTGGTTACTCCCTAGGTGGAGAGCAATCAGGCCACATCATCTTCTCGCAGTATGCAACTACCGGTGACGGAGTCTTGACGGGTCTTCACCTGGCTGCTCAGGTGGCTGCAACGGGTAAGTCGCTGCGCGAATTGGTTGCGGTTATGCCTAACTTCCCGCAGGTCTTGGTCAATGTCCCAGGGGTTGATAAGTCGAAGGTCGACTCAGATCCTGAGTTGCAGGCCCTGGTATTGCAGGCCAGTGAAGAATTGGGTGACCGAGGTCGAGTACTACTTCGTGCTTCGGGAACCGAGAATCTGGTTCGCGTGATGGTGGAAGCTTCAGATCAGGGCACCGCCCAGAGCTGGGCTGATCGGATTGCTCTACTTGTTGAGCGCAGGCTCGCACTTTGAAAACCTTTCAACTTCGTCGCTACGAGCTAGATCCGCAGCTGGCCGATGAGTTCGTTGCCTGGGTGCATCGGGACGTCATGCCAATTCGAAACCAGTTTGGTTTCAAAGCCGAGTGGATGTATTTAGCGGCTGACAAGTCTGAGCTCACGTGGCTGGCATCGCTAGCTGGAGACGAAGAACATTTCAAGCAGATTGAGGCTGACTATTCAGCTTCGGAGGCTAGGGCTCAGGCTGCAGCCAAAATGCCCAAGGCTCTTATCAAAGCCAACGTTAGCTTTGTAAACAGCTCCCTCTAAGCAATCTCTCAGCTCCATGGGGGTTAATTACGGAAACCTTCCTGAGGAGCTCAAATGGAATTGATTTGCCCTAAGTGCGGCGCGGGAATGCGCACCTACGAAAGAAACGGTATCCACATCGATCAGTGCACCTCGTGCCGAGGCGTGTTTTTAGATCGTGGTGAGTTGGAGCACCTCATCGATGCCGAGCAGGCGTTCTATAAGCCGGCCCCTTCAGTGCCTCAGCAGCCGCAGCAGCAGCCACAGTATTACTACGGTCAGAAAAAGAAAAAGAGCCTTCTAACCGAGCTCTTTGATTTCTAAACCTTACGGATTAGAACCTTTTCGACTCGGTGGTTTTCACCCTTTTGCATGACCAGGGTTGCTCGTGATCGAGTGGGTTCAATGTTCTCTCTGAGGTTTGGGAGGTTGATGTCTTTCCAGAACCCGCGAGCTCGATCCATGGCCTGATCTTTGGTGAGCTCGGTGGTTAATTGGTGGAAATACGACTTTGGGTTGGTGAAGGCTGATTCCCAAAGCTTCTCAAATCGGTTTAGGTACCAGGTCTCGATGTTGGCGATTTCGGCATCAATGAAAATCGTGAAATCGAAAAAGTCACTAAGCGCCAACTCCTGACCAATCGAGGGTGGCTGTAAAACATTTAGACCCTCGAGGATCAAAACATCTGGGGTGGTGACTTCCTCGACCTCGCCGGGGACGATGTCATAAGAGAGGTGGGAGTAAACCGGTGCACTGACGCCCGTCTTGCCGGATTTGATCTCGCTGACAAACTGCAACAGGCGCTTACGGTCGTAGCTCTCGGGGAATCCCTTGCGGTGCATGATTCCGCGGCGCTCAAGCTCAGCGTTTGGATAAAGAAAGCCGTCGGTGGTTACCAGTTCAACGTGCTTGGTTTCATCCCAGCGCTGCAGCAGCTCTCTCAGAAGGCGTGAAACAGTTGACTTCCCCACCGCGACCGAACCCGCAACTCCGATTATGAATGGGGTTCTCGCTGCCCTCTCGCCAAAAAAGTTGCTGGTTTCCTGATGCAGCTCTTGGGTCTTTGAGGCATAGATAGAGAGCAGCTGACTCAGTGGAAGGTAAACCTCCTGGACCTCTTTCAGGTCCAAGAAATCGCCCAGACCACGAATGTTGTCTATTTCGATTTCACTCAACGGTAACGCGCTGGAGTTGGCAAGCTCCGCCCAGTCCTCGCGATCAATTGCAAGGTAGGGGGAAAGGCTCTCTAGGCCGTGGGCTCCACTCACAAGGGGTAATTCTGCCGTAGATTTAGACGCATGTGTGGAATCGTGGGCTATGTAGGTCCAGGGTCTTCCCTCGATGTTCTAATTTCGGGTCTTCGAAGGCTCGAGTATCGAGGCTATGACTCTGCGGGGGTATCAGTAATCGACCCAGAGGTCGGTCTGCAGACAAGAAAGCGTGCCGGCAAACTATCGGTTCTGGTTGAAGAATTAGAAAAGAACCCCATCAAAGACGCCAACATTGGTATTGGTCACACTCGCTGGGCCACTCACGGTGCACCGACTGATGGCAACGCGCACCCTCACCTGGGCGGTTCGCACCAAAAGCTATCGCTGATTCACAACGGCATCATCGAGAACTTCTCCGAGCTGAAGTCAGAACTGCTTTCCCAAGGAGTCAAGTTTTCCTCGGAAACTGACACCGAGGTCGCAGCGCATTTAATTGCTCGCGAGTATGACGCTTCGGGCGATCTCTCCTCCGCCTTCAGATCGGTAGTCAACCGGCTTCACGGTGCATTCACCCTGCTTTGCATTCATGAAGACCACCCGGGCGTCATTTATGCGGCCCGTCGAAACGCACCGTTGGTGATCGGTTTTGGTGAGCACGAGAACTTCCTCGGTAGCGACGTTGCCGCCTTCGTAGAACACACCAAGCGGGCAGCATCAGTTGGTCAAGATCAGATTGTCGAACTTCGTGCCGACTCCGTGAAGGTCATTGATTTTGCTGGCAACCCGGTTGAGGTCGATGAGTTCACCGTGAGCTGGGATGCATCGGCTGCCTCCAAGGGTGGCTGGTCATCCTTCATGGCTAAGGAAATCGCTGATCAGCCGCAGGCCGTTGCGGACACCTTGATGGGTCGTCTGAGTTCAGATGGCTCTGTGAAGCTGAGCGAATTCGCCGGTCTAGACACTCTAAAAGATGTAAACCGCATCATCATTACCGCCTGTGGCACAGCTGCCTACGCAGGTGAGGTTGCCAAGTACGCGATCGAAAAGTGGGCAAAGCTCCCGACCACCGTTGAGCTTGCTCATGAGCTGCGCTATCGCGACCCAGTCATTGACGACAAGACCTTGGTTGTTGCCATCAGTCAGTCCGGTGAGACCATGGACACCTTGATGGCAATTCGCTACGCCAAGGAGCGCGGTGCCAAGGTTTTGAGCATCTGCAACACCCAGGGTGCAACTTTGGCCAGAGAGTCTGATGCAACCATCTACACTCACGCAGGTCCTGAGGTTGCTGTGGCATCAACCAAGGCGTTCACCGCTCAAATCACCGCCGGTTACCTAGTCGCTCTTTCGCTTGCCGCACTTCGACAGAGCATGCCTCAGCCAGAGTTGAACGAGCTTGGCAAGGAGCTACTGAAGTTGCCGCGCGCAGTCAAAGAGGTATTGGAATCGGTTGACCGCATGCGTGAGCTTGGTAAAGAGCTAGCAAATGCCAAGTCAGTGTTGTTCCTTGGCCGCAATACCGGGTTCCCAATTGCCATGGAGGGTGCGCTCAAGCTCAAAGAGCTTGCTTATATCCACGCTGAGGGCTTCGCCGCCGGAGAACTCAAACACGGTCCTATCGCTCTTATCGAAGAGGGTCAGCCGGTCATCGTTGTGGTGCCATCGCAGAGCGCACCAGATGCGATTCACTCCAAGGTGATTTCAAACATTCAAGAAATCAAGGCTCGCGGCGCTCGCGTAATTGCGATTGCCGAGCGCGGGGATGACGAGGTTGCAAAGTTTGCCCACGAGGTCTTCTACGTGCCAGCACTCCAGCCCATGATCTCGGCTCCGCTTTCGGTCATTCCCCTTCAGGTCTTCGCACTTGAGCTATCAAGTGCGAAAGGTCTAGATGTCGACCAGCCGAGAAATCTGGCAAAGAGCGTTACGGTCGAGTAGTGATTGTTGGGGTTGGAACTGACCTTTGTTCAATCTCGCGGTTGAGCGAAGCGCTTTCCAGAACCCCAGCCCTCAAAGAGCGACTCTTTCACTTTTCTGAGCACTCACTTCCAATCAACTCCCTAGCGGCTAGATTCGCCGCGAAGGAGGCCATTGCAAAAGCTCTGGGCGATCCAAGGCTTTTGAACTGGAATGAGATTGCTCTTTCAAAGGACTCCAACGGCAAGCCAGAGTTCGAATTTTTCGGTGCAACCAAAGAGCGCTTAGATGCGCTCGGCTACCGATACCTGGTCAGCATCTCGCACGAGCAAGAACTTGCAAGTGCGTTTGTTGTGGTGGAGGCTAGCTAGATGCGCGAAATACGAGTGGATCTGGATGCGGTGGTCAGAAACTACCGCGCCTTCAAGGCTCGCACCAGCGCTGAGGTTTGTGCCGTAGTGAAGGCAAATGGCTACGGCCATGGCATGCACGAAGTTGCAACTGCACTGGATCACGCTGGAGTTGATGTCCTGGCGGTGGCTGACCTAGATGAAGCGCTCGCCCTTCGCGCCAGTGGTATCCAGGCAAGGATTATCTGTTGGCTTCTTGACAAAGATGACGACTTTGAGCTTGCGGCCCAGAGTGATATCGAGCTTGGGATTTCAACCTTTGATGCGCTTGAGGGTGCATTGGCGGTTGGTGCAAAAATCCACATCAAGGTCGACACCGGGCTATCTCGCAATGGATTTGCGAGGGACGACTGGCACAAGCTGTTCGAGCGAATCGCAGGCATGGAGATCTTCGGTCTGTTTTCACACCTATCAAATACCTCAGCCGCCGATGATCTAAACCAGTTTGCGCTTTTCGAAGAGGCGACTGAGCTGGCAAGCGGCCACGGAGTCACAATCTTGCAGCGCCACCTGGCAGCAACCGCAGGCTTTATCGATTATCCCCAAATGCACCTGGACATGGTTCGCATTGGTATCGGCATATATGGGCTATCACCATTTGAGGACCGCGCAGTTGATTGGCTGTCTCCAGCAATGTCTGCTCACGCCGAAATCATCAATCTAAAGCGCATCTCCAAGGGCCAGGGTGTTTCTTATGGTTACCGATTTAGACCAGCGCAAGACACGAACATCGCGCTGGTGCCATTTGGTTACTCCGAGGGAATGCCGAGGGTCTCAGTCGGCCACTTTGTCGCCATAGCTGATAAGCGTTACCCGGTTGTTGGCCGAGTTGCGATGGACCAATTCTTGGTTGACCTCGGGGATGACGAGTATCCACTTGGGACCGAGGTGGAAATCTTTGGTGAGAGGGTCCCGGTTGAGCTCTTGGCGCAGAGTGCAGGAACCATCAACTATGAGATTGTCACCAGGATTGGTGGTCGCGCTGATCGGGTTTACATTCAGCGATGAAGTTTGTGATCTCTGACCCAGATCAAATGCACGAGCTGGGTATTCAAATCGCCGGTGTCCTCAGTGCCGGTGATCTAGTGCTATTGAACGGACCACTAGGTGCAGGCAAAACCACTCTCACTCGAGGGATAGGTGAGGGCCTTGGCGCTCAGGGCACGGTCCAATCACCCACCTTCGTTTTGGCCAGGACCCATCGAACAACCGCTGGACCGAAGCTGGTTCACGTTGATGCCTATAGGCTGCAGTCCGCGCTCGAGCTCGATGATCTAGACATCGATTTTGCAAACTCGATTGTGGTGGTGGAGTGGGCCAGGGACTATGTCGATGGCATTGCCGATCATTGGCTAACTGTGAACATCGATCGCTCGGCACTAGATGATGTTCGCGAAGTCTCAATCTTGGGTAACGGTTCACGCTGGGAGGGGGTGGAGATTGCTTCTCGCGATTGACACCTCTGCTGGAACCTCAGCCGCAGTCATCTCAAATGGGGTTCGCTCAATTTCAGTGTTTGATGATCCCTTTGGTCATGCCGAAAATGTTGGTCTCGCCATACAGGCGGCGCTCGCCGAGGCATCAGTAGACATGAGTGAGATCACCGCTGTGGTTTTGGGGCGCGGCCCAGCCCCATACACCGGGCTGCGAGTTGGTATGGCGGCGGGCCTTGGTATCTCAGGTGCACTTGGAATCCCGGCTTACGGAGTTATGGTTTTGGACGCGGTTGCCCATTCGCTGGGCGATGGCAAATTTGTGCTCAGCTCTGATGCCAAGCGGCGTGAGTTGTTCGTCGCGGCCTATCAGGCTGGCGAGCGGGTGTTTGGCCCGAGCGTTTTAGGCCCCCAAGAGCTTGAGCAGTTTGCCGACTACCAATCGATTACTGCCAGGTGCGATGCTGGATTGCTCGGAGTGTATGCGGAGCATGCCTTGTCAAAGGGCATCGATCTCAGCGACACCTCGGCTTTGTATCTGCGTTCTCCAGATGTTTCGCCCTCGCCAGGAAAGAAGGTGAGCGCTTAGTGGAAATTCGAAAACTCACGAGTGCTGATCTGGATGCGGTGATGCAGCTTGAGCACTCATCGTTTCCCTCTGATGCCTGGAGCGCTGAGTCAATGAGTGCTGAGCTGGACTCATCTAACTGTGAGTACGTTGGGTTATTCGATGGTTATTTAGTTGGCTATGCCGGGCTGAGCACGATCCCAGGTTCGTTTAGTTCCGACATCCAAACCATCGCCATCGCGGAGCAAGCTCGTGGCCAGGGCTTAGGCAAGCGCCTGATGACAGAGCTTTTGGCCAAGGCTAAGGCACTTGGTTCAGAGCAGGTATTGCTCGAGGTCAGAGTGGACAACGAGGTCGCAATCGGGCTCTATAAGTCAATTGGTTTTGAGCTCATCGATGTTCGCAAACGCTACTACCAACCCGATGATATTGATGCCCTGATCATGCGCCTCAAGATTCACCAGCCACTGGTTCTTGGTATCGAGAGCACCTGCGATGAGACCGGAGTCGGGATCGTTCGCGGCAATCGCCTGCTTGCAAATGCCCTGCACAGCTCGATGGACGAGCACTCAAAATATGGGGGAGTTGTCCCCGAGGTCGCGGCCCGCGCTCACCTTGAGGCAATTAAGCCGACTTTGGAAAAGGCCCTCGGTGAGGCCGGGGTGGCGATGCGAGACATCGACGCTATTGCCTTAGCAAACGGGCCTGGCTTGGCTGGGGCGTTGATGGTTGGAATTGGGGCTGCCAAGGGTCTTGCACTCGCGCACAATAAACCGATCTATGCGGTGAATCACTTGATTGGCCACGTTGGTGCCGATGTTTTAGAGCGCGGTTACGTTCAGCTGCCAACAATTGCTCTGTTGGTATCTGGCGGCCACACCTCACTGTTGCTGGTCAGAGATCTCTTGGGTGATGCTCAGCTGTTGGGCGAGACCATTGATGATGCCGCCGGTGAAGCTTTTGACAAGGTGGCACGCGTGCTTGGGTTGCCCTACCCCGGTGGTCCACAGATTGACAAACTTGCCCAGAGCGGAGATCCGAAAGCCATCCGCTTTCCACGCGGTCTATCGCTTCCCAAGGACATGGCCAAGCACCGCTTTGATTTCTCGTTTTCTGGCCTCAAGACGGCGGTCGCTCGCTACGTGGAAAAGGCAGAGCATGATGGCCTAGAGATCAACCCGTCCGATGTAGCAGCCTCATTCAGGGAGGCCGTTGTTGACGTGCTGCTAACCAAGGCTTTGGATGCCTGCGAGCTATATGGCGTGAAACGACTACTTCTGGGTGGTGGCGTGGTCGCGAATGCGAGATTGCGTGAAGTTGCCACCGAGCGCTGCAACGCGGCAGGGATTGAACTGAGGATTCCGCGCTTCTCACTCTGCACCGACAACGGTGCGATGATCGCCTCTCTGGGTGCGCAACTGGTTATGGCTGGTCATAAGCCAAGCTCACTGGGCTTCGGAGCTGAATCAACCCTTGAAGTGACCACGGTTCAGACTCCCTAGTTTCTCCCAGCTTTCTTCCAAACAACTTCCAGTTTTGAGGTCTTTACTTGTCCTGTCCGACGGACAGAAAGAAGTTTTCAAATGGCAGATAAAAAAGAATCCGAACCTGTGGCTCAGGAGCCAGAAGTTTCAACTCCGCAGCAAAAAGAGAAGTTTGACTTCACCAGGCTGAACACCCTTGCGGTGGTCTCCTTAGCAGCCGCCATCAGCGGCGTCGGTGCATTGATTGCGGTGATCACCGGTCACGTTTCGCTGGCTCAGCTCAAGCGCAGTGGCGAGAGTGGTAGAGGGCTAGCAATTGCAGGTTTAGTGGTCGGATATCTCCACATTGCGTTCTGGATTATTTTCGTAGCGCTGGGTGTTATCTCTAAAGCACTGATCTACTCAGGTGTTCTCGGACTCCAGCCGGGTGGACCTGAGTTCTTCGAATTCCAACGCGGATTCGACGGCATGCACATGTGGCGTGATCGATAGTCACTTCGCTAGGAGAGCCATCTAGCGAATGGGCTGACAGAAAAGTGCTTGACGGGCACCGCCTACTTTGGTGAGAACCAAGGTGGCGGTGCCTGTTCCTTTAAGTCGAAGCTTTGGTCGAAGCTGCTCTGGAGTTATGTCCACTCCGCGCTTTTTGATTTCCAAGACCCCAATCTCGTGCTCTCGGCACCAACTCGCAATCTTCTTCTCATCGAGTGGCAATGCTGCAATCACCTCAAAACCCTTGAGCCAGGGAGAGTTCACTTCGGTGGCAGAGCTCAGGTAGGCGATCCCGGAACTGAAGGTCCTAAGCCCCAACTCGTTAGCGAGGTTTCCCATCAGCCCCGATCGAATCATCGCGGGATCCGGCTCATACAGGTATCGATCCAGCGAGCCAAGCTCGGCTAGCACGATCTCCTTGGCCGAATACCGATGACTTTGCTGGCCAATCTGAAGTGCACTGCGCTGACCCTCGCGTCCCATACCAAACCAAAGCGCTAGTTCAACTAAATCTCCCGAGTGCGAGACCCATTCGGCATGGGCATCTTCGGGGATCAGGTCTAATGGGAATGCCGGTCCAAGTTTGACTCCGCTGGGCTTAGTTCTGGCGAGGTCAAAAACCCAGTTCAAATTTGGCGTGAAATCTTCCGGCGATAGAACTTTGTGCCGCTCTCCGGCGTGTGAAAGGTCTCGCCTAGCTGGATCAAACCACAGCCCTTGGGTTGTGATTTCATGCTCGGTGGCATCGCCATGCACTACCGCTGCGTTTTCAAAGCTCGCCAGGTTGAAGCTGGCAAGGGCTGCGGTAGCCTCATCGCGCTCAACCCCAACTACCTTCAGCCCCGCGGCTGCAAAGGCGAGTGCGTCAGCACCAATGCCGCAACCCAGGTCAGTAACAGAGCTAACTCGGGCCTCTAAAAACCGACCCGCATGGTGAGCGGCGACGCTCAGCCTGGTTGCCTGTTCCAACCCAGGCTCAGTGAAGAGCATTTGCTCTGCAAATTCGCCAAACTTAGAAGTGGCTCGGGACCTGAGCTTTAGTTGGGTTAGAACCTGTGAAACCAACTCTGGATCGTGACCAGCTTTGCGCAGTTTTTCAATGAGCTTGATTGGGTCTGATTTCAGATCCTGAGCTTCCAAAGAGCGCAACAGTGCAAACCCCTGAGGAGTTAGCAACCTGTCGACTTGGCTCATATCTCAACGCTATCGGCAAATCACTAGCACTCGCCTTGACTGAGTGCTAATTAGGTTCTAATCTTTTATTAGCACTCGCATCCCGAGTTTGCTAAAGACAAATCTTTAGAAAAGAAGAGGTCAAAGTGTCGGTTTCTATCAAGCCACTCGAAGATCGAATTGTTGTTCGTCCAGTTGAGGCAGAGCAGGTAACTGCATCCGGTCTGGTCATTCCAGACACCGCAAAGGAGAAGCCACAGGAGGCTGAGGTTATTGCAGTTGGCCCAGGCCGCTTCAACGAGGCTGGTGCTCGCATTCCAGTCGACGTGAAGGTTGGCGACCGTGTCATCTTCTCGAAGTACGGCGGCACCGAGCTGAAGTACGAAGGCAAGGAGTACCTTGTGCTCTCTGCTCGCGACGTACTAGCGATCATCGAGCGCTAAACAGAGCATTATGCAAAAGGCGGCCCCAGGGGCCGCCTTTTCTATTAGCGCTAGAGTTAGCGCGTGCCCAAAGCTTCGAAGCTCACCACCGGTTTACTCCTTGGGGTTTCGGCGTATCTGATTTGGGGTTCATTCCCACTAATAATCACGGCCTCCACATTTGCGAACCCATTTGAGGTTGTGGTTTGGCGCGTGGTGTTTGGATTTGGTTTTGCGGCACTGCTTCTTACGATCACTCGTGGTTGGGGTGAGGTGGTAGTGCTAATACGCAACCCCAAGCGATTGCGCTGGCTCTTGGTTGCCGCAATCTTTATCTTCATCAACTGGGAGACCTATGTGGTCGCGGTTGCTACCAAGAACACCATCGAGACCTCGCTCGGCTATTTCATAAACCCACTAATCACGATTGTTTTTGCGGTTGTGTTCTTAGGAGAGCGACTGCGTCGCAACCAGTGGATTGCGCTCACTCTTGGGCTGGTTGCTGTTTTGGTCCTGACCTTCGATTATGGAAGGCCGCCTTGGATCGCATTTGTTTTGGCCCTCAGCTTCGCGATCTACTCTCTGGCTAAAAACAAAGTCGGCGGCAAGGTCAAGGCCCTGCAGTCTTTCGCCATTGAATCTGCATTGGTGATGCCGATTGCGATTATTCAATTTGCGGTGGTGGCAGCTTCGACCCCGATCATGCTCTTTACCGGGGTTTGGGAGTTCTCAGTTTTGGTTGCCTTTGGCATTTTGACCGCAGTGCCACTGATCTTGTTTGGAGCTGCGGCATCGAGGATTCCGCTCAGTTCAATCGGCTTTATTCAGTATCTGACCCCGACCCTGCAATTTTTGACTGCTTTCTTCATTTTGCAAGAGCCGATGCCGGCCGTCAGATGGATTGGCTTTGGTTTGGTCTGGCTTTCCTTGGTGGTGCTATCGCTGGATGCACTAGGTAATAGAAGGCAGAAAGCGAAACGCTGAAACGGAATTGTTACATACCTCTAACATTCGGGGTCTAACAACTGAATCCGAAGCGGATTTAGTCTAAAAAATTCTTTCTGCTTATTTTTTACCCTTTTTCGCTACGGATTTCGAATCAAAAATTCTGAATCACCGAATCTTCTTCGAAATCGGCTCTAGCCAAGCTCTCTGGCGTGGCTAAGCTTTAGAAAGCGGTCAGAATCGACGGTTCTGGCTTGCCTTTATATTGCTATTTCAAGGAGCAAGAATGACTGAATCTACGAAGAAGTCACGCTTTGCCATGAAGAGCGTTGCTGCCGCTGGTGTTTTCGC
>JACCDH010058354.1_pt1 | contig 12113 bp, 11 predicted proteins | sample 7442481 | NCBI WGS metagenome assembly JACCDH01 (sample SAMN15323433, study PRJNA562643) | freshwater metagenome | isolation source: river surface water | place: USA:Blue River Watershed | collected 2017-08-15
CCGATCGTTGTTCACTCCTCCCGCCCTGCCTAGGGCTAATTGTCCTAAAGGCTTGCTACCTTGTTGGCATGGCTTCAAAGACCCCACCGCCAAGAAAACCAAGTGCGAGAAAACCAGCACGCGCTGCCGCACCCAGGTCATCAGCACCCAAAACCCGCACTGCTAAGCCCAGCGGGTCAGGTTTCTTCTCTGGTCTAGCTAAGTTTTACCTAGGCGCAGCTCACCTCATGGGTAAGGGGGTAAGGGCATTCAGCACCGAGAAGCTTGCCGATGAAGATCGTCGCGATGGAGCGCCGTTCTTCGTGTTTTTGCTTTCAGTCTTGGGTGCTACCTTTGCCTGGTTCTTAATCAATGAGCCATGGGCCAGAGCGTTGCACTCCTACACCTTTGGCATGCTGTTTGGACTTGTGGCATTTTCGCTGCCTGCAATTTTTCTCTTCTACTCGCTCTATCTGTTCCGGCACCCGGCATCGGTGAGGGACAGCTCTAGATTTGCGGTTGGGTTCTGGCTTTTTCTCTCGGTAATCGCCGGTTTCTTCCACATTTTTGCGGGAGCTCCATCCCCAAATTCCGATGGTCCAGAGGGACTGGCTGCCGCTGGTGGCCTATTCGGTTGGCTGGTTGGTGGGCCGCTACTGAGTCTGCTGACAGTCTGGGGTGCGACCCCGGTGCTAGTGGTTTTGGTGGCGGTTTCGGTGCTAATCATGACCGGCACCGCTCCAAACAAAATCAAACCTCGCTTGACCGAGTTCTATAACTTCCTATTCGGGATTAAGCCCAAGACTGAACTGCCAGACGCCTTTGACGGCAAAAAGTCGAGCTGGTGGAATAAGGAAAAGGACTCCAAGCCCGCCTTCGACACCGCGGTGGTTGAAGCAATCGATGATTTTGTGGATGAGCACCTAGTGGAGCCTTACCCAACAGTTGAGGTAACTGACTCTCTCGAAGAATTGGGCTTTCTCAATCAAGAGGAGGGAGTCACCGAGCCGATTGATGTATTGGAGGAGCAGGAAACCAAGGCCCCAGTCGTCAAACGAGCTAACAAGCCGTACGTGCTTCCTGGGCTGGGCTTACTCGCTGCCGGCACGCCACCAAAGGCCAAGAGCGCTGTCAACGATCAGATTGTTGCCGCCATCAACGATGTATTCAAAGAGTTTGATGTCGAAGCCAGAGTCTCAGGTTTCCAGCGTGGACCAACCGTCACTCGATATGAGGTTGAACTGGCCCCCGGTGTGAAGGTTGAGGCGGTAACCAGGCTTTCAAACAACATCTCCTACGCCGTGGCTTCAAATGAGGTTCGAATCCTCGCGCCAATTCCGGGTAAAAGTGCGATTGGCATTGAGATTCCAAACACCGACCGCGAAACAGTATCGCTGGGCGATGTGCTTCGGAGTAAGAACGCTGCTAACAGCACCCATCCGCTAACCATTGGTGTTGGTAAGGATGTTGAGGGCGGTTACCTTGTGGCAAATCTGGCCAAGATGCCACACCTTTTGGTAGCGGGTGCAACCGGCGCCGGTAAGTCTTCCTTTGTGAACTCTATGATCACCTCGATTCTGATGCGCTCCAAGCCTTCTGAAGTGCGCATGGTGCTGATTGACCCGAAGCGGGTGGAGCTTTCTGCCTACCAGGGTGTTCCTCACCTGGTGACCCCAATCATCACCAATCCTAAGAAGGCGGCCGAAGCGCTGCAGTGGGTGGTGAAGGAGATGGATTCCCGATACGACGACCTTGCAAGTTTTGGCTTTAAGCACATTGATGATTTCAACCGAGCGATTGTGGCGGGCGAGGTTCAGCTCCCAGAAAACTCTCGCCGTGAGCTTCAGCCCTACCCCTACCTGTTGGTAGTCGTCGACGAGTTGGCTGACCTAATGATTGTCGCCCCTCGCGATGTGGAAGATTCGATTGTTCGCATCACGCAGCTGGCTCGCGCCTCGGGTATTCACCTGGTGCTAGCAACCCAGCGCCCTTCGGTTGATGTGGTTACTGGTTTGATCAAGGCCAATGTGCCATCCAGATTGGCATTCTCGGTTTCCTCGGTTACTGACTCCCGGGTGATCTTGGACCAACCCGGCGCAGAGAAGCTGGTCGGTCAGGGCGATGCGCTGTTTGCCCCAATGGGCTCTAACAAGCCGGTTCGCGTTCAGGGGGCCTGGATTGCAGAGGATGAACTACATCGAGTCGTTGCACACGTCAAGGCTCAAATGGAGCCGGAGTATCGCAATGATGTCACTGCAGTTCAGTCCACAAAGGTGGTAGACAGCGATATCGGTGACGATTTGGAGCTGCTGCTCCAGGCCACCAGCCTGGTCGTGAATTCACAATTTGGTTCCACCTCAATGCTGCAGCGAAAGCTGAGGGTTGGTTTCGCGAAGGCCGGCAGGCTTATGGACCTGATGGAATCACGAGGAATTGTGGGTCCTTCAGAGGGCTCCAAGGCACGCGATGTCTTGGTAAAGCCAGATGAGCTACCAGAGCTGTTGGCAAAGCTTTCCGGGGCGACTTCGGCGGTTTTTGAGGGCGATTTGCCAAGCGATGACGAAGATGGCGACGAAGATGCCTGGCAACTAACCGGCAGGCGTGATGACTTCTAGATCTTTTTTGTACCGACAAACTCCAAACCTAATCACCTCGCTTCGGATCCTGATGGTTCCGATCGTGCTCTGGCTAATTATGGTCGGCTGGGATTCCTTTGCTGAGCGGATGATTGCACTGGTGCTGTTGGTTTTGGCAGCTTCCACCGACGGAATTGACGGTGCGATTGCTAGAAAACGCAACCTGGTCACCAACCTCGGCAAGATTCTCGACCCAATAGCCGACAAGGCACTGCTTTCCGGAGCCCTTATCGTGCTTTCCATCCAAGACGCTGTTCCCTGGTGGGCGACACTCGCCATTCTGGTTCGTGAATTCGGAATCACTGTGTATCGACTGGTGGTAGCAAAGCGCAAAGTAATCGCGGCATCCGGTGGCGGAAAGTTCAAGACCGTGATTCAGATCATCGGTGTTTCGATGGCGGTGGCTCCGTTTGAAGCTTTGGGAAGCTGGTGGGTCTGGCTCACGCAAGCGGTGATCATGTTTGCGGTTGTGATTACCTGGTACACCGGCATTCAATACCTCAGGCCACAAAAGTGACCCTCTACCAAAAACTGATTGAAAACGGCATCTTCATCGCTACGGCTGAGTCGCTTACGGCTGGTCTTCTTGGTTCGGAGCTAGTCAAAGCCGCGGGGGCTTCAAACTTCTATCTCGGTGGCATCGTTGCATACCAGGACGAGATCAAGCAGAGTCTGCTCGGTGTTGATGCGGAGCTTTTGGCGCACAACACTGCGGTAGATGCCGAGGTTGCTATCCAGATGGCCGAGAGCGTCAGGGCGAGTTTCGCCAGGGATTGCTCAAGGAAAATCGAGCAGGTAATCGGTATTTCCACAACCGGGGTAGCTGGTCCGGATGCCGTCGGGGAGCATCCAGTGGGGCAGGTCTTTATTGGGCTGGCATCTGTGCGCGGTGCCCGTGCTTTAGAGCTGAAACTTAGTGGCACACGCGATCAGATTCGGACCGAGTCCATAGCTGCAGCGCTGTCAGCCCTTGAGGATGAAATTCACTTGCTTCTTGGTTGAGAATCAGGAAACATTCAGCAAGCAGAAGTAAATTTGTCGGATTCAACCGCTAGGTTATTTTCCAGGAGGAAAACCTTTGGTACTACTAAGGCAAGAGATCGGTGACGTTTTGCGTTCACACCGGCTTCGTCGCGGCCAGACACTGCGTCAGGTGGCAGCGAAGGCGTCAGTTGCACTTGGTTACCTCTCCGAGGTCGAGCGCGGCCAGAAAGAAGTGTCCTCTGAAATTCTTGCCTCGGTGGCCGATGCACTAGAGGTTCCCCTGTCGGTAGTGATGCGCGAAGTGTCAGACCGAGTGGCTTCGGTTGAGGGCGTGTACCTTGACGACACCTACATTCCAGACACCGTGCCAGATGCCTTTATGACCGAGGCAGAGCTTTACTCTCAGACTAAGTTTTGAAGCTAAGCCAATTCCATCAACTAGTTCACGATGAGTTTGGCGCGCAGTTTTCCCAGGTGCTGTTGCGCGATTTTCGGCTTCAGCAATTCCAAGATCAAACTGCCGAGGAGCTAATCCGAGCCGGTGTGGACCCAAAGCTGATTTGGCTTGAGTTGTGTAAGCAGCAATCTGTCCCCAAGGAGCGCTGGAGCGGTCTCCCTGCAAAGAAAAGACACGCCGAATAAATCATTCGAAATTTTGTTCGAACATCTAGTGTTCTATCTAGATAGGGCTACTTGAGCCAGTTATCAACAGCATGGTTGATAAAAGAGTAAAAAGTCAGACCTGCGAATTAGCTTCTAGGGAGCTAAAGAAAGAGGTAGAAAATGCCAAGTGCATCCGACAGAGAGAAAGCGCTAGAAACCGCTCTCGCACAGATCGACCGCCAGTTTGGTAAGGGCTCGGTCATGCGACTTGGTACCGAAGAGCGTGCTCCAATCGAATCCATCTCAACCAGTTCAATCGCGCTGGATGTGGCACTTGGAATTGGTGGACTTCCCAAGGGTCGAATCGTCGAGATCTACGGCCCAGAGTCTTCCGGTAAGACCACCGTGGCACTTCACGCCATTGCCAACGCGCAACGTAATGGTGGCATTGCTGCCTTCATCGACGCCGAGCACGCCCTAGATCCGGAGTATGCCAAGGCACTAGGTGTCGACATTGACGCACTTTTGGTTAGCCAGCCTGACACCGGTGAGCAGGCGCTTGAGATTACAGACATGCTGATTCGCTCCGGATCTATCGACATCATTGTCATCGACTCCGTAGCGGCTCTAGTTCCAAGGGCGGAAATCGAAGGCGAGATGGGTGATTCGCACGTTGGTCTGCAGGCAAGACTGATGTCCCAGGCGCTGCGAAAGCTAACTGGTGCGCTGAGCAACACCAACACCACCGCAATCTTCATCAACCAGCTTCGAGAGAAGATCGGTGTCTTCTTCGGCTCTCCTGAGACCACTGCCGGTGGTAAGGCTCTGAAGTTCTATGCCTCGGTCCGATTGGACATTCGCCGCATTGAAACCCTGAAAGAGGGAACCGACTCAGTTGGTAACCGCACCCGTGTGAAGGTTGTCAAGAACAAGCTGGCCGCTCCATTCAAGCAGGCTGAATTCGACATCATGTTCGGCGAGGGAATCTCGCGCGAGGGTGGATTGATCGACTTTGGTGTTGAGCAGGACATCGTTAAGAAGTCAGGTGCCTGGTACACCTTCGATGGCGAGCAGCTGGGTCAGGGCAAGGAAAACTCCCGTCGTTTCCTCAAGGACAACCCTGCGATGGCCGACACCATTGAGAAGCGCATCAGGCAGAAGCTCGGCATCGGAGTCGCACGTGCGGTAGCCGATTTGCCAGCCGAGGAGGCCCCAGTGGTCGCCAAGGCCGCAAACGATGCCTAGCGAACCAACAGTTGAGAAGCTGGAGCAGCGGGCGAAGAATGTCCTGCTGTTCCAGCTTTCTCGTTCTATGAAGACCCGCTACCAACTGGCGCAAATCCTCAAAAAGCGTGAAATACCAGACGAGGTGGCCGAAGCGGTTTTAGATCGATTCACCGAGGCTCAACTAATTGATGATGCCGCGTTCGCTCGGGCTTTTGTCAATTCAAGAATGGCTGTATCGGGAAAATCAAAAACCGTTATCGCCAGAGAACTCAAGCAACGTGGAGTAAGCGCTCAGGACGCCGAGCAGGCACTTAGCCTGATTGATTCTGATCTGAAAGATCAGACTGCATACAACGTTGCGAAAAAGCGCTATCAGCAACTCTCGACTTTGGAGCCGGAAGTACGCAAACGTCGCCTGATGGGTTTTCTACTTAGACGCGGCTTCTCGGCGGGATTGGCCGGAAGAATTCTGCGGGACCTCGAGCAGTCAGAGTAAAATCCTCTGGCTATGTCACTCACCTACGAAGTCCGCACCTACGGTTGCCAGATGAACGTTCACGACTCGGAACGTATATCGGGCCTACTCGAGTCTGCCGGCTATATCAAGGCAGATGGTGTCGATCCTGACCTAGTGGTATTCAACACCTGCGCGGTTCGTGAGAATGCCGATAATAAGCTCTACGGCAACCTTGGCACGATGCTTCCAAAGAAAGAGTCCAACCCCAATCTTCAAATTGCGGTTGGTGGATGCTTAGCTCAAAAAGACCAGGATGTCATTATCAAAAAGGCCCCTTGGGTCGATGTGGTTTTTGGAACCCACAACATGGGGTCGCTGCCCACACTCCTGGAGCGCGCTCGCCACAACAATGAGGCCCAGGTTGAACTGCTCGAGTCACTTGAAGTTTTCCCATCGACCTTGCCCACCAAGCGCGATTCGGCATATTCGGGGTGGGTTTCTATATCGGTCGGTTGCAACAACACCTGCACGTTCTGCATCGTGCCGGCATTGCGCGGAAAAGAGAAAGATCGCAGACCGGGAGACATCCTTGCTGAGGTAAATGCCCTGGTGCAGGATGGTGCAATAGAGGTCACCCTGCTTGGCCAGAACGTCAACACCTACGGTGTCGAATTTGGTGACAAGGGAGCATTTGCCAAATTACTTCGCGCCTGCGGACACATCGAAGGGCTCGAGCGAGTCCGCTTCACCTCTCCGCATCCGGCGGCATTCACCGAGGATGTTATTGAGGCGATGGCTGAAACCCACAACGTTATGCCTCAGCTTCACATGCCGCTGCAGTCCGGCTCTGACCGAATCCTCAAAGAGATGCGCCGCAGCTATCGAAGTGAAAAGTACTTGGGCATTTTGGACCGGGTTCGCACACTGATTCCCGATGCCTCCATCACCACAGACATCATTGTCGGTTTCCCCGGCGAGACTGAGGAAGATTTCCTCGAGACAATGAGAGTGGTTGAGGCCGCGAGGTTCGCCACGGCATACACCTTCCAGTACTCCAAGCGACCGGGAACGCCAGCAGCTGAGTTGCCCGACCAACTTCCTAAGGAAGTTGTTCAGGAGCGCTACGAGCGTCTCCTAGCGCTTGTGAATGACATTGCTTGGCAGGAAAACAAGAAACAGGTCGGTAAGACCGTTGAGGTGCTGGTGGCCACTGGCGAAGGTCGCAAGGACAACCAGACACAGCGCCAGACCGGCCGGACGCAAGATAATCGCCTAGTTCACTTTGAGGTGCCAGAGGGCGCTGAAGTTGCCAGACCCGGAGATCTAGTGACCGTTGAGGTTACTCAGGCTGCCCCGTATCACCTTTTAGCGGAAACCTCACCTGGTTCTATCTACCAAGTTCGACGCACTCGCGGTGGAGATGCATACGATCGCCGTCAGCTGGAGAGTTGTGGTGCACCCGTGCCTGGCAGCGGCAAGGTTTCCCTCGGAATCCCAATCAGGTCCAAGAGTGTCCTTTAGCGTCCTTGCGCTGGTTGGTCCAACGGCCTCAGGAAAAACTGGGCTTGGTTTGGAACTCGCAGCAGCGCTGGAAAAGCTTGGGAAACCGGTTGAAATCATCAATGCAGATGCAATGCAGCTCTACACCGGCATGGACATCGGAACAGCCAAGCTCTCGAGTGCGGAACGAGAAAATCCACCACACCACCTATTTGACGTCATCACCCCTGCTGAAGAAATGACAGCTGTTGAATACCAGCGCATAGCCAGATCTACTTGCGAACAGATTCTGAGGGCAGGGAAAACACCAATGTTTGTCGGTGGCAGCATGTTCTATTTGGCCGCAGCTTTGGACCAATTGGATTTTGCGCCGACCGACCCAGTTATCAGGGCAAGACTTGAGCAGGAGGCGGGGCAGATCGGCGCTCTTGCCATGCACGAGCGACTGAGCAAGCTTGACCCCGTGACCGCTGCCAAAATCCCTGCCCAGAACATTAGAAGAGTGGTGCGGGCTCTGGAGGTAATTGCAATCACCGGCGAGAGCTACTCGTCCTCGCTACCTGAGCCACGCTTTTGGCTGCCTACTCTTCAGATCGGCATCGAAGTGGAACGCGAGCTGTTGAAATCTAGGATTCACAGTCGAGTCGAGCAGATGTGGCAACAGGGGATTGTTGCTGAAGTACAGAAACTCCTCGGCGATGGGGAGCTGGGCAAAACCGCGAAAGTGGCCATTGGCTACAAGCAGGCCATAGCTCAGTTGCGTGGTGAGATGACCGAGGATGAGGCAAAGGCCGAGACTGTAGCGCTGACCAACAGATACGCCAGAAGGCAAATGTCATGGTTTAGGCGGGACAGGCGAATCAAGTGGGTGGCAGCTGGGGACCAGATGCTCTTGGAGGCCTTGGAGTTGATTAGGCTTGCGGAATGAATATCGAATTCACCAAGGGTCATGGCACCGGCAACGACTTCATTCTGATTCCTGATTTCGATGGCGTCATGGACCTCACCGAGGAGCAAATCAAGCTGATTTGCGATCGACACTTCGGCATTGGTGCCGACGGCTTGATCATGGTGACTCGGACCGAAAACAGCGAGGTGGCACACCTGCTGCACGATGAACCAAACGCCGAATGGTTCATGGATTATCGAAATTCAGATGGCTCAAAGGCCGAGATGTGTGGCAATGGTATTCGAGTGTTTGCCCGCTACCTGCTAAGCAGAGGACTCGCATCCATCATCGACGGATCCACCCTCCCAATCGCCACCCGAGCTGGCGTAAAAGATGTGACCAGCACCTCCACCGGTTTCGCGGTTGACCTTGGCCGTTGGGGTGTGGATTCGGACGAGTTCTTAGTGAAGGCGGACGGCCTAGCCGTGGCCAGGCCGGGTCTTGGGCTCAATCTTGGAAATCCTCACGTGGTTGTCGCACTTGCCGATGAGGGCGAACTTCAAGCGCTCGAACTTTATAAGGCGCCCAAACTCGATCCGAATCCGCGCAAGGGTGCGAATGTCGAATTTGTAGTGCTGGATGACCCATTAATCAAAGAAGGTGTTGCGAGCATTTCGATGCGAGTTCACGAACGTGGCGTGGGGGAGACCAAGAGCTGTGGCACGGGAGTTGCAGCCGCCGCTTTGGCTATTCGACACTGGGCTGACAACGGTCAAAACTTCTGGAGGGTGCGAGTCCCAGGCGGTGAGGTTGGGGTAAGGATGTTCCCGACTCAAGATGGTGAGCACGTTGCGATTTCTGGCCCAGCTGATCTGGTGTACAGCGGCACCTTTAGTCTCTAGTGATCTCGAGAACTCGGAATCCCTTATCGGTCGAAAAACGGCTGGCCGTCAGCTCGGGAAACTCAGTTTGAATCCAAGTCAGCAGCGAATCCGCTCCAAGTTGCTTCTGAACCACAAGCATCGCTCTGCCACCACTTTCCAATCGGGGTAGCCAATTTCTTATTAATTCGTGAAGCGCTGCCTTACCAATCCGAATTGGCGGGTTCGACCAGATTGCATCAAAGCGAAGGTCGTTCGGAATCTGGTCGGCTGTTACTACCTCGATGTTGCCTAAACCGAGTTTGGCGGCATTCTTTTTCGCTAGCTCAAGGCTGCGAGTGTTTACATCCAGCGCCCAAACCTTGGTTTGTGGACCGAACGATGCGATAGCGAGGGAAATTGGACCCCAGCCACAGCCGAGGTCCAGGACATTTCCATCGGAAGGGAACTCCTCATGTTTACTCAGCAGGATGCTGGTGCCGGGATCCAATTTGCTGGCACTAAAAGTGCCACTGGCCGCCTGGACTGAAAACTCTCGGTCTGCAACTTGAAAGGTGATGTCTTTGAGAGCAGCCTGTGAATCTGGGCTTGCGCTGAAATAGTGCTCTTGGGACATGCTGTAAACCTAATACAGCCCTAGGGTTTAAGTGCGATGGAAAACGAATCCACAATTGACCGCATTCTCAGGCGAGGGGCCGCAGCCCCTCGAAACGAGTTTGACGGTGATCAGCTAGATCTCGAAGCAAGGGACTCGCTTAGGCGCGTCGCCGGTCTCTCCACCGAATTGCAGGACATCACCGATGTCGAATACCGAAAGCTTCGGCTAGAGAAGGTGGTGCTTATCGGCGTTTGGGGATCAGGAACCCTAACCGAGGCCGAAAATGGCCTTCGTGAGCTCGCGGCGCTCGCTGAAACGGCTGGAGCAGAGGTTTTAGATGGCCTACTCCAGCGCAGGGCGTATCCAGACCCAGCGACCTTTTTTGGTAAAGGTAAGGCTCAAGAGCTCAAGGAGTTAGTGGCGCAACTCGGTGCCGACACCGTGATTGCTAATGCCGAACTTGCTCCCTCGCAGCGCCGTGCTTTGGAAGACGCCGTAAAGGTCAAGGTCGTTGATAGAACTGCAATCATTCTCGATATCTTCGCCCAGCACGCCAAGAGTCGAGAGGGTAAGGCCCAAGTCGAGCTTGCCCAACTGGAATACCTACTGCCGCGACTTCGAGGCTGGGGAGAGTCCATGTCTAGGCAGGCCGGTGGTCAGGCCGCAGGTGGTGTCGGTATTGGTTCGCGTGGTCCGGGTGAAACCAAGATTGAGCTGGATCGCAGGCGCATCAACACCAAGATGGCCAAGCTAAAGCGTGAAATCATCGACATGAAGCAGGCCAGGGACATAAAACGCTCAAAGCGGGAGAAAAACAACGAGCCTCAGGTTGCAATTGCCGGCTATACCAACGCCGGTAAGTCTTCGGTGTTGAACCGAATGACCAAAGCTGGAGTTTTGGTCGAAAATGCACTATTCGCAACCCTTGACCCAACCGTTCGACAGCACGAGACTCCTGATGGCAGAGGCTACACAATTGCAGACACGGTTGGGTTCGTGAGGCAGTTGCCTCATCAGCTGGTCGAGGCTTTCCGATCCACCCTTGAAGAGATTGCCCATGCCGACTTGATAGTTCACGTGGTGGATGGCACAGACCCTGACCCAATGGGTCAGATTCGAACCGTCCACGAGGTAATTGCCGAGGTAAACGCAGCTAGCATCACCGAGCTCATTGTGTTCAATAAGGTCGATTTGCTCTCGGATGAAGATCAGGTCAGGCTGCGCGGACTGGTGCCAGGGTCACTTTTGATTTCAGCGCGAACCGGACAGGGGTTCGAAGAGCTTGAGTCCAAGATTGCAGAGCTACTACCTAAGCCCGACGTTGAGTTCTATGGCGTTGTTCCCTATAGCAGGGGAGACCTTGTCTCACGCGCTCACCTGTCGGGGAGGGTGCTCGAAATTGAGTATGTCGAAAGTGGCACGAGGCTTAAGGCGCTGGTAAAGCCAGATTTGGCGGCTGAACTAAAAGAGTTCGCTACACAGCCCTAAGCACGGCAACAACCTTGCCCAAAATCACTGCATGATCACCCAGAATTGGCTCGAAAGCAGAGTTTCTTGGCAGTAGCCAGGTGTGTCCATCGCGCTGCTTGAAGGTCTTCACGGTGGCTTCGTCTTCCAAAAGTGCCGCAACAATGTCGCCGTTCTCGGCAGTTTGTTGCTGGCGAACCACAACCCAGTCGCCATCGCAGATGGCGGCATCAATCATCGACTCACCGACAACCTTCAGCAGAAACAGTTCACCCTGTCCAACGAGCTGCCTTGGGAGTGCAAAGACATCCTCGACGTTCTGTTCCGCAGTGATGGGACCACCAGCTGCGATCCGACCCACCAGTGGGACCATGGCAGCATCTGCCTTGATGATCTCACCGGCGTAGTCATCAAATCCGAGAAGGTCAATTGTTCGTGGCCTGCGAGGGTCTCGACTGATAAATCCCAGTAGTTCAAGTTTGTTGAGCTGGTGCGAGACGCTAGCTGTTGAGCTCAGCCCTACTGCCTCTCCGATCTCTCGCATCGAAGGTGCATAGTTTCGAGCCTGCATTGATTCGCGGATCACAGCGAGAATTCGCTGCTGCACGTCGGTGAGCTCAGAGCTGTCCATCTCGGCTCCTCTCAAAATGTCAGTGGGTGAAGTTTTACTTCTTTATGTCGAAACTGTATTCGCTCCCAGAGCGTTTGCCAAACACATTTTCGAGTTATTTGTAAAAAAACTTACAAAAAACTTGCAAATGTCGGAAATGTTTCTATACTTAGAACAAATGTTCGAAACAAAGAATCGAACAGAAGGGTGATGATCACAATGAGTGCTGTTACTTCCTACCGACTAACCAGCCCAAGACGACTGTTCCGCGGAATCGCAGTC
>JACCDH010618164.1_pt1 | contig 12112 bp, 10 predicted proteins | sample 7442481 | NCBI WGS metagenome assembly JACCDH01 (sample SAMN15323433, study PRJNA562643) | freshwater metagenome | isolation source: river surface water | place: USA:Blue River Watershed | collected 2017-08-15
GTCATTATATATAAATTACTAATTTATATATATAAAAAAATAAAAAACAATAAAAAGTAAAACAAATATTTATTTTATATCAAAATGTATCAATTATGATTTTTTTAACATTTGTCATTCCAAATAAATAATTTTATTATTTTATTTTTTACTCTTTTTATTTACTCATTTTTATTTTATAAGGTTTTCAAAATAAATCATTTAATTATTATTATTTACTTTGAAAACCTTCTCACCTCACCCACCCATTTGCTTCTTCTTTGTACTACTCTTTTTAGTACTCTTTTTACTATTACTCTTTTTTGTACTACTTTTCTTTTTACCATCTTTAAATAAAGCACTAATCTCTTGTTGTAATGTTGCTAATGAAAGTTTGCGAGTCATTTTTGTTTTTTTTGTTTCTATATATTATCATTATATATTTATCATAATATAGATATATTTATTTCTTAAAAAATTCATGATTTACAAAAGAATTTCTTATATCCAAAATAACCTAACGCACATAAAATTAAAAAGATAACTACATAAACAATATACATCATATACGATGTTGATGGTTTTGATACTGTTTGAAAGTTTTCTTGTACTTCATTTTCACTTTCATCATCTTCTAAAACACATACATCACCATCACACTTTAATCGACGACCTTCTGTTAGACCTTCGTTTTCATATGCTTCAACTACTCCTGAAGGATTCATCGCAATTAAACGATCTGCTTCAACATCAATCTCTTGAACATCACGATGTTGATATGTATTTTCATGATACTCTTGTTGTTGATACTCTTGTTGTTGATACTCTTCTTGTTGTTGATACTCTTCTTGTTGATACTCCATTTTGTTGTTTTTATCTATTATTTTCTTTGTTTTTATTTCAATAATTAAAACGAAGAAATTTTAAAAATAATTTTCTTATAAATATATATATTTTTTATTTATCTTTTTCAATATTTTTTTGATTTGCTTTTTGAATTTCAGACACACTTGCCACATTCTTCTTCTTTTTAAATATTGCTAACTCATATCCTCCTACAATTTGCGTACATATGGGTTCAATATGAACCTTTTCAAATCCATTTTTTAATATAATATCATATACTTCATTTTTAGGTAAAAAATAAAACATTGTTGTTTTAATTCGTTTTTTACCATCTTTCATTGTGAATTTATCAAAATATAATGTTAATATATCACTTTTTTCTTCACCTACATCTTCAATATACCAACAATCATGTGAAAAGTGATCTAAATATGTAAATCCATGAACTACTCCTAAATGATCAATATAAGATGTACTATAATATCGAGATGCTAATTGTAACTTTGCTTTATCATAAATTGGAACAACAAGTATTCCATCATCTACTAACCATTGATTGGCATTTTGAATCATCTTTTCCATATCTTTATTATGATTCATATAAAAGGTGCGTTCGTCCATCATAAATAAATGAATTGATTTAGGATTAAATAATTTAGGATCTACTAAGTTACCACGTATAAATTCAATATTTGGATTTAAACTTTCTGCTTTCTTTAACATATGTTTTGAAAAATCAACACCACATATATTATTATAACCCATACTTTTCCACTTTTGTGTTACTTTACCTACACCACAACCAGCATCTACAATTTTAATACTATCTTTTTTATTTTGATACGTTTTAGGTAAATATTTTAATATTACTTTATTATCACGATCTACATCAAAGAAATCGTGATAAGCAATATCATATAAATCAACGTATTCTTTATCAAAAATGTCATCTTCTTTTTCATTATATTCATTTAAAACATATTCAATTGAATAATCTAATTTATCTTGAAAATGTTCTTTTGTTTCATCTTCATTTTGATAAATTGCTTGTTTTACTTTAAGATAGAAATAATAAAAAAATAAAAGCAAAAGTATATAAAAAATGACTTTATAAAGATATTCTTTCAATAATAATTTTATAATCATTTTAAATTATAATTCAATACTATATTTAATTTTGATATTAATTTTTATTTTTTAACAAAATAGATCTTTTATTTTTTTCTTCGTTTTATCACTTTAAAGAAATTATTACTTTATTATATAGAAATAAAAATATATTTTATAAAATGAATCAACAAGTTGAATATCAAAAACGATCATACAGTGCGGATGAAATTGAAAAAATCGTAAAAGATATTATATCTTACTCTCTTAAATCAGATGTTTCTAAAGCACGTCGCGAAAATGTTGATCAATATAAACAACATATGATGGCAAAATATGGAGAATTTCATTATAATTGTCCTACTTTATTTTTTATGGTGGTTGAAAATCCATCTGGTTTTCCTATGTATCGTTTAAATGATATGTTAGCAATGAAGCGAAAAGTAGAATCAAAAGAAATGGAAAGTGAAGATGCGGATAAACAAATGGGGCAAAAATATTTTGATGAATTTGCTGGTAAATATAATTTTAAATAAACATTTTTATTATTTTTAATATTTTTATTTTTGATTATTTATAATTATAAAAAGTTTATAATTATAAAAAAGAATATTATTAAAGAGTAGTGACGATGGAAAAAATATATAAAACAAAATATATATATTGGATTATATGTATTCTTCTAATTATTCTTATTTTTTATTTACTTTATCTTTTATATAAAAAATATACTTCTCAAATATATAAAAATAAAGTAATTCAAAAATTAATTTATGGAAAAAATATTGAAAGTTTTATATCTTCACAATATTATCAAATAAATAATCAAGAAGTAACAAATAATCAAAATCAAAAAGAAAATAATGTTGATTATGAATTATATGAAAGTAATAAACTTGATTCATATAACTTTTTAGTTCGTGATTTATTAGTACATAATAAAGATATAAATCATTTTTTTAAATCCTCTTTTGATCATGTATATGAACATATGGAAAATGAAAAAATGGATGAATTATTTCCAGATATGAATAAAACAGCATTTCGTTTAAATGAAAATCAAAATCCGTCTGATTTATTAGAAAAAAAAACAGTTGAAATTATACAACCTAAATTATCTGACGCTTTATTAAATATGGATACTCGTCCACCTGAACAAAAAGAATTAGATAATTTATTAAATGATTTAAATATTTTTATGTATTTATTAAAACAAAGAATCATCGATCTTTTATCAAGAAATAAAGAAATTATAGAAGATCAAAAAATATCTTTATATTATTCACTTTTTGAAGATACAAAAGATTCTACGAAAAATGCTTTTAATATCTATAATGAAAATAAATTAACACCTAATTATACAATTGACGAAAGTCTTGATAAACGAGCAAATAAATTTTTAGATAAAGATGATGGTATTGTTCGTAAATTCATTGTAGCATATAAAACGTTTCAAAAATCGGAAGATAGTGAACAATTATTTGATGATATTGAATCTATATCTATTCCAGTACCTAAAGAAATTGGAAATGAAGATGAAGATGAACCTCAAGATTCTTTCCTTATTCTACGTGAATTTGCAGATAATGTTAAAAACTTCTATGAAAGTCTTAATATCATTATTGCCCCTTACTTTAATTATATTCTCGATCTTGGACTTGTTCCTTATCCACGTGATAATGATTCACAAGATCCTGACTCACCCGATAATAAAGCAGCAGCAGCATTAATGGCATCTTATGGTACTGAAATACTTACATTAGCATCTACTTATAACGATATTATGATTAATTATATATTAAATGAAGATATATATAGTTTATTAGAAGAAAATAATGATGATGATAATAAAAACAATGAAGATAAAAATAAAGCAAAATCTTTATTACAAAAATTACAAAATATTGGAATCACAAAAATGAAAGAACAACAAATGGAAAATCGTGATTTAAAAAAAAATTTATTATCTTTACCAAATATTTCAAACGAAAATTTAATTACAATTAAATCATTACTTAAAAATAATGTAATTACAGTTGAACAAATAAGTGGTTTTGATAAAACTGTAAGATTAATTACATATATATATGATTATTTTAAATCGATTAATGATATTTTATTAGAATCAGATGACCCTGAAAAAATTGATATCATAAGTATTGAAAATATTATTAAAGGTATTACTGTTAAAAGTCGTAATATTTCGAATGATGATGATACATCACCTTTAAATAATGATAGAATAAAACTAATTAAAAAATATGATCCATTACCTGATGATGATGTTTATACTTTTGCTTTAGACAATTTAACACAAAATAATCAATATATATTCAAATCACTTGTTGATGGATTTACAACTGATAAAGGTATACCAAGTGGTCCTACAAAAGAATCCGTGAAGAAATCAAAATTAAAACAAATCAATCAAGCATTTACAAAATTCGGTAACGATATTGTTGATTTTGGTAAAGATGCTGGAAAAGAACTGACTAAAGTTGGTAATAAAATTGCTGAAGGTACTGTTGATGTTGCGAAAGATGTTGCGAAAGGTACAACTGAAGTAGCAAATAAAGTTGCGGAAGGTACAACTGAAGTAGCAAATAAAGTTGCGGAAGGTACAACTGAAGTAGCAAATAAAGTTGCGGAAGGTACAGTTGATGTCGCTAAAGATGTTGCGAAAGGAACAACAGAAGTAGCAAATAAAGTTGCGGAAGGTACAACTGAAGTAGCAAAAGATATTGCGAAAGGAACAACAGAAATTGTTAATGATGTTGGTAAAGAATTAAAAGATTTTGGTAAACAAGCAGATCAAGGATTAAAAGATTTCGGTAAAAAAGCAGATGAAGGATTAAAAGATTTTGGTAAAGATGCTGATAAAGGACTCAAAAAAGCAGGAAAATCAATTAATAAATTCTTCAAATAAATATTTTTACATACTTATCATAAAATAATTTTTATTTTATCATATTTTTATTTTATTCTTATTTTATCATATTTTATTTTTTTATATAATATACATATTTTTTCCAATACATACTTTCAGTATTAATTGGAATATTATATTTACTACACCAATTATACGCATTTTGAACTTGTGTTTTTAATATATTTTCATAATCATCTTTTTCAATCATAGATGATGGATTATTTTTCGCAATTTCAATTGTTTTTCGTAAAGATTTCTTTTGATTTTCTAAATATTCACGATTATATTGATCTAATAAATGTACTAAAGTTGAATTAACTTTCATATTATTAATATCAATAAAATGGTTACTTTTAAAAGAATCATCTTTTTCATTTACCATTTGATTCCAATATTTAATTTGAATTAATAATTTATCTTTATCTTCTTCACTCATTTTATTTAAATAATTCATACATATAATATACTTTTCTGAATTTGCCGGTCGACTCGTTTCCGGTTTATAAATATATACATACTCAAAATTTCGATTTAATAATTCTATCATTCGTATCATACTTACACTAAATAAATCAAATACTTTACATATAAATGTACCTTTCTCAATTAATATCTTTAAAGCAATTACCATTTCTGAATAAATAATTTGACACGAATTTAACTCTTGTCCATTAAAATCCGCTGAATAATCAAATCCACCATCCGCAGTCACAATATGCGCCTTATTATTTTTAAATTTATTTACATATTCAATTACATCTTCATATATATACAAATTACCATAATTTACATTCACATTGTTTTCAGATCCAAATATTTTCTTTATCTTCGTCCAATCTGGAACGTGATCATTATGTGGTTTTAATGTAATTCCTTCATATACATCTTTACTCATGAATTGTCTTAATTGAGTTGAACTATAATGATTCGTTCGTAAATGTTCTAAATAATTATAGGATGCTTCCATAAATCCACCGGGTCCTTCCGCTAAATGTGATAAATGAAATTTTGTATTTAATGGAAAATATTTAAATATCGGATAATTATGATATATTTCCCACATTTTAAAATAAGATCTACTTAATGGTATATATTTACTTATACTATCATTTTTACGTTTTCGATGATAAGTTGTATAAATTAATTCATATGGATTCCCTATCTTTTTCATCTTATCCCATATTTCATTATTATTTAATTTATCAATCTCCTCTTTCTCCTTACTAATCTCTTCATAAAACTTTTTATATAATAACGATTGTTTTTTATCTCTCCATTTTAATTCAATATCTTCAATTTGAACACTTTCATCTATATTTTCTTTTTTATGAATATATAAATAATTCATTTTTAAATAATAACTTTATTTAAAAAAATACTTACATTAAAATATTATTTTTTATATACGTTTTGAACTCATTACCGTTTTATCTTCTTCGTTACACTCTTTCTTATCTTCCTTATCTTTCTTCCACCATTCATAGTCTCTTCCTTAACTTCTTCTCCTTCATCAACACTCGATGTCACAAATGTATTACCATTATTTAACTCATTTACACTTGGTTTTGATTCTTCTTCATTTACACTTGGTTTTAATTCTTCTTCATTTACACTTGGAGTTGATTCTTCTTCATTTACACTTGGAGTTGATTCTTCTTCATTTACACTCGGAGTTGATTCTTCTTCATTTACACTCGGAGTTGATTCTTCTTCATTTACACTTGGAGTTGATTCTTCTTCATTTACACTCGGAGTTGATTCTTCTTCATTTACACTTGGTGTTGATTCTTCTTCTTCTTTTTCAACAGTCATTACTAAATGAGCTGTTTCATTATCTAATACTTCAACACCTTCAGTATCTTGAACTTTCTTCTTCTCCTTCTTTACTTGGTCTTCAATCATCTTTACTAACTTCTTGAATAAAGCATCCGATGAGTTGCTTACCTTCTTATAAATAAAACCATTATTTAAGAAACTAAACTTTTGCTCCTGTTCACTCATTCGCTTTGCTGTTTCAACATTCTTTAAAGCATTTTGATTTACATTTTCACCATATTCACTCTTTAATAACTCTTCATAATATTGAGAAAATGGTTTCACCATTACCTTCACAAATCCATACTCCTCCATAATTGTATCCAAATAATTGAAATTTACTAAATATTCACTATGAACATTTCCTATACTCTTCACAAATACATCAATTTGTTTACCATAATTTGGTTTTGTAGCATCAAAACTCATTCGGGTTGTACTATACTTCTTCTGAATCTTCCATAAAGTTTCACCACTAAAAGTCTTTCCTTCAATCTCATTTACACCTTTCATCATTTGATGAATACGTTCACCATCAAAACAAGTACCAATAAAAAATCCACCAATCTTTAAATTATCATTAATATTTTGAAGAAGTGTTCGTAAACGAATCTCATTTTCAAAAAAGTAATGTAAAGCAAATTGTACATTTACCACATCAAAATAATACTTTGTTTGAATAAACTTCTTCATTTGCATCTTCTCCGATTCCGTAAATCCAGCATCCTGATTTGGAAAAATTAATTTACCAGCATCACCCCTTACAAAATACGCTTTCGGTTTTGGTTTAGGTAACACCCGATCATAATACTTTTGCGCAAACTTGATATTTTCATAATCATAATCTATACCTACCACTTCCGCATATAAAGCACCTTTCATCTTCTTTAAATCAACACCCTTTCCACAACATAAATCAAGAAGTTTACCACTCATCATCTTACTTCCAGACATCATTGATGGACTTACATCCTTAAATAATGATGCTTTTACATGATAATTGTGGAAATTTTGATAAGGAAAACGCTCACTATTATTTTCCATATTTCCATTCTTTAATTCAGCATAATAAGGACCCGGAGCATCAATCGCACCATCTCCACTCTCCTCCATCTGAATATTCTTACCCGTCGTAATCATCTCCTCCGTTACCGAATATTGTAAAGCACGGAAAATATCATTTGCCGTTTTATCTAAATTACCATATACTTCTCTTCCATTTCGATATGATGTTGTCTTGTCATGACGGACTCGATAAGGTATCCATTGGAAACCCTTCTCTTTTGTAGGATCAAAACCAAACTCTACAATTGTATCATCACTCATTTCCTCCATTTCACCACTTATCGGATCTTTACATATCATCTTATCATTTTCATCAATAAATACATAACACGTATTATATGCCTCCGCATTATCATCATTTAAATCATATGGATTAAATAAAGTTGGGAATTTCTTCTTTGTCATACGACGATTTTTATCATTATATACATCTCGTAATGTACCTACATTTAACTTAATCTTCTTATATTGTCGTACTACACTTTCAATTCTACCATCCTCCTTTAATACACTATCCAAATATGGGAATTTCATCTCACTTTCATTACTATTCTTCACAACACGTACTAAAAAATCAATCGTATTTAACATCGGAGGTTTCCACTTAAATAATGAATACCAACTTCCACTCTTTAATGGATAATGTTCCGTCATCGGTGTAAATATCATACCATCTACATAAAATGGTTGCGTAGTACGTGTATCCCATATTTGTTTTGCTTTCTCAAATATATCATTTCCATCCGGTGTTTGAGATACTCGATAATCCTTTCGATAGATTTGAACTGTTTGAGGAATTCGTTCCTTTCGAGTAGACGATTTAATAAAACGATCTAAATATACTGAACGACATAATACACGATCCTCCTTAAATGTATTATAATATTGACGACGTCTTATATCATTACCACGTTCATACAACATATCATACGCATAAAAAGCATATTTACCCGTACTATTTTCCTTTAAATATTCACCTTCAATAATACTATTTACATAACTTTCATCTTTAAATCCTGTATCAATAATATTATTATTTGTATCAATTAAATAAATATTACCATTTAAATCAGGTTTTGATGACTCCATTACAAAACAAGCAACACGCAAACCATCCGCCTTTAATGATACAGCATAATGATTATATAAATTATTTACATTACTACTCTTTATTAAATTGTTTCGATGAATCGTCACTGGATTACCAAATAAAGCATCACCCTTTGTTTCAAATGTTCGTTCACTCTTATATTTATTAATCATTGATGTATAAGACGATATAATATTATTCTTTGTACTTTGCTTCATTATAAATTCACTATCATTCATAATCGATAAAATAATATGAATATGCTCAAACATTTTATTACAAATATCTTCACTATCCATATCTACACCAATACCCTTATTTCCAATATACTCAATTTCAATCTCATTATTATGAATCGCTTTTAATACATTCGCATCACGGAAATTTTTACCTTCATTGCTCTTTACGGATGTTAAATCAATTACAAATAATTCATCTGGAGTTGTAATTGTATAACGATTCTTTAAACGATAGAATTTTGTTAATGTATGATTATTTTTATTTACTTGATTATTATTATTACTACTTTTTACTGGATGTAATTCATTTAAAAATCGCTCTTTATTCTTCTCAAAAATTTCACTTTCTGGTAACTCCTCATTTAATGATATACGAAGAAAATATTCCGATATATCCATCTTTTCTAACTTTTTCTTTTCAATGATTTTATACGGAATATTTTCTAAACTGTTTTGTAACCAATACTTCTTAATATCTACTGAATTCTCAATACTCAAACGTGTTCGGTCTAATATTGAATTGTAATTATTACCTTCAAATGTTAATGATATGTCTAAAGATGAAGATGTATTATATTTACATCCTAATCCATCATTTTCATTACTAAAAGTATAATATTGAAATATGTTTTTAAAATTATGTTCATCAATCTCAATCTTTTCATAATTTTTATCCCAAAAACGTATTTCTAACTCAATATTTGGATTTTTATTTGCCTTTTCAATATATGAAACGACTTTTTTAAAATAAGATTTATCGATCTCCATTTTAAATGAAATAAAATAATATACTATATTATTATTATATTATTTTAAGTTCTTTATATCTAAAAATATTTTTTATAAAATTATTTTTTTTATTTATTAAAAATTATGATTTATATATTTATATTTGTATTTATATTTGTATTTATATTTGTATTTATATTTATATTTGTATTTCTTTTACACATTTTATTTATTAACAATTTTATATAAATCATCCATTAATTCACCCTTTAATTTATTAATATCTTTACCACTCTTTTCAGATATTTTCTTAATAGATATACCTTCCTTTTCACATAATTCTCTTAACTCTTCTATTTTCATATTTTTTAACATCTTTTCATTATATTTATATACTATACTCTTCTCATTTTCTACTTTAACTTCTTCTTCTTTCACTTCTTCTTCTTTCACTTCTTCTTCTTTCACTTCTTCTTCTTCTTTCACTTCTTCTTCTACTTTCACTTCTTCTTTTACTTTCACTTCTTCTTTTACTTTCACTTCTTCTTTTACTTCAATCTTTTCTTGTATCTCTTCATCTTCTTCTTTTTCATTTGATTTTTTTGAAACAATCATTGTAAAATCATTATAATTCATATATTTATATATCTTCTTCATCTTTTCACGATCTTCTTCATTTTCATAATTATAAAATGATTCACATTTTTCACGATTCTTTAATAAAGGATAATATATACCATTATCATATATCATAATACACAATGGATTTAAAATATGAAATTTATTCTTATAATGAAATACTTTTGATTGTGTAAAATCAATATTGTTATTTTTAATATTTAGTATAATCAAACTTGTATGTAACATATCAACATTATATTGAATAAATGTATCAAAAATCTCATAATCACATTTATTTGTTAATGCTTGATTTAAAGCAAGTTGAATATTTGAACGTTTCATGGATCGGTTTTTAACATAATTAAATTCATAATAACGCTCTTTACCCATTAATTCATCATCTAACTTTTTGATCCATTGTGTAAAAATAAACTGTTTATCTTGATAATTATTCATTAAAAAATCCATTTGAATAATCGAAAAAATGGAATCCAAAAATCGATATGCCAATGATTGATTACTTTTACTCGATACATATGTTGTATATGTTTCTCCAAAAATATCCTGAATTACTTTATATGTTTTAATCATCTTTACATTAATCATAACCCGTTCGTCACTTTCCTTCTTTTTATGAAGTATAGAATCATCTTCTTTCGATTCTTGAATTACATATGAATTTAAAAATTCTGTATATGATGATTTATCTTCAATTTCTAGATCATCATATTTTTCATAAAAAGATTTAGGTAAATTATATTGTTTAATCTTTAAACAATTTAAAATATGTTCTGTAGTTAACATTTAAAAATAAAAATATAAAATGAAAATATTTTACCTTTATATTATTATAGATATATATTCCTTTATAATCATTTAAAAAAATCATTTTTTAGAATTTTGTTAATAATTATTTTTCTTCACTATATGATTTATGTGTATTATATTTTTGAGGATTCGGTTCTTTCGATTCTTTAAATGAATTAATTAACTTCGCCATATTACCATTATATTTATTTTTCTTACGTTTTAAAGATATTTTTGATGGATCAATATCTTTTGTATCCATATCTTTTAAATATTCATTTATCTTTTCATTCATAATCTTCTCATGATTTTCTTGAAATTCATATTCTTTATATATTGTTTTATTTACTTCAAAATTATTTACTACTACTTTTGAAGAATTTCCTAATAATTCCTTCTTCTCTTCTACTTTTACTTCATCATTCATTAAATCACTCTTTTTTATTTCAATATATTCAATATATTTTAATATATTATCCAATGTCTTTTCTTTTATATTATTTAAATTAATAAATATTCCATTATTATTTTCAGAATAAGATATATTATCTTCTAAAAATATTTTAAATATTTCTATATGCTCATCTTTCGATAATTTTTTTATATTTTCCATTAATTTCTTCTTTTTTAAATATAATTCTTTATTTTTTTGTTTTTTTAATAAAAGTTCTTGGGAAATATTAAAAATTTTATCATTTTCAAAAAAATTATCCTCACAATCACTCTCTTGATCTTGATCTTGATCTATATAATATGTTCCTGATGTTGGTAGTTCTAAAAAATCCATCGAATTTTTACTTTTATTATATATATATATATTTTTTTATCAAAATTAATCGAACTTTTTTATAAATAATCAATTTATAAAAAAATATTTTGAAAAAA
>JACCDH011160354.1_pt1 | contig 12112 bp, 9 predicted proteins | sample 7442481 | NCBI WGS metagenome assembly JACCDH01 (sample SAMN15323433, study PRJNA562643) | freshwater metagenome | isolation source: river surface water | place: USA:Blue River Watershed | collected 2017-08-15
ATTAAAGCACAAAATCCCGGAAAAGAATTTACAGAACATGAACTTTTAGTTGAATCAATTCAGATGGGTGTAAGAGCCGCAAAAAATATTAATTCACATATGAAAGCTCCACAGAATATTGAGTATGAAAAGACTTTATGGCCTTTTACAATTTTTTCGAAGAAACGTTATTTTGGAAATTTATATGAACATGATCCTAATAAGTATAAACCTAAATATATGGGTATTGTATTAAAACGTCGTGATAATGCACCCATTGTAAAAACAATTTATTGGGGTGTATTAGATATTATTTTAAATAAACGCGATTTTGAAGCATCGAAAGATTATTTTAGAAAAGCTGTTCTTGATTTATTAGATGGAAAAGTTAATATTAATCAATTAATTATTAGTAAAACTTTGAAAGCTGATTATTCAAATCCAAATGCTATTGCTCATAAAGTTTTAGCAGATAAAATGGGTGAACGAGATCCTGGTAATAAACCAGCTTCAAATGATAGAATCCCATATTGTTTTATGGATGAATCTAATTTGAAATGTTTAGTTTGTAATGCTAAAGTTAATCCAGAAAAATGTAAATGTATCTCATGTACAAGGATGTTTTGTCCTAATCATTTACCTAGACATAAAGAAGTATGTGTTAAAACTTGTAGATTCTGTAAATTAACAGAAAAACAAATTAAATTAACTAAATGTTTAACTTGTACTGCAAATTATTGCAAAGCTTGCTTTGATAAACATATGAGAAGAAAAGATAAATATAATAAGGTTCATATGGATAAATGTAAAAAACCTTTAACACATAAAATTTTACAAGGTGATATTCTTGAACATCCTGAATATATTCAAGCTAATAATACAAAAATTGATTATAGATATTATCTTGAAAAACAAATTTGGGAACCTATTAAACAGATCTTTGCATTAAAAATGGATAAACCTGATTCTTTATTAGAAGATATTCGCAGAAAACATGATAATGCTAAACGCGGTAATCATGCTATCACTGAATGGTTAAAGAGAATGGATGGATCTGCTAAAGCTATTGCAAATAATACTACTAGTAATCAAAGTAATCCATTAATTCAGAATAATACTGATAATACGAATAATAATAGTGTTGATGAATTAGAAATTAAACATAGTATTCTAAATGATGTATCATCTGAAGCTATTAATAATGATGATGATGAAGCTAATATTTTAGATGAAGTATTAGAAAAAGATGAATTATCACCACTTGAAGAATTAGAAGAAGATGAAGAACATGAAGCCAATTATGGTGATATTGTTGAAAATTATGATGAATAAATATTTATTTATATATTTAATATTTAATATAATCTAAAAATTTAAAAATTAAAAAAATTTAATAATTTAAAATTTTATAAAACAAAAAAAAAATTTTTTATAAAATAAAATATAATTCAATTATATTTTATATAACTAATTATTTAGAATAAAAGATAGATCAATTCTTGAAAATCTATTTACTTTTCGCATAAATAAACAACCAATATTTCTTGCACGAATAATACAATGTTTATCAACAAAAAAAAATGTAAGTGCTTGAGTTTTATAAATTTCAGGATTACAATAATTAATAAGTTGATTATGAAAATCTTTTTTATAAATATGTAAAAATAAATTAACAAAATAATGTTCATCTGGACATTCCATAAATTTAAAATCATTTAAAAAATTATTTTCAATAATTAGTTTTACATCATCTCTTGTTAATACCATATTTGGTTGTTGTTTAGCAAATTTACTATATTCTATATTTTTTTTTAAGTTCATTGAAAGACTATTATATCTTTCAACTTTATTACCCATTATCACTGATATACATGACTTTTTCATTTTACTAATAATTTGAAAATGTTTATCAAATGAATATAATGGTATACAACTTTGTGTTAAAAATATAAAATGTGTTGCTTCAGGTGTATTGTCATATGCTTCTTTTAATAAATGTATTGTTGCTTGAACAATACTAATATGACTTTTTGATATAGTATTTATAGGATTTTTAATAATATTTATAGGAAAAGAATAATGAAAAGGTTGAATAGGTTCTTTTGAATGTATATAAACTTTAAAATTTGTTTTTTTCTCAAAATATTTTTCCCAAATATCTGTTCTATCCAAATTATTATATGTTAAAAAACAATATACTATAATATTATTTGTATTATTATTATCAATAAAATTCATTATTATTTAACTGATTTATTAATTTAAATATATAAATTATATTTATATAAATAACTAAAATAAAAATTATAAAATTTATTTTGAATAAATTATTTTTAAAAATTCTAATAACCACTCTTTCATATTTTGATGAGTTGGAACAGAATTCATATTTAATAATTTATCTTTAATTTCTTTAATTGGATAAATATATCTCATACTATTTAACATATTAAATAGTTCATTTGTTTTTAATGGTCCTTTTTTAAAATTTGTACGAACTAATTCTAAAACCATTATTTTTATATAACTTGGATCAATAGTAGATGAAGAATAATAATTTTGTGCTTCTAAAATATTCCATTCTTTTTTTTTATGACTAATATTTACATTATTATGGATTTTAATAGTCCATCCAAAAATATTATCTTTATTTAAATTTTCATTTAACATTAATCCTGGACGATTTAATTGGATATTATAATGATTTAAACAAATTTCACATGGTAAAATTGTTTTAAATGAATTAAAAAAGTTTTTATAATGTTCTAATTCTTCAGGATAAAATTCTAATGTGAATTTATGAAAAACATACCATGTTGTTTGTTTCCAAGTTAATTCCATTTTTATTATTCTAAAAATTAAAAATATTTTATTTTCTTATTTTTAACATCTTAAATACTTTATTAAAAATTATACAAATTATGCAAATCTTGGTATTAAAGTATTAAATGTTGTTCCATAATTATTGTCAAAATACTTTTTATTTTCCATTGGTACTAATAAAGAACAATGATTAGTTAATAAATAATCATAACCATTTAATTTAAATATTTCTTTATTTTTTATCATTTTTGTATTTTTATTTTGAATATTTGTCACTATTAATAAATTATTTTGTACTTTATAAATTAAATATTTAGTATTTAAAAAATGTATTAAATAGTATGTATTATTTCCTTGAACTTCAATTGCTATATTATGTTTTAATATAGTATTTGATGGACTAATATGATTTAAAAATATATTTTGAAAATTAATAATATTTGATTCTTCTAAACGAATACATGGTATTCTATAACTACGGTTCATATGATGGAATTCAATTGCATATATAATATTTTTCTTTTGTTGACTTTCAACAAATTTATTTTCAATTCTTCTTTTTTCTTCTTCATTTTGTAATTCAGGACTAATAGTGTTAAATTTATTAAAATCTTCTATTATCTTTATCATTTGTTTTGATTCCTTTTCTTCTCTCTCTTCTTTTCTTTGGTTTCTTATTTTTTCTAGGTCCCTTCTTTCATTCTCTATTTTATATAATGTTTCTGCTACTTCTTTAGCCTTTGATTCTTTATCATTTTTTAATTCTTGATCTTTCCATCTTAATACTTTATTTTCCGATATAATATTATCTTTATTCTCAATTTGGTCAATATTATTTTTTACATTTGATTCTGATTCCTCTAAATAAAATTCATTAAAAGTCATTTGTTTTAATGTCTTTTGAGAAGTTTCATTTGATACTATTTTTTCTGTTTCAACATTTACTTTATTTTCTTTTAATTCTTGATTTTCTTCTTTTAACTCTTTCTCATTTACATATATCTCTTCGATTTGTTCTTCTTCTTTTTGTTCATTTTCAATAATTATTTCTTCTTGTTCTTCTTCTTGATGTATAATTTCTTCTTGATGTATAATTTCTTCTTGATGTTTTACTTCTTCTTGTTTTTCTTCATCAACTTGTTCTATTTCTTCATATTTTTCTTCTTCTTCTTGATATTCTTCTTGTTGTTCTACTTTTTCTTGTTGTTCTACTTCTTCATTTTCAATAACTTCTTCTTCTTGTTGTTTATATTCTTCTTGTTGTTCTACTTCTTCTTGATATTCTACTTCTTCATTTTCAATAACTTCTTCTTCTTGTTGTTTATATTGAATAACTTCTTCTTCTTTTTGTTTATATTCAACATGTTCAACATCTTCTACTTTTTCTTCTTGATGATTTTCTTCTAATTTTGAAACTTCAATAAACTCTTTAAATTCTTCTGATTGTTCATCAACATCTTCAGATTGATAATTAATATCTTCGGATAGATTATCAATATTTTTAATACTTTTTAAAAACAAATGAGGATAATTTTTTAGATTAAAATCATTTGCAAAATTTAAATCAACAATATCATAAGTTAAACCATCATGTTGAATAGCATAATAATTCATATCTAAAATAATTTCATTAATATTTAATTTTGAGATATAAACTTGTTTATTATTTAAAAAAAGATGATATTGATTATCTATAAGTTTTACTTCAAATTCAGTTTTTTTATTTTTACGAGCTAAAACGACACTAAATTGTTTGGTAGATACAAAAGGTTCAAAAATAGTATCAGTATTTAAAAAATGATTATTATTTAAATAATATAAAATAATTTCTTCATCACCTAAACCATTTAAAATTAATAATTGTATTTTTTTAGGGGAATTAATTGTTTTTTTTGAAACGAAAAATTGTCCATTATGAAAATTATCTAATATGTCACTCATAATTATAAAAAAAAATAAGATTTTATTTTTTATAATTAAACATATACACAAAAAATCAAATAAAAATTCTTTATTTTTGTTTGTTTGATAAAAAAAAATTATAAAATTATTAAATTGTTAAATTAGTAAATTATTATTTACTTAATGTTTCTTTTAATTATTATTTAATAAATTTGCAAAATAGATTTCTGCTTTATTTGATTCAACATCTTCATAAGTAGGTGCCATAACACGATGAAGAGAATTCCAATCTCTGAAAATAATCATAGCATTATATGATTTTTTACCTCTTCTTCCAGCACGACCCATTAATTGATAAATTGAATTTCTTGATGCATTTTCACCAAAAGATTCATCAATATCAACATTACTAATTGACATATTTGTACCATATACAATAGCAGGGGTACTTAAAATAAATTTAAAATCATTTCTTAATTGTTTGAAAGCCTCATTTTCAATTGGTTTCATAGATTCAGGATGATATAAACCAATACCACTAAGTGCTAATTGTGCTACTTTTTCATTTAATTCTTTTAGAATATTAACATCAATATTAATACTTGGTGAAGGATTGTAAATCTTTCTATTAAATAGTTTACCATGTTCTTCTGAATTAACAATAAGTTGTGGTGTCCATTGAATTCTAAATTTCTTTGATTGAAGTTCAACTAATTTTTTATTAATTTCATTTCTTGTTTTTAATCGATGTTGTTCTGGATTCGCAATAATAGAATCAATAAGATCATTATTATTTTGAATATCATCTAATAATTTTGTGACAGCAGGACCAATTTTAGGCGAACTTTTCAAAATTGGAGATGTAATAATCTTCACATTATCTTTATATGATTCAAGTGATGATGTATATATAGTATTACCATCTTGATAATTATATGCATTACTTGTTAACATTAAATGTTTATCTAAATTATCCATTTTTCGAGGTCTAAAAGTCATAATTTTATTAAATAATTCTTCATTTCCACTATTTGCGACAAATGTTAAAATATCAATTGCATAATTACGACTATCTTCGTGACGAATATTACCTACATTTTGATATCTTGTAGAAAATTTTAATTCTTCTGGTAAATTCTGTAAAATATTATTTGCCATTAAATATACACTTAAAGGTGAATAACAACGAATCTTTAAAGGATCATTACGAATATTTTCAATAGCTTCATTTAATTGATCAATTGTTGTAATAGCTTGATGAGGATAATAAATACATCCATCAGGAGCTACAATAGTTGAACTAACATGTTGTCTATTTAATTTTACCATTTTAATAAATGTATCATTTGTACAATTATGTCTCATTCTAAAATGTTGAATAGTATTTGGAATTTCATTAGGTTCTGGTAAAGTTGCTGAAACAAATACTGAATTTTTAGGTAAATTTTCTAAAATTTGTAAAGTCTCAATTTTATCAGTACTTGCAAAGGTTTCATCAAAATATACTACAAAACGTTCTGGAAATGTTCTTAATAAATGAACAGCTGAATATAAATCTGAAATAATCATTACAGGTCTTCTTTGAGTTTCTTTTTGAAAATATGCCCATTGAACAGGTAGTGATGCAAATCTATATTTTTCATCTTCCTTTTTCTTAGAACGATTTTTCTTGGCTTTTTTCCAATTATCATAACATTTTTTCCAAGGTCGAAGTAATACATCAATCTTTTGTCCAAATTGTTCTGATGTACACATCCAAAATGGAAGATCTACACCAATTGCATTACACATGGATGCTACTTCTGTTCTAACTAAATTGTTGTAACAAATATATAAAAAATATTTTGTTTGATCTCTTTTTAGATCTAGTTCAGGTAAAACAATTGTATTTGTGTCAATCTCTTTATTTTCTGGTTCTTCAACTTTAATAACTGGTTCTTCATCAGAATCTGAATCAGAATCACTATCATCTTCATTTTGATTAACATCAGATGTTGATTGTTCTTCTTCAATTTTCTTTATTTTTTCAATAGCAAGAACAGTTTCAAAATCATCTTTACCACCAATCATTCTATTACGAATTAAATAACAATAAAATTCATTTAATTTAGCTGCAATTGGAACAGAAATCATAGTTTTACCATTTCCGGGTGGTACTTTATACAATAAAAGTTGAGTCGAATTTGTTTTTACCGAATCAATAATAGAATTTAATACTTCATTTTGTTCAGGATATAATTTAATAAAAGAACTCTTTGATTTATCCCATGTTGATTCAACAATAATATCGGGATTTGTAAAAATAATATTTAAATTATTTTTTAAATCATAAATTTTGTTAATAATCTTTAATAGTTTAGCTTCAATATAAATAAAAGCTTTTTCAAAATCTTCACCATATGGATTATTTTTTCTTAAATCTTCAATAGCACGAGAATAACTTAATAAACAATCTACAACATATTTTTGATTTGGTTTAACACCAGAATCTAATTTTTTATACATCATAATTGCCCATTTATTCATACTTAAATATTTATTTATCTTAAAATTAAAATTCATAAATAATGGTATTATATTTTCCTCATCAAAAAGCATATCATTTAAATCTGAATTAAAAGTACTTAAAATTGTATTAAATTTAGCTACTTCATCGCGATTATTTCTACCACGTTGGTTTCTATTATTTAATTCTGGTTTTTCAATACGATTTTCATTGGTATTTTCATAAGGAAAATATTTTTTATATTCTTTTCCTAATTTTTTTCTGTACTCATCCATGTAAAATTCTAAGTATTCAAATTGAATACCATCTTCTTTCTCTTCTTCAATTTTTTCTGTCATTACTTGTTTCATAACTTGTTGTAAAATAGGTTCTTTATCACGTAAAATAGACTTGTATTCGCGATTTCCCATCGCACTAATACCAGTACCATTTGTTTGTGTAGTGGTTGTTTGATTATTTTCTTCTTGTAAAAAATCAGCCATTTTTACGATATATAAAATAGTTTAACTCTTTTTTATTTAATATTATGTTCATTTAATTATTATTCATTTTTTTTTAAGTTGAATTTATTATAACGTAAATTTAAGTAAATAATATTATAAAATTTATACGTAAATAATATAAAAAATTAACAAAATTAATAAAATTTGTTCTCTTTGTAATTTTACTTTTAGAAACTCATTGTAAGGAAAAAAGATAAAGATATATAATGTATAAATAAGTTTGATTTTGAATATACTAATCTAATATTTTTTTAGAATTTAAGTTTAATTTAAAAATGTGTAGTATTAATCATGATAAAAAAGCCATTTTTTTACATATCAATAAAACAGGTGGTAGTTATATAGCTGGTACATTAGAAAAATATTATGGTTTTCAAACTTTTTATTTAAAAAGACCTGATCATGATCAATTTTGTTTTATAAAAAAAAAAAATCAAAAACAAAAATATTATGAAAATAGAGTTCATGGTGTTTTAAATTATTATCGTTCATCTCCAGTTTTAAATAAAAAAATGAATATGACACCTGATAAATGGGATTCTTATTTTAAATTTTGTTTTGTTCGAAATCCATATGATAGAATCATATCCGGATGGAATCACTTAGGTAAAAAAATACCATTTAAAAAATATGTTCATTTTGATAAATTTGTTGATGATATGGAATTTATACATACTTTTATGCCTCAATATAGACATGTTGTAGATTTTAAAAATAATTTATTTGTTAATTTTGTAGGAAGATTTGAAAATCTAGAAAATGATTTTATTTATATATTATATCATTTAGGTTATCCATATCCTATTCATGATCCAGTTGTAAGAGTAAATGTTCATAAACATAAAAAGTATATAGAATATTATGATCAAAAAACTTTAGATAAAGTAAATGAATTAATGAAAGAAGATTTTGAACGTTTTGATTATCCTAAAGTTAATACATTAGAAGAATTATTAGAATTAGAAAATAAAAATAATGAACTTAAAGAATCAGAAGATAATGAAAATAATAAATTAGATAATAATTTATTAAATAATAAAAATATTGTTCAAATCAATAATATATAATTTATAATTTATAATTTATAATTTATATTGTATTAAATTTATTTTTTACCTCCTGTTTTTAATTCAGGTGCTTTAAATGGTGTTCCTGGTGTTTTTGAATCAACTGCTAATTTTAATGAATCTGCCATATGTTGTTGTATTTCAGGTGTTATGATATCTTTAAGTCCTCCTTTTTGCATAGTTTTCATCATTTTTTCTTGTTCAACTGTTTGAAAAGTACCCCAATCATTACCATGAGGGTCAAAACCTAATACTTCACCATCTTTATTACCACCTTTCATTTTTTTAGATTTTGATTTTAATATTTTTTTTGAAGAACTTTTTTTGGCTTTGATAGTAGATGATGATTTTTTACTTTCTTTACTTTCTTTAGTTTCTTTACTTTCTTTTGATTTTTCTTTTTTCTTTTTTTTAAGTTCTTTTAATTTATCACTCATTGCTGATATTTCTTTTTCCATTAAATTAATTTTTACATTATTATTGCTATCATTAACATCTTTAACAGCTTTAATTTTTATTTCTTTAGCTCCAAAATTAGTTAAATTTTTATTTGCAACACCTTCAGCTGAAGAAAAGAGTTCATGAATATCTTTTTCTTTCATATGGTATAATTTTTGGAAAGGTGACATTTTTTGTCCATTTTTAACAACACCTTGTTGAACAATTAAAAAATCTTTAGGATTTTTTTTTAATGAAACAGCACGTGTTCGTACTTCTTTGTTTTGTGTTTTATCAATAATATTCATCACTGTTCTTTTTTGACCATTTGAATTTACAGTTTGGAAAACTTTCTTTTGAACGACTTTATACATCTTTTTTAATTTCTTTAATTAATAGTTAGAAAAAAAGATTAAAATAGAAAAAAAAAATATGAATTGAAAATAGAGTTAATTTATATAATGAGTGATTTTGTTATTCCAAGATATTATGATGATATGGCTAAAGTCCAAAATCAAATTTTAAATTATTTTGATAAATTTGAAATTTATAATTCTAATTTATATCAAATTTTAAATCAAATTCCAAATTATAATATTATTTATTATTTTTTTATTATTGGTTTTATTTTCTTTATTCTTAATTTTTATGATATTCAAATTAAACACGTTTTTATCCTTCTTATTTCTATTCTTGTTATTGGTTTTTTAATACAAAAAGATTTTGGTGATTTTAATAAATATATTTCTTTTAAGAAAGATCAATTAAAATTTATTAATAAACTTTGTTTTGATGGTCAAAATTATAAAAATTTTGGACCTAATGATGACATGAATGTTTTTCCTTCCATTCAAAAATCATATTTATATTTAAATCCCTTAATTGTTGAATTTTATTATAATATTCGAGAAATCACACAATATAATCTTTCTGGTTATGTTGGTTCTGTTTTACACACTAATAATGTTATGAGATTACATCAACAAGTTAAACAAGGATTAGATAATCCATATCAAAATTTAGATATTATGAAATCTGAAATGGGTAAAAGTTTAAATTCTCTTGAATCTACTATTTATAATACTCCTGAAGCTCCTGTTGCTTTAAAAAAATTAAAAAATGCTGTTGATGCTCTTCAAAGTTTATTATTGAATTATATTGTTGAAGTTGAACAAATATGTCAAGCTAAAAATAAAGAAGATGGTGTAAATTATTATATAAAATTAGATGATCAATTAAATAGTCAATTTGAAGTATCTCCAAATGATACTAATGCACGAGATTATAATCCATCTTATAATTTATATTTAGAATAATCATTTTTTTAAATGAATTTTCATATCTTTAAATATATTTGATACAAATTTAATATATAATGTATCTTTACTTTTATTACAATCAACTAAATCTATAATATTATTTTTTTCATTATTATATATTAATACACCTTCTTTGTATAAACGTTCTAATATTAAATAATATGGATATATTATATTTTCATAATCTTCAATTTCTCCATATCCATATTTTACCATGGTCACTATTGAACCATTATACACAATACTTATATAAATCTTATCAAATAAAACTTTATTTAAAAATATTTTGTTTGATTCTGTGGATAATTTATATATGTAAATTATATATTCATATAACTTTTCTGATGATATATACACAAATATTTTAAAAAAAATATTTATATTATCATCATCTTTTAATTCATAATAACAATTATATTCAATTATATAATCAACTATACTATCAAAAAATGCATAAATAATATTCATTCTTAAGTCTAATGTAAACATACAAGACAAAATACTTGTTAAAAAATCTCTATAATTTAATATTATATCCTTTATATTATTATATTGATATAAATTATTATTTAAATTTGAAAACACTATACATTTTGAATTTACTATATTTTTTGAAAGAAATTTATCAATTATATATTTATGAATTTTATTTGGACTTTTAGTAGTGAATATCATAATATATATATTATAAAAATATATTTTTTTTAATTTAATAATTCAGATAATGGTTTTATAATATATTGATTAATATGAAAATTTATTTTACTATCATAAATATTTATTTTTGAATAATAAACATTCATATTTTGATATTCTTTATTTAATAATTTATGAAAGGTTTCTTTCTTTACAATAGCAATTTTAGGTAAATTAGTACAACATAATATCCAATCCCCTATTATATTATTATCTTTTAATTCTTTATTTAATATTATATCAAAATTATTTGATATATTATATTTATTTTCGATTATATATTTTCGCATATTATAATCATCTTCAAATATATAATCATAATAACAATTAATTAATATAATTAATTCTGATATATTACTTTTCCATATTTTTTCATATAACCATTCTATATTCTGATATACATTCAAATATTCTGTCTCAAATTTATCATTATCATATCTTTCCTTAATTTTTATATATTTTTCATATCCTTCGATGATTATATCTTCCTTTGTTTTTTCTTCTAATTTTTCATTTAATTCTTCTGGAACATAATAAAAATATATTTTGTATTTTATTGGATATATATATTCATACTCCATTCTTCTATCATTATTATATTTTTTTATTGTTTTTTTAAGTACTATTTTCAATTTAAAGAAAATATAAAATTATAAAAAAAATTTAAAATATTATTTAATTTGAAATAGGTGCCCATGATTGACCCAAATTGTCATAACCAGTTATGATATTATTAGGATTAGGGTTACTTAATGTTGATATTGGTGCTGCAGCATAAGGAAGTCTTGAATTTGGAATATATTCACCAGTTTTGGTAAAAGTATGGAAAAGTTGTTTACCATTAAACCAACCATTATCAGGATAGTTAGCAGGACCACG
>JACCDH010754360.1_pt1 | contig 12110 bp, 7 predicted proteins | sample 7442481 | NCBI WGS metagenome assembly JACCDH01 (sample SAMN15323433, study PRJNA562643) | freshwater metagenome | isolation source: river surface water | place: USA:Blue River Watershed | collected 2017-08-15
ACTTAAAATCCCTCGGCCGCAAGGCCGTACCGGTTCGATTCCGGTTCCGGGCACCAGTTCCGTTTGTCCTGTCTTTCGATACCTTCGTCCCATCCCCGTCGTTTTCGTGGGCTGATGGGCGCTTCGTGCATACGAATCCTGATTCGTGTACTAGATTCGAAGTATGTTCTTCCATGGAGGAAGCCGCATGCCTCGTTCCCTCTTGTGCCAGACACTGGCCTTCAACGCATTGATTGGTATCTGTCCAGTCGTCGCACTTGCCCAGTCCTACACCTTTCCGGTTCCTGTGGAATTTGCACGCCGTGTCGATGTGTCCAGCGCCGCATTTCCCTGGGTGTTCATGGGGGCGGGCACACAGTTGGTGGCTCGCAGTGCACAAACTGCAGGTTGTGCAGGCACTTACCCCAATGGCGCGCCTGCACGGGTCAACTGCAGCAACCCCACCGACATCATCGGCCCGCAATATGTCTGCAGCCCTGTTCAACGCACTACGCATGTCGGCGAGATTGCAGTGGGTTTTGTCCGTGTTGCGACCACTCCCGCAGGCCTGTCGGATGGCCACAACCCGGACGCCTGCGTGGAGCCCTACGTGGGCAGCACCGAGGCCAGAACCCGCTTCGATCGCTTCAGCCTGGCAGGGGCGCGCTGGGCCTGTCCTTCAGGTGTCCTGCCGTTTGATGTTGATGGCGATGGGTCCACGTTTGGCGCGGAAGAGTTTCCTTACCGCTTCAATCCGGAAGCCTGTGGTGTGCAGTATTGTCCTGAAGGCAGTGCGCTGGCCTATCTTCCTGGCGACCCTCAGGCCAGTCACTACCTGAGCGTGCCGGGTTATGTGTGTTCGGGGTTCAACGAACAGAAGCAGCCTTGTGACTGCGAGGACAAATCTCCGCAGGCCGGCGACCCTGTCGTGATTGCTACCGGCAACAGTGTGCAGCTGGAGGTGGATTTCAGCAGCACCAAGCCGGCTGGGCTGGCAGTGCGCCGTCATTACAGCACGCGGGGCAGAACGCGATACCCAGGCGCCATCAGCAGCGGCTGGTTTCATGAGTACGAAGTGAGAATTCTGGGGTCGGCGCCACGGCTTGATTACGTGAACAGCAAGGTGCGCAACATTCCTGTGCTGGTCATGCGGGAGAGCGGGGAAGTCAGGCTCTTCACGTCACCCGGTGTGAGTGTCCTGCAAGACGGGCAACGGCAGGTGCAGTGGATTGCGGAGAAAGACAATCAAACGGAACGACTGGTGCAATTGCTGGATGCGCAAGCACATCACGCTGGCTGGCTCTATTTCACAAGACGTGATGCCATTGAACGTTATGACACGCAAGGCAGGCTTCTGCAGATCACCACGCTGCAGGGACACTCCACCACGCTGGATTACGCGCTTGGTGCAGACGAGGGGGGAGACGCCGATGCCGCGACGCTGGACCGTGTGATTGATCATACGGGGGCAAGCATCCTTTTTCGGCATGACAGTCAGGGCCGACTGGCAGGATTCACCGATCCCGACGGGCATGTCTACCACTACGAGTACGACGCGGCCGGCAACCTTGGCAAGGTTACCTATCCCGATTCAACACCGGATTCCGCGCTGGACAATCCTGTGCGTCTCTATCATTACGAAGACGCTCGATATTCCGATTTCATGACGGGCATCACGGATGAAACAGGGGTGCGTCATGTCACCTGGACGTTCGACGGGAGCAGGCGTGTCGTCAGCACCGAGTTGGCTGGGGGTGTAGGCCGATTTGACTGGGTGCACGGGCCTGCAGTCGTCACCATGACAGAGCCGCTCGGGCTGCGGACACAGTTCACATTTGCCAATCATTTTGGGGTGAAGAGTCTGCAGACTCGGAGCAGACTGGCCACCTCCAGGATCCCCATGGCCAGTCAACTGATCGGCTACGACGAGGCCGGCAACGTCAGCAGAAAGTCTGACTGGAACGGCCAGTTGACACTGCGAGTTCGTGATGGCTTGGGGCGGGAGGTGTCTCGCACCGAGGCAGCGGGCACCCCTGAGGAGCGCACCATCACCACTGACTGGCACCCGACCCTGCGGCTGCCCTCGTTGATCACCGAACCCGGCAGAACCACGGCCATGACCTACGACAGTCATGGAAATCTGTTGACGCGCACCGAGACAGACACCGCAAACAGCAAGGCGCGCACGTGGACATACACCTATTTTCCGCGAGGCGAGAATGGCGCGTTCCAGCTGGCCACCATGGACGGCCCACGCACGGATGTCAGTGACGTCACGCGTTATACCTACTCGGTGGCAGGCCTCATGGCCAGCATCACCAATCCCGCAGGCCATGTGACGCGGGTGACGCGCCACAACGCCCGAGGTCTGCCTCTGGAATTGATTGATGCGAACGGAGTGGTCACGCAGATGACTTATCATCCGCGTGGCTGGCTGCTCACCAGCACCGTGCTTGACCCAGGACCTGGCGGCGACCAAGCCGTGACACGCTACGAATATGACAAGGCCGGCCAGATGTCGAAGGTGAGCTTGCCGAATGGAGCGTTTCTCACTTACGAGTACGATGCGGCTCATCGCCTGACTGCCATCGGCAACAACCTCAATGAGCGTCAGGAATACACGCTGGATGCGGCAGGCAATATCACGCAGGAAGTGCTTCGCAACAGTGCCGGAACGATCACGCGCACGCAGCAGTCCGTGTTCGATGAACTCAGTCGCATCCAGCAGGCCATCGGCGGCGCGGGACAGGTCACACACTTTGACTACGACAACAACGGCAATCAGACACTGATCGCAGTTGATCCTGCTGGACTGAACCAGCGAACCCTGCAGGCGTTTGACGCCTTGAATCGATTGCACACGAGCACGGATGCGCTGCATAACCAGAGTCGCTTCCTTCACGATGCCCGCGACAATCTGATCGAGGTCGCCGACCAGCGCGGCTTGAAGACCGTGTATACCTTCGACGGTCTCAACAATCTTGTCGAGTTGCACAGCCCCGATACCGGCATCACCCGTTACACCCATGACGCTGCCGGCAACCTGCTCGGCCAGACCGATGCGAGAGGGGTACTCGCCCAGTATTCCTATGATGCGCTCAATCGTTTGACCGCCGTGACCTATCCTGACAGCCCTGGTGAGAATATCGCTTACTTCTACGATCAAGCCGATGCAGAGTATGGGGTTGGGCGCTTGACGCGAGTCAACGATCAGTCGGGCAGCACGAGCTACGTCTACGATCACCGCGGCAATCAGTTGCAGTCTCGTGTCACGATTCAGGGCAATGCCTACACCACTGCGTACGCCTATGATATCGCCGACAACCTGGTGCAGACGACCTACCCGAGTGGTCGTGTGGTCAATCATCTGCGGGACAGTCTCGGTCGCACGGCTGAGGTGAGCACGGCGCAGAATGCCGGTACGGCAGTGCAGCCTGTCGCTACAGACATCCGCTATCTGCCTTTCGGACCGCTGCAGTCGCTGCGCTATGGCAATCTGCTGGAGCTGCAGGCGGGCATCGATGCCGACTACCGCATCAGCACACTGACAGTGGGCAGCGCAGGAGTCTCAGGCACGAAAGTACTTGCGCTTGGTTACACGCAGAACGCTGCAGACAACATCACCGCCATCACCGATGCCCTGAGTGTGAATCGCTCCCAGGCGTTCACCTACGACCCGCTCAATCGGCTGCTTGCCGCAGACGGTGCTTACGGAATCGAGGCTTACACCTACGACCCGGTCGGAAATCGCTTGTCACTGAGTGCCACCAAGCAGGCCACCACCAGCCGTCAGACCTACACCTATGACAGCGCGAGCAATCGTCTGCTCTCTGTCGACCTTGATGGAGCACTGCGGACGCTGGAGTACGACAGCGCGGGCAACCTCATCAGCGATGATCGCGGCACTCAGACCGGGTTCCATCTGGAGTACAACGCGCAGAATCGCCTCATTGAAGCGATGCCGCAACGAGGGCCCCAGCCTCAATCGCCTCAGCCCGGGGCTCAACCATGAAAAGGTTTCTGATGGGCTTGTTGCTCTGCTTGGTCACGTCGCAGGCAGCGGGTCAGAGCGCGGTTCAAGTCCGTGTCACCAACAGTGCTGGTGGCACCGAGCCGGGGCTGATGGTCTACGCCTACAGTGGCAACAACTACGTCAACAAGAGCGCCGTCACCAATATGGCTGGTGTCGCCAGCCTTCAATTGACGCAGGGCCATTATCGGTTTCGGATCGAGAAGAACGGCACGCTGTTTTTCACCAGCACTGCGAATCATTGCCGGGTGCCGGGCTGCAGCAGTGTTGTGCACACAATTCCCGAGTCCGTCATTGTCACTGTTGGCAACCAAGCGGGTGGCGTTGAACCCGGTCTGACTGTTCACGCGTACAGCGGCAACAACAACGTCAACAAGAGTGCCGTCACCGATACCAGCGGCCAGGCGAGCTTCACACTGCTGCCGGGCAGCTATCGTTTCCGTATCGACAGGAGTGGCAAACAGTACTTCACGGATGCAGCGAATCATTGCGCCGTGCCAGGGTGCACACATGTCGCTTACAAGTTTCCTGTGCCGCTGTCCGTTTTCGTGGCAGACGCCGCTATTGGCGCGTGTCTCGATGCCGCAGCGATTGCCAATGGCTGGACGCTGCCATCCCAAGTCACCAGCCTGAGCTGTAACAACCTGGGCATCTCCAATCTTTCCGGCTTGCAGATATTCACCAACCTGAGCAGCCTGTCGCTCGCAGACAACCCGATCACCCTGCTGAACTCACTGCAGGGATTGAACAATCTCACCCGCCTGAACCTGAGCGGCGCGACGCAACTGGAATGCAGTGCGCTTGGTAATCTCGAGTCGCTGCTTGGTACAGGTGTCATCACCCATCCGGCCAGTTGTCTTGGTGAAGGAGAGCTGGTGTTCAGCGTCACCAATCCCGGCGCTCCCGCCACCAACCAGTTCAGCTTCGCCGTGGCTTCTACACCCGCAGGTGACCTCATCAGCAGCGCAATCACCTACAACCCGGTGACCGAGTCCTACGATGGGCGCGTGTATCTGATCGATGGCACCAGTGGTGCGGAGCTGCTCGAGATTCAGAACCCGTCTCCCAGCGGTAGCGATTACTTCGGCTGGTCGGTGGCTTCCACGTCCTCGGGTGACATCGTGGTGGGTGCTTGGAACGATCAGGTCGCCGGCACCAATGCCGGTGCGGTGTATTTGTTTGATGGGGCCGACGGCAGTCTGCTGCGCAGCATTCCCAATCCCACGCCAGCAGCAGACGAGCGCTTCGGCTACGCGCTTGCAGCGACAATGGACGGCGGAGTCGCCGTGGGTGCGTACCTGCAGTCCGGTGGTGGTGCGGTGTATCACTTTGATGCGGACGGGGCGCTGCTACACACACTCGTCAATCCGACTGCCGACACCAATGCAGAGTTCGGCGGATCGATCGCAGTGAACACGAACGGCGAGATCATCGTCGGCGCCACGAAGCAGGACGTTTCCGCAGAAACCGATTCAGGTGCCGTATACCTCTATGCCAGCGCAGGCGGCGCGCCCTTGCTGAGCATCCACAACCCCGAAGCGCAAGCCTTCGATGACTACGGCAGTACAGTTGCCAGCACGCCGAGCGGAGAGATCGTCGTCAGCGCTCGCTTCAAGGACAACTTCGCCGCCAACGATGGCAGCGTGTTTGTGCACGATGACTTTGATGGCGATCTGCTGTGGGCAGTGTCCAACCCGACGGCAGATGCCGAGGGATTGTTTGCATCCAGTCTTGCGGCAACACCCGAGGGGCATGTGGTCGTGGGCGCTGCCAACGATGATGCCGAAGCAATCAACTCCGGTCGGGTCTTCATCTACAACGGCGCAGACGGCGCCCTGATCAAGATCATCGACAATCCGGAACCCGATGCCAACGTGAACTTCGGGCAGGGATTGGTGGTCACGCCCAGTGGCCAGATTGCTGTCGGGGCATTCGGTGCCGAGGGTGGTTTCGGCAAGCTGTACCTGTTCACCAGCATCGGCGACGGTGAGCCGCTGACGCCTGTTAATGAACTGCCATTCTCGGACAGCGCACTGCAGGCCTGTGTGCTCAATGAGGCGGCCAGCAATGGCTGGTCCACAGTCGATGAAGTTACAGCACTGAACTGCGCCAACAGTGACATCAGCGACCTCACAGGGCTTGATGCCTTGACGGATCTGGAGACACTGGATCTCAGTGGCAACACGGACATCCTGTGCAGTGATCTGGATGCATTAGAAGTAGCGCTACCCAACACGACCATCACTCGCCCAGCAACCTGCAGTAATGGTGGCACCACGGAAAGCCAGCAAGTGCAGAATCTGCACAACGCCCAGGGCCAGCGTGTGATGAAAACTGTGAACGGCAATCCAGCCACGGCGGTGCATTTCATCTACGATCAGTCGGGCCAGGTGATTGCGGAGATCGATGCAGCCACGGGGAAAACCCTGCGTGAATACATCTACGTGAATGGCCAGCAGATTGCACTGGTCGATGATACAGGCACTTCGGAAGAAGAGACTTATTTCGTCCACAACGACCATCTGGGCACGCCGCAGAAGATCACGGATCAAGCGCAGGCGATTGTGTGGGATGCCACCTACCAACCGTTTGGGAAAGTGGAGCTCACCACGTCAGAGATCGAGAACAATATCCGGTTCCCTGGGCAATATGCGGATGATGAAACGGGGCTGCATTACAACTATTTCAGGGATTATGATCCGACCCTCGGTCGATACATCGAGAGTGATCCGATTGGGTTGATCGGTGGGTTCAATACGTTCATCTATTCCATAAATAATCCTGTCATACATACCGATCCGGATGGGTTATCTCCAATGAGCAACTATTTTAGCTCTATGAAGTTTTATTTGTATAAAGAGCTACCAATTCGAAAATTAGAAGCACGTGCTACTTCAGCCAGTGAATGCTTCATATGCGTTGCAAACTGTGCTACTGAACTTGCAAAAAGCCAAGTGTTTGGAGTTGGAATCGACGCCATGCTTAAGCGGAGTACAAAGTCCTTGGCAGATCAGTTCGTTAAACAAGGAATACGCATGGTCGCCAAAAGAGTGGACCTCGCCAGCACGGCCTATGACATCGGAAAGGCTGCTGCCTGTACTATCGATTGCTACGAGAAATAGCCATGACCTCCTTCGATCCGGTATATGCTGTCTATGCGTTTACTGCCATTTATTTTGCTTCCTCGTGGGCATTTTTCTTTCTTGCTGGCAGTAAAAATTTGCTATCAAGGAGGCTATTTATTCTGATGGTATTGATCCCAATTGTCGCTCTGATGTATGTATTGATTTCACCAAAAAAGACAAGTAATTCTGAGGCGATACCGATTCGGTACTACGCAATGTACGCTGTGGTAATAGTTTTGCTTGGCACTGTCACGAGATACACCCCCTCGTTGTTGGTAGGCATTTTCTGATTCAGGTCGGGTGCTTGGGAATCAATTGGCCAGATTCTTTGATTCGCAGCGTTAGATGACTACGGCAACGCACTGGCTGCATCAGGCACTGGTGAGTTAATCCCCCATCCAGCATTCCTTTTACCGTTAACCATGAACCAATTCAGCCCTCACATTCTCACGTTCACCCTGACTCTCGCGACCGGCCTCTGCGCACTGTTGGCAAGCCAGGCGGCTACTGCTCAAGAGATCGCTGCGCCAAAGCAGATGCAAGCCGCGACTGCGGCCGACATTCCCGCGATAGCCAGGGCGATGGCGCAGAACGTCACGTCCTCCGGAATGCCCAGGAGTTATGCAGAGCCCTCCAATGCGTATTATCGCGAGATATACCAAGGTCGCGAGTACGCCCCCGAGTCGGTCATCGAACGCTTGATGATCCGCTATGAGCTGAACATCTATGATGGGGCGGTGTGGCAGATCGCCTTGTCGCTGCAGAACAATGCGGACTACCAAGTCTTGGTGGACGCGCACACGCAGCGCCTGTTGAGCGGAGCGTCCGGCAATCTGGGCTTCCTGGCACAGTCGCCTGCGTTCACGTACAACGGGCAGAGTGTTGTCGGCAGTCAAGCCTGGCTGTTTCGTTCCATCGCCGAAAGCTACGGGCCGATGATGGATCCCCTGAGCAACAGCTCCGTGGCGCCACCTGGATTTCCGCAAGCGGCACATGGTTTGCACAAAACCGATTTTCGACCGGTGCTGGGGGAAAATGCCTGGGCCACGATCATTGGTCCCGTGCAGACAGCCTATCTGAAGCATGGCGAGACGATTCCGCTGGACGCCCCGGAAATGCGCCTGGCGGTCAGCAGACTGGCGAGCTTCGAGATCATGCAGGATGCCCTCACGGGCGGCGTGTTCTATACGCCCAGCGGCACCTCAGGCATACAGGAGGGGGGCATCTCCGCAGAGAACAATCTCTCGCTTCTGGCTGGCCTGCGCTTGTTGCGAGAGGCGATTGGGGAGCGCGACCCAGGCACGACCAGTCTGATTGATGCACTCGTTTTCCGCGACGCCAAAGGCCCGGGCATCGAGGATTATTTCAGGGAGCGTGTTTACGATCCTGCTCAGGGCATACTGAGCTCCGGGGGCTTTGTCAGCCGTGACGCCGAGGGTGGCGCCACCTACGTGGCGTACGAGAATCTGGCGGTGGATGTGCAGACCTGGGGCCTGACGATTCTTGGCGCGCAGTGGGTGGATGCGCAATTCGGCGAGGGCACCGCGTACACGGTCTGGAACAACACGAAGGCGCGTGCGGGGGTGGTGCAGGACGGCGTGTTGCAAGGGGTCGGCTATACCGATGGCGACAGCATGCTTTCCGGTGAATGGACATTGGGCGCGGTGTTGATGGCGAAGGAGGTGGCCGGGTTCTATCGCCGCAGTCATCCGGAATGGGCGCGGCAGTTGCAGCAGGACGCCGATGCCATGCTGCTCGGCGTGCAGGCGCTCAAGGTCACTCGCCCCGACGGGTCCATCGCCTATCACTACGCCAGCAAGGATGGCCCGACGGGGTTTGGCTGGATGGCGCGCCGCATTGAGCACACCGGTGCCACCAATGGCTGGATGATCTTTACCCTCGCCGACTTCAATCCGTTTGTTCTCGGGGGTGGCTTGTCCGCGCGCTGAGCGGCACGTCCCACCTTGATCCAGCGTAAACTTTCCGCAGATTTTTCCGCTATCCCGCCGACCTTGGTGCCAGATCAAGGTTTTTGCCGCGCCGCCCCTCTACCGTTCGCTCACCTGAAGATGAATTTATTCCAACAAGGGAGAGAATAATGATGTTTCCATCAAGGGCATTGAGCAGGGCAATCATGGGTGCAGGACTGGTGCTGGCCACGGTGCCGGCACTGGCGATCGAAGAGGGCGATGTGATCGTGCGCGTGGGCGCCACCAGCGTGCAGCCCGCAGAGTCGAGCAGCGTGATCACCACGGCCGCCACCGGTCCACTGGCCGGCACGGCGGCGGGGGTGGGCAACAGCACCCAGCTGGGCCTGAATCTGGTGTACATGTTGTCGGACAACCTGGGTGTCGAGGTGCTCGCAGCCACGCCCTTCGAGCATGATCTGAGCGTGAGCGGCCTGAGCCGTTATGGTTTCCGCACCACCGATCTGGGCTCCACCAAGCACCTGCCGCCCACGGTCAGTGCGCTGTATTACTTCGGAGCCAGCAGCAGCGCAGTGCGTCCCTATGTCGGGCTGGGCGTCAATTACACCTTCTTCTTTCAGGAAGACTTGAGTGGTTCGGCCAAGACCGAACTGGCCGGCACCGGCCTGTCGCTGGACGATTCCTGGGGCCTCTCCACGCGTGCCGGCGTGGACTGGGAGATGGGCAATGACTGGTTGCTGAACGCCTCGCTGTGGCGCATCGACATCGATACCACAGCCACGCTGGGCTCGGCGCTGGGTCGGGTGCGTGCCGATGTGGATCTGGACCCGTGGGTCTACATGGTCTCGGTCGGCTACAAGTTCTGAGACGATCTCCAAGGGGGCGGACGCGACTCTATCAGTCCGTCCGCCATTCCCTGTATGCTGCGGTGATTGCTCATAGAATGAGCAGCCTTGTGCCGCCCTCAGCGGCTTCCTGGATACCGTGGATCAGATACAGTCCCTGTACATCGTCAACATGCTGGTGGGCATCACGCTCGCGGGCTGTCTCGCCTTCGTGGCCGGGCGCCGCGACCGTGAACTGGGCCTCTGGGCGCTCGCGTTTGCCCTGTATCCTCTGGGTTTCCTCTTCTTCGGCCTGCGTGGCCAGATTCCCGATCTGCTCTCGATTGCCGGTGGCAATGGCACCCTGGCGCTGATGTTCGCGCTGTTCACGGAAGGGCTCTGCCGACTGCATCGGCTGCAGGTGTCGCGCCTGCTCATCTGGGGTCCGCCGCCCTTTGCCGTGCTGGGTTTCGTGCTGCTGCAGGACGACCTGGCCGCCCGTGTGGTGCATGGCGCCATCACCAGTTCCTATCACGCCATCCTGATTGCCTTTGTGGTCAGCAGCGGCCTGCGGCGCAATCGCGGCAGCGGCAGCTGGATCATCTTCGTGGCCATCATGGCGTCCTCCCTGGTGTTCCTGGTGCGGGCAGTGTCCCTGTTCGCGGGCTGGAGCACGGGTCTGGATTTCCTCACGCCCGGCCTGGCGCAGACGGTGTATTTCTCCCTGGGCATGATGTGCCTGATCATGTTCGCCATCGGCTTGCTGGTGACGTACAAGGAGCGCGCCGAGGCCGAGGCGCTGCGTCTGGCAAGGCAGGACCCGCTGACTCAGCTGGCCAATCGCCGGGTGCTGCAGGAGCGTCTGCAGCAGGCGCTGGAGCGCAGCCAGCGCAGTGGCCTGCATGGCGCGCTGCTGGTGCTGGATCTGGATTTCTTCAAGCAGCTCAATGACGCCCATGGCCATGCCATGGGGGATCAACTGTTGATCGAGGTGGCCTATCGTCTGAAGGACGCCGTGACGCAGGACGACACGGTGGTGCGTCTGGGGGGCGACGAATTCGTGCTGCTCGTCGAAGGCTTGGAGGCCGATCCTGCCCTGGCTCGTTCTCGCGCGCGCAGCATCGCGCACCGGGTGCAGGAAGCGCTGACCGTGCCTTATGCGCTTGAGACCGTGGATGCGCGCGGTCTGGCCCACCGACTTCAGCACACGCTGACGGTCAGCATCGGGGCAAGTGTTTTTCTGGGCGAGCGGCTGAGCCGCGAGGCGCTGTTTCGCCAGGCTGATGCAGCGCTCTACAAGGCCAAGCATGCCGGCCGCAATGCCGTGGTGCTGCACGAGACTTGAACCGATGGCTGGCAGAATGCCGGCAATCGCTTATCATCGGCGCCATCACGCCGGCGGAAGGGGACACGTCTGTTCCTTGTCGCACCGCAGGCCTTGCCGAGGGCTTCCTCCTTGACCGATGTCCAGACCCTGTTTCTGGTCAACATGATCGTTGGCGCCGTGCTGGCGTCCTGCATCGCCCTGGTGGGCTGGGGGCAGGACCGCGCGCTGCTGCGCTGGGCTTTCGCCTTTTCGCTGCACACCGTGACCTATCTGCTGCTGGCGCTGCGTGGCGTGGTGCCCGATTTTCTCAGTATCGTCGTGGCCAACACGCTGACAGCCGGCATGCTGGCGCTGTTCACCGAGGAACTCCTGCGCTTCCAGGAGCGGCAGTGGAACCGTGCGCTGCTGTGGGCGCCAGTGGGGGTGCTGTTCCTGAGTTTTCTCGCGTTGATGGATGCCTTCGTGGCCCGGGTGGCCGTCAGCTCCGTCGTGTTCTCCCTGCAGGCCGCCCTCATCATCGCCACCATCCTGCAGGGCTTCGCCACGAGCGTGGGGCGGGGCAAGTGGATCGTGGTGGTGGCGGCGCTCATGAGCATCGTGCTGTTCCTGCAGCGCGGGCTCAACGCGCTGATGGGCGATGCCACGCTGGTGGATCTGCAGGCCTCCTCGACCATGCAGACCATCACCTTCATGGGCTCGGCGATGTCGTTGGTGATGTTCGCCATCGGCCTGCTGGTGATGTACAAGGAGCGCGCCGAGCATCACAGCCATACCATGGCCTTGCACGATCCGCTGACCCAGCTGGGCAACCGCCGTCTGCTCAAGGAGCGCCTGCAGGCCGCCTTTCAGAACAGCACCCTGCATCGACGCTTCGGCGGCAAGCTGCTGCTGGACCTG
>JACCDH011602168.1_pt1 | contig 12109 bp, 11 predicted proteins | sample 7442481 | NCBI WGS metagenome assembly JACCDH01 (sample SAMN15323433, study PRJNA562643) | freshwater metagenome | isolation source: river surface water | place: USA:Blue River Watershed | collected 2017-08-15
AAAAACACAGCTGAATCATGGTCAGCAATATGGGAGTTACGAGAAAATTTATTATGAGAAAATAATAATATACCTCAATACTTAATAGATACTATGAACAAGTTATCAAATCTTTTTCAAAACCCTCTCAAAGTACAACGCAATATCAACCAAAACAAAGACGTCTATTATAATATATCACCTGCTGTCAGATATATCGATTTTGCTGAATACTTGAAAATGTTTAGTGATCACAAAGTGTTATTTTTCTCACCATCCAGATCCGAATATACAAAGTTTTTACCATGACAGACTCTACAACAGAAGATACCTATCACATATGAAGAAAATCTCGATAGAACAGTATCTCTTATCAAAAATACTACATGATCACTATTTGTAGTCTCACACAATAGTGAAAAATCTAAAAAATTATTTGCTGCACTGCATGAATGATGATTTGAACAGACACACACCCTCATAGGAGAACATCTCACTGGTGGCGTAGCGAAGAATGCTATCAAACAAACAATAAATAAACCTAATATTATTATCGGTGGTTATCATATGCTCTTGCATTTTCGATGAGAAGGAAATAAAATAGATCATATTATTATTTGTTATATTCACCAAGGCATGAAATCTTTTATCAATGATGATATACAACAATATGCCATCAGATAGACTGACAGCATTGTCGTTTGTTATAAGCAAATTAGTATTCACTATCATTATATGATTACTGTTTTTTAATTATAATGTAGGTTCTATAGGAGAAGATGAGATTACTGTCTTATATAATACATTACATCAGAACAAATCTATTCAAACAGGAAACAATCTGACGCATACAAGTGCTCAAATAGTAAATGATGATACGTCCAGAGTATGATGTACCTCTAATATAAAAATATGTAATATTATCAATAATCAATTATGATCAAAAGAAAAGATCAATAAATACAATACTATGATTATAAATACTATACAAAACATAGACAAAATATTACCATCGTCTTATGCAAAAATAGAAGACACTATACAAAGTATCATTATCAAACAGGAAGATTGATGAAAAAGATGATATGCCAACCATTATAATATAGTCATTAATATTGATCAATTGTCAGATGAAGAATTTATAGAAGTATTGACACACGAATTATGACATATCATAGATCTTTGAATTATACAATGAGACAACAAAAAACTACATACATCATTTACAGAATTTAACAGACAACAATTTAGTATTAATGATATATCGTTACTATTTTATAGTTTCTCTCGAGATAGTGAATTTCAAAGAAAAAACGAAACTATGAAAGAAGATTTCTGTACTCTATATGGAATGAGTAACCCATTTGAGGACTTTGCAGAATGTTTTAATCTCTATCTTAATCACAATAATTATTTCAGTAGTATAAAAAAATCTAGTAAAATACTAGAGAAAAAATATAACTTTTTATCACAATTATTTCAAAATCAATATGTCACTAATTCTTATCAATCTCTTAAATCAGACGAAACGTATAGATATTGGGATAGTACAAGAATGAATATAAAAAATTAATGAAAGACAATATTCGATCATGTTTGTGATTCTTCTTCATATCAATCATCAATGTCTTCATCATATTCATCCAAAAGATATTCCTTACCAGGTTTAATATGTACTACTGGTTCTTGTAATTTAATACTCTGCAATAATAAGTCATAAATATCGATCACCTCTCATTGTGGATCTAATGGAAACAACTCATCATAAACAAGTTCATCATCTCAAACTTGTACATCTGTACTAAATCTTGCATCAAAATCTTTAACTTCTACTACTCTATCATAAGGTTCTCAACTAAGGTCACATATATCAGATATTATTGCTTTAGCATATTTAATAATTGCTTTTACAGAACCATCATTTACTCATTGTAACACAAGAGATCATGAAACTCCATCTGAAGAAAGTCATTGCAGATCTGAAAGTATAAGATTCTCAAATTCAATAGTATCTAATTTTCAAGGATTTCTCAATAAGTCTCAAACTTTTATTACAAAAGCATTATCACGATGAATCATTCTACACTATACGAAAAGATTAAAAAAGTATTAGACTTGACACTCACGGAAGAACAGAATATACTAATATGAGTATCATGATGACCTGATAGTATGTATCTTTTATCTTGTCTGCAAACACGACGAGAAGAGAAAAAACGACAACAGACATCTCTTCATATAGTGAGTTGCGATCACAATACAAGAGAAAATACAAAAAATGAGATACAAACAGTTCAAAAAAAAACCATGCAGAATACTTTTTACTCTACAGTATATAATGGAAACATTTTTTCAGAAAGTGCATTAAGAGAGCGAAGACATCAAATATTTATAGACTATTGTCTATCTCATAATATTAAAACTATACTATTATGACATCATCTTGATGATCGTATTGAGACAACTTTTCTCAATCTTAATCGCGGAGCAGGTATTCAATGAATACTTGGTCTATGAGTTATTACGCCTCATTTTCTCAACAAGACTATCAATATAGTCAGACCATTATTATTTTGTACCAAAAACCAAATAAATAAAGAATGTAAAAAAAATAATATATACTATCATGAAGATCCTACTAATAATGATATCGATTACTCTAAAAGAAATAAGATGAGAGTTGTGCTAAATAAATATTTCAATACAACATGATTTTATAAAAGTATGAGTCAGCTCTATGAAAGACTAGAACAGAAAGAAAATATTGCAATCAGCATAAGAGATCAAATTTATAATAAACAATGAAAATGATTCTGGATACATCCAGATATAGATAATCAATATATCATTAGTATCAAAACAGGAGAACGAGATAGTGATCTACTCTACAAAGTGTATGCATATCATTATACAAGCATCAATCCTAGATCTACTACACTAGATACTTTTGTTACTGCACTCAATCAGAAAAGCTGAAATAAAATATCATATAACAACATCACTATACAATCATTTCATTATAGCAGTGTTATCAAAATAAATAAATAATTACATATATGTCTTGATATCTTTATACTAAAGATTATATATACACACATGAATATAAATTTTCTAGAAACAATTTGACTATGAAGTAATCTTTTTAACTCATTAAAAGGCTCCGTTTTTTCGATAACTCATTATAGCCGATTATGATTATGAATATATATTATAATAATTGTTTGATTATATGCTTTATTAAGGTATACACAAAAAACATTCACTACTATGAATACCTGATTTAGAGTATCCATAGACACATTATATTACAACATTAGTCTATTACTCTATCAAAACAAAGACACAATCTATAATTTTAAAGAAAACATACCTTTATTATTACAATACAAAACGCAACTTATCAATAAAAAAGATAAGGCATACTATTATGAAGATTGTGAAAGACTTATAACAGAAATTGAATATATATACACTCTTACAAATTCTAATCAAGCAGTAGAAAACAAGGACACACTTATACAACAGTCTCATATACTATTACAACTTACTGGCACTATCAAAAACATAAAAACAACTCTTACAATCATGACATTATGATTATACAAATTATTGTGATAGAATTTTATTTTTTCATTATATATATTAGCTCATGTCTTTAGAAATCTGAATGCAAAAAATTATTGACTACTTCACCCAGGAACTTATGGGTATTCAAGTAGGAAGAGCAACAAAATGATTAGTAGAAAACATAAAAGTAGATGCCTGATATGGATTTATGCCTATAGGTCAGCTAGCAAACATTACTCTACCAGACAGTCAAACAATAAAAATCGAACCATGGGACAAAAACATCTTCAATCACATAGAAAAAGCAATCTACGATGCCAATACAGGATTAGCACCACAAAATCCAGGATGATATATACTTATCAAAGTACCTGCGCTGACCAGTGAAAGAAGAGATCAACTCAAGAAGCAAGTATCAAAAATGTGAGAAGATTGTAAGGCAAGATTAAGAATACTAAGACAAGATGAACTCAAAAGCATCAAAAAAGAATATGAAGAAAAAATCATATCTGAAGATGATAAAAAGTTTGCTGAGAAACAAGTAGATGATACTACCAAGCAATTTACAGATAAAATAGATGAAATCATCAAAGCGAAAAATGAAGACATTAGTACTATATAATTTTTAATTTCTTTCTCATCTACAATGTGAATATTCTGATTATTACGAAATGAACTTCTTATACGTCCTGTATATAATACACTTTTGCTACTTCTAGATCTTTTTCAAGGAAATCTTTGATGGGCCATTATTGCATTGACTGCAGTAGTAAGATTTGCCCTTATTAAAAGTACTGCTGCTGGGACCGCTATGCAATCTCAAATGTGAAGCCTTCAACCAAAAATGCAAGAGATACAAGAAAAGTACAAAGATGATCCTGAACAATTGTCTAAAAAAACTATGGAATTGTTAAAGAAAGACGGTGCGTGACCATTAAAATGATGTATGGGAATGCTATTACAAATGCCTGTATTTTTATGATTATATGCTGTAGTATCAAACATAGCTACTCCAGAACTCAATAGCTGGATGAAATTTAGTAAGCCTATGATAGATATGACATATAGTTTCCTCTATCCATATGTAAATACTATGATAGATACAAGCAATTTTATCACAAACTTTCTATGAATAGATATATTAAGCAAAAACCATATCTGACTGGCAATCGTATGATGATTACTGATGTATGTTAATATGACTATTATGTGATGGACAAAACCTATGACCACACCTGCAGTACCATGAGCCAACATACCGGATATGAGCAAGATGATGTGATTTATGAATTATTTTCTTGTATTTATGATAGGTAGTTTTATCTATTCAGTAGCTGCTGGTATAGGATTATATATTATTACATCTACACTATTTGGTGTGATACAAGTCTATTATACGAATCGCGTGTTAATAAACGCAAAAATCAAGACCTTATTAAAATAACAAACTAAGAAATAGTCTATAATAGACTATTTTTTATAGTACATCCATAGAATATGCGGAAGTTTACGACGCATTTTCATGAGATTTATAGCATGCTTAGACTAAATAATGTTCCATATTATTTAGTCGGCAGAGTATATTTGCCCCAATAAAGGTTTTATAATCTGTTCATAATTATTATCAGAAAGATGCGGAATTTTTGACTGTTCATGCATTTTCCCCAATACGATAAGATTATCTCTTATAAAAAATGGCGATACAATATAAATAACCAAATCCTTAATTTTTTCTCTTTCACGAAACAATTTCCATTGATCATTAATTTCTGATAGATAAAAATCCATCAATGCTTTAAGTCTATCTTTTTCATTCAACTTTCATGATGATTCAACAATAATATGCAATATTCAAGTATTATCGACAAGTTGCATTCATGCTACACAGTTATTTTTGTCAAGCAAATAGCCATCATGTGTAAGTCTTTCAATAGCATATACAAGATGATCATATTCAAGATGTTCGTTAAACACATTAGAAGCCATACCATATCTTCATGTTACAATATATTCTAGCATCCCATCATTATTGTCTTTAAAGATTACTTTGTCTTTAATATTATATAACCAAGGTATACGATCATTAGCAAATACTATAATATATTCTCTATTAGCTTCGACTTCATGCAACAAATGAGATTGTAATACAAGATCTTCATATGATAAAACTCCAGACTGGTAATGATAAAATAATTCTATTGGGAAGAAAATAAAAAAATTAGTTTGCATCATTGGACTCATCCAATGATACGATAAATCATCAAAGAACCTGACTTGAGATCATAAAAAGCCTTCTGACGCATTATGATTATTTGATGCATAAAGTTTTTGTTTGAGTCAAACTTTATATATGATATCTTGAAACTGTTGTTTATAATCTAGCGATGGTCATCATCAGATAGATATATATTCAGTTGAAGACAATGTTTCTGATGCTTTTTCTCTATCTTGCTGTAATAAAGCATGAAGAATTTCTAAAGATCGTGTAGGTACTCCATGAAATGTTCAGATCTGAATTTGACCTGACAGCAATATATTTAAGATTTCTTTCTTCTTCTCCTTTCGATTCGTAAGCGATAATATTTTATCAGAAGGGAACATAGCATATTTATACATTTTATTTGTATATCTCATTACACCAGATATATATCATATTTTGAGAGCACTATCAAAAGATGCTGTCAACATAAAAGCTTTCTTAAAAAAGATTTTACTGGATGTATTTTCAGACAAATAACATGATAGTGTTCTTTGCATACCAGTACGTTCGTTCTTCAAAGAAGACCAGTTTGCAGGTATCAATTTACCTCATTGATTTGCATCTGATGTACCAGATGTTCTTATCAAAAGATCATAATTTTCATGAGTAATACCTTGTTTATACTCAACCAAAGGTAATATATGTATTATATATTCTATTAATGGATATTGAGAAAGATATAATTTTAACCCTGTTTCATCATAGCACAATAAGGAAAAGCTTTTATCTTGTTTTAATCAAATATTTTTATATAATGGACTATTGCTATAACGCCCTATTAATCTCTGTAATACTTGTTTTTGAACAAGAAAAGCGTTATTCTTATTAGGAATTTCATGTGATCGAAGATATGAAATAACTTTATTAATTATAATATGTAACATATATCAGCTTATTTATATTTATTGTAATAAAACATTATATTATGCTCTATGTAATACCCACTCCTATAGGAAATACCGAAGATATAACTATGAGAGCACTAAGATTATTTCGCGAAATAAACTATGTTATTAGCGAGAATACAGGTACAACAAAAAAACTTTTGTCTATATATGATATACCATATCAAGAAAAGAAATTTATAAAGTTTACTTCTCATGATCATAAGCACATTGATAGTATAGTTTCTCAACTACAAAATCAAGATGGAATACTCGTAAGTGAGGCAGGAACACCAGGACTATCTGATCCAGGTAAAATGCTTATCATTCATTGTCAAAGGGCAAATATTGCTACAACTATATTACCATGAGCTACTGCTCTTATACCAGCTGTGATTAATGCAGGTTTTCATACCACACATTGGCAATTTGCTGGATTTCTTCCTCACAAAAAATGACGCGAAACAGCGATAAAAAATATGATTGAGTCAGGATCTGCTACTTTTTTTTATGAATCAGTACATAGAGTACCCAAACTTATAGAACAACTTGAAAAAGTAAATTTTATGGGTATGATTAGTATCGCAAGAGAAATTTCAAAGCATTTCGAACAGTATATAACTGGAGATCTTTCTACAATACAACAAGCAATCAAAAATAATACTATTCCTATGAAATGAGAATTTGTGATCGGTATTTATCCAAACAATCTACATGAAGAAATATAGATCGATACTATTAATTCGTCTGATTAGACCTATTATTCATAGTATAGTAATATGACTTATATATCTATGAGCATACCATATTCGTCTCAATACGAATAGTTTTCGTTGAATAGATATAGGTACGCCATGGATTGCGACCAATGAGCTTATTGTATATGCTATTATAAGCATTATCTTATTTGTAAGCATAGGTATCATTAAAAAGCGATATGATCTTATAGGAATATGATTATCTTCAGCATCAAAGTTTCTTTCTGTGCGGGGACAACGAACTATTGTCATAACATGTATAGCTTACTTTGGACAAGGACAATTGTTTACCCACTGAATTTCTAGATTTATTATCATTCAAGTAGCACTAGCAACAGTCATCATAATTCCAATTATAGAACGATTACGAAAATTATTATATACTAGATGGATTCAGCAATTTTCTCACAGTGTTCTCATACTGTCTCATGACCAAAATCAGAGCGATGATATTATTGATCAACTATCACTACCCTCTTACTACGATATTCATAAAAAGAAATTTTCCTGACAATTTTCATGAGAAATCAAACAAGATATAGTCATACTTGTATGATCATATACACAGGATGAATTACAGTATTTTATTGATCTCATTAGATTACAAAGCAAGGAATTGTATCATATTTGAGATAATCATTTTCTTGAAGATGTAATATATACACCAAGTAAAATTTGATGAATACAAGCATTGAGATATACCTCATCACAAATAGAATGACGAGCATCACTTATTAAAAGATGATATGATATTATTGGTTCTCTAACAGGGATTATAATAACTAGTCCTATTATGTTATTAACAGCTATAGCAATCAAATTAGATTCAACTTGACCAATCTTATATAAACAATCAAGAGTAGGAAAAAATTGAAAGCATTTTCCATTTATGAAATTTCGTAGTATGTACACACATCTTAGTGTAGGCGATAAATTTGGTGGGCAAGAAGCAGAAAAAATTTACAATGAACTTGTAAATTCTCATGCAAACATACGCAAATGAGAACTACCAAAAATAAAGAATGATCCAAGAGTAACTACCGTCGGAAAATTTATCAGAGCGACATCTATTGATGAATTACCAAACCTTTTTTCTGTATTTATATGAGATATGTCTCTTATATGACCTAGACCGCATCTTCCTACAGAGATAGCGAATTATAAACCACGACAAAGAAGAGTACTCAGTATTAAACCATGAATTACATGATATGCTCAAATACACGGAAGAGACACATTATCATTCAATGAAGAGGCTAGCAAAGAACTTGAATATATTCAAAATCGATCATTATGGTTAGACATATATATCACATTTGCTACGTTTGGTGTGTTATTTTGATGAAGAGGTAAATAGATTTTTGATAATTTTTTGAATAAAAAAAATTACCATAATGGTAAATTCTTAAGATAGCGAGCGACGCGACTCGAACGCGCAACCAACTGCTTGGAAGGCAGTGACTCTAGCCAATTGAGTTACGCTCGCATAGTTGATAGTGTACTTTTTTGATATATAAATATCAAGAGATTTTATACAGATAATAAGTTTGGGCATACCTTGACTTGAACAAGGGACCAATCGGTTATGAGCCGACTGCTCTAACCAACTGAGCTATATGCCCTTATAACCAAGGTAGAGACTTAATATAAATAATAATGGTGGGTGATATAGGACTCGAACCTATGACCCCCTGCTTGTAAGGCAGATGCTCTAGCCAACTGAGCTAATCACCCATCATAAATGGCGGTCCCACGGGGAATCGAACCCCGACTAGAGGATTGAAAGTCCCCTGTTCTAACCACTAAACTATGAGACCATAATTTGTTTTACAACAGCATAATAATGGCGGACTGAATGGGACTCGAACCCACGACCTCCCGCGTGACAGGCGGGCGTTCTAACCAACTGAACTACCAGTCCAAATAAATGGAGCCAACTATCGGATTTGAACCGATGACCCACCGCTTACAAGGCGGTAGCTCTACCACTGAGCTAAGTTGGCAAAGACACAACAAAGTTGTGATATTATTTTTCAATAGAATTGAACATTCTTGCTACTAAAGATTTTCTTCTTGCAGCTGTGTTTTTATGAAGAATTCATTTTTTAAGAGCTTTATCAATTCTTGCATATACCACATTAAGATCATCAGCAGTTACTGGTTGTTTTTTTGCGATCTTCTTTTCAAAAACGTGTAATGAGATTTTCATATCATCTTTGAATTTTTTATTGACGATTCTTTTTTTAGCAGAAGAACGCATAGCTTTTTTTGCTGAAGAAGTTATTGGCATGTAAGAAGTTTAGTAAGTATAAGTAAATAAGATAATTCTCCGAGGATCGGACTCGAACCGATGACCCAGTGGTTAACAGCCACTTGCTCTACCGACTGAGCTACCTCGGAATAAACACACATATCGGTATATTATTTGAACGTAACAATATATATAATTATTTCACATTCTATTTCAAGAGATTTTATTACAATCTCGGAAAGAAGGACTCGAACCTTCAACCTTCTGATTCAGAGTCAGATGCTCTACCAATTAAGCTATTCCCGATTATTTAAAAGAGATACACTTGTTAAGTAACTGTAAAACACCAACAATACAATTTTTATAGAATTACCGGGGACAGGACTTGAACCTGCACACCGTAAAGCACTTGGTTCTAAGCCAAGCATGTCTACCAATTCCATCACCCCGGCATACTTTCTATAATAATTAATTTGCGGGGGCAGGAATTGAACCTGCTATCTTCGGGTTATGAGCCCGACGAGATACCGTTTCTCCACCCCGCAACAAGATAGAATAAGATTATTTTTAAGTTTGGGGAACCAGGATTCGAACCTGGACGGACGGCTTCAAAGGCCGCTATCCTACCATTAGATGATTCCCCAATCTAAAGTAATATATTTTCAAATAAAATGTTTTGACAACACAGAGAATAATAGTATATATTTACTATCATATTGCAAGAGAAAATATACTATTTTACAAATAATGATAAAAATGAAGTTTATATATGTTGGCAGATTAGACAAAGAAAAAGGAATACCAGACCTTATACTTTGTATAGAAAGACTTATAAAAGACAAACTTAATTTTCATATCCATATATATGGGAAAGGACAATATACCTACAATATAACAACACTTGCAAAATTCTACCCCGAAAATATCACATATCACTGACGAAAACACAAAAAAGATATAGTCGAACAACGAGAAATATCTGACTTTTTTATTATGCCATCATTATTCTTAGAAACATTTGGATTAACTGCTTGTGAATCACTACTCTCTTGAGTACCAGTCATATGAAATAAGAAGTGATGATTGATACCATTTATACATAACACTTTAGATATTCAACAAAACAAATGAAAAAATGACCAAGAAAAACTCTATACCCTTCTCAAACATCTCATTACACATAATATAACTAAACATCAATACCTTGATTTTATTTGATCAGTACAAAATACATACACAAAAGAATCTCGACTTAAAAACATAAACACAAACATATCACTGTCTCAGAATATCCTTATGATCAGTGATTTTATTAATTATAATGGTTGAGGTATAGAAACACATATACATGATATATCACATATACTGAAGGACAATAATCATAATATAATTATATATGGACATAATGCTCCATCTGGGCGGTACTCGAAAGTCAAAAAGATAATAACTATGGCTTTCAGTTTTTTCAATATATATGATAGTATTACGCTATTATATATCTACAAAAAAGAAAATATCTGACTTATTCGACGACATAGTATCTCAAGAGTGTTTGGGCGATTACCTCTATGGCTTACATCGAATAATAACCAAATCATCACTCATCATGAACTATGATTATTCCATCCATTCCCTAGCAAAACCACACAAGAAGATCAATTACCTACAGCTCGATCTCTATGAGCATTCATCAAAGCAGGTCAGACAAATGATATTTTCAAAAAAATTGCAATTATTGGGAAATATTGCATGATACGATGTATACACAAACAGTTGCAAAAAAAGATCAAAACACATATAGTTCCATCAGAATGGATGATTCCTATGGTTCATAGGCGACATCCTCATGCGCATGTCGTATGTATTCCGCATTTTGTATCACTATAAACAATTATATTTTAATATATTGAAACATCACAATGAATTGAATAAGTATTATATGACTGATATGTATACTCACAATTATTCCAATCTTTGGACTATGGTTTTCAAAAAAGTTTAATATAGTAGAACATAAAAAACGAGCAGATTATTATAAAAGAACACCAGTACCAAACGCACAATGAATATTTCTTTGGCTAGCATTATTGTCATGTATTGCTCTCTTATGATGGAATTTCATAGACAACTCATATACACTGATTTATATAGGAGCTATTACTCTTCTTGCTCTACTCTCCACAATAGATCTTTTTAAGCCAATACCTTCTTGGATTAGGTTTATAGTACAGATATGATTATTTTGAATGATAGTAATATATTGATGAATATCAATTGATACGGTTCGCATCATTGGAAATGATATATCAATAGTGTCACGAATCAGTATTATATGAAGTATTATATGGTTTTGACTTTGTACCAATGCTATCAATCGATTTGATGGAATACAGTGACAATCAAGTGGAGT